>OGPW01001888.1_pt1 | contig 12992 bp, 8 predicted proteins | sample 1553061 | NCBI WGS metagenome assembly OGPW01 (sample SAMEA2580292, study PRJEB22360) | human gut metagenome | biome: human gut; feature: human-associated habitat; material: faeces | place: Denmark | collected 2008/2010
TGCGCAGCTTGATCGCGGCCACGAAGTTTGCCTGCACCTCGTCGAGATCAAAGCCCGCCATGAGGTTCGGCACAACGTCGGCCTCGCGCTCGGTATTGCGGATGATGGCGATGGCGCGGTCGATATCGAGCAGGATCTTGCCGAGGCCCTGCAGCAGGTGGAGCTTGGCGCGCTTTTTCTGCAGGTCGAAGAACACGCGCCGGCGGATGCACTCCATGCGCCAGGCGATCCACTTGTCGAGGATCTCGCCCACGCCCATCACGCGCGGGTTGCCGGCGATGAGGATGTTGAAGTTGCAGGCGAAGCTGTCGCACAGCGGCGTGAGCCGGAAGAGCTTTTGCATGACCTGCTCGGGGTCTGCGCCGCGCTTGAGGTCGATGGCGAGCTTCAGGCCGCTGAGGTCGGTCTCGTCGCGCATGTCGGCCACCTCACGCAGCTTGCCCGCCTTGACGAGTTCGGCCACCTTGTCGATGACGGCCTCGACGGTCGTGGAATACGGGATCTCGTAGATCTCGATGATGTTTTCCTTCGGCAGGTGGCGCCAGCGGGCGCGCACCTTCACGCTGCCGCGGCCGGTGCGGTAGATCTGGGCCATCTCATCGCGGTCGTACAAGATCTCGCCGCCGGTCGGAAAGTCCGGTGCCGGGAGCGTCGAGAGCAGGTCGTGGTTCGGGTCCTCGAGATAGGCGATCGTCGTGCGGCAGACCTCCTCGAGGTTGAAGCCGCAGATCTGGCTGGCCATGCCGACGGCGATGCCGAGGTTCGCCGACACGAGCACATTGGGAAAGCGCGTCGGCAGCAGGGCCGGCTCTTTCATGGAGCCGTCGTAGTTATCGACAAAATCGACGGTGTCGCTGTCAATGTCGCCGAAGAGCTCGGCGCAGATGGGCGCGAGCTTCGCCTCCGTGTAACGCGAGGCGGCATAGGACATGTCGCGCGAAAACACCTTGCCGAAGTTGCCCTTCGAGTCCACAAATGGCGTCAGCAGCGCGCCGTAACCCTTCGAGAGACGGACCATGGTCTCATAGATCGCAGCATCGCCGTGCGGGTTGAGGCGCATGGTCTGGCCGACGATGTTGGCCGATTTTGTGCGTCCGCCCGTGAGCAGATTCATCTTGTACATCGTGTACAGCAGCTTGCGGTGGCTGGGTTTGAAGCCGTCGATCTCCGGGATCGCGCGCGAGACGATGACGCTCATCGCATACGGCATATAGTTTTGCTCCAGCGTCTCGGTGATGGGCTGGGAGATGACCTCCGCCTTAAGCCCGACGACGTTGGGGTCAACGGTTTTCTTGATTTCCGGTGCTTTTTTTCTCGGCATAACGTTACCGTTCCTTTACGCAGGTTTTTCTCAGGAAATATCGGCCAGATCGAGAAACTGGCTGCCGCACTCGGCGATGTGCGCCTTGCGTCCGGCGAGATTGTCGCCCAGGAGCAGGTCGAACACCTGCGCCGTGCGCTCGACGTCCTCCGGCATGACACGGATGAGCTTGCGCGTGTCGGGGTTCATGGTCGTGAGCCACATCATTTCGGGGTTGTTCTCGCCGAGACCTTTCGAGCGGTCGACCTTGTAGCGCTTGCCCTCAAGGGTCTTGACGATGTCGTTTTTCTCCTTGTCCGTGTAGGCGAACCACGTCTTTTCGCCGCAGGTGATCTCAAAAAGCGGGGTCTCGGCGATGTAGACATAGCCCTCGCGGATCAGCGTCGGGCAGAGGCGGTAGATCATCGTCAGGATGAGCGTCCGGATTTGGAAGCCGTCGACATCGGCATCGGTGCAGAGGATGACCTTGTTCCAGCGAAGATTGTTGATATCAAAGGCGTTCAGGTCCTTGACAAACTTGCCCGGCACCTCGACGCCGCAGCCGAGGACCTTCAAAAGGTCGGTGATGATCTCACTCTTGAAAATACGCGGATAGTCGGCCTTGAGACAGTTTAAGATCTTGCCGCGCACGGGCATGATGCCCTGAAACTCGCCGTCGCGCGAGAGCTTGACGCTGCCGAGGGCGCTGTCGCCCTCGACGATGTAGATCTCGCGGCGCGAGACGTCGCGCGTGCGGCAGTCGACAAACTTTTCGACGCGGTTTGAGATGTCGATGCTGCCGGAGAGCTTTTTCTTGATGTTCAGGCGCTGCTTTTCCGCGCTCTCGCGGCTTCTTTTGTTGATGAGCACCTGCTCGGCGATCTTGAGCGCGTCGACGCGGTTTTCGATGAAATAGGTTTCGAGGCGGGACTTCAGAAAGTCCGTCATCGCCTCCTGCACGAACTTGTTCGTGATGGCCTTTTTCGTCTGGTTCTCGTAGCTCGTCTGCGTGGAGAAGTTGTTGGAGACGAGAATGATGCAGTCTTCGATGTCTTGCCAGGCGATACGGGCTTCGCCCTTCTGGTATTTGTTGTTGTCCTTCAAATACTTGTCGATGGCGTAGACAAAGGCGGTCTTCGACGCCTTTTCGGGGCTGCCGCCGTGCTCGAGCCACGAGGAGTTGTGATAGTGCTCGATGCGCTGCACCTTATTCGAAAAGCAGCACGCGCAGGAGAGCTTGACCTTGTATTCGGGCTTGTCCTCGCGGTCGCGGCCGCGGCGCTCCGTCTCCCAGAAGACGGGGGTGGTCAGGGCGTCTTCACCCGCGATCTCGGCGACATAGTCGATGATGCCGTTTTCGTAGACGAAGTCCTGCGTCTCAAAATGGCCGGGGAGGACTTCGTTTTTGAAGCGGAACGTGATGCCCGCGTTGACGACGGCCTGACGGCGCAGCGTTTCGACATAGTAGTCGGCGGGAATGTCGATATCGGTAAACACGTCGAGGTCGGGCAGCCAGCGCGTGCGCGTGCCGGTTTTGCGGCCGCGGTCGGTCGGCTCGATCCTGAGCTCATCGCCCTTTTTACCCACGGGCTCGCCGCGTTCAAAGTGCAGGGAGTATTTGTTCCCGTCGCGCCAGACGGTCACGTCCATATAGCGCGAGGAATACTGCGTCGCGCACGCGCCGAGGCCGTTGAGGCCGAGGGAGTATTCGTAGTTGTCGCCGTCCAAGTTGTTGTACTTGCCGCCGGCGTAGAGCTCGCAGTACACGAGCTCCCAGTTGAAGCGCTTTTCCTTGGGGTTATAGTCCACAGGGCAGCCGCGGCCCATGTCCTCTACTTCGATGCTGTGGTCTAAGTAGCGGGTGACGGTGATGAGCTTGCCGTGGCCCTCGCGCGCTTCGTCGATGGAGTTCGAAAGGATCTCGAACACGGCGTGCTCGCAGCCGTCCAGCCCGTCCGAGCCGAAGATGACGCCCGGGCGCTTGCGCACACGGTCCGCGCCCTTGAGGGACGAGATGCTCTCGTTGCCGTAATTCGTTTTTTTTGCTTCTGCCATTGGGGTTTCTCCATTTCGCCGAAATTTACGATTCTGATCTTCAAACACAAAACTTAGTACATTATACGATTTTTTGACCACAATGGCAAGTGGCCGCGGCAGATTTTTGCCTTTGGCGGGAAAATGCAGAAATTCGCGGGAATTTCTGCGCCAATTATGCCGAAAGACGTCGAACATAACAAAGCGTTAACCGGCGGGAACGCACTGGAATAACAAAGTTATTCACAGTTTCCACAGAGTTTTCCACATCGTTATGTCAACAGAATAACCGCGGATAAACCATGTATGGACACGCTTCCGCCTCTTCAGCGCGGAAAGGGCATTTTCGTCAATTTAACACTTGACGGCATTTGTCGCTTGCACTTGTCGGGAGGACATGCTAAAATTTTGTTAAGAATTTATGAAGAAGCGGCGCGGTGGGGAGATAAAGACCGCTCCGCCGCGCCCAAAAAGGCAGGGAACGCTATGGAAAAGAGACAAAAAACCTCCCTGACGATGTGTCTTGTGGCCATCGGCATCGTGTACGGCGATATCGGTACCTCACCGCTGTACGTGATGAAGTCCATTTTGGAGGGGAACGGCGGCATCACGCAGCTCAACGAGTCGTTCATTGTCGGCGCGCTGTCGCTCATCATCTGGACGATCACGCTGCTCACGACCATCAAGTACGTGCTCATCGCCATGAAGGCGGACAACCACGGCGAGGGCGGTATCTTCTCGCTCTATTCGCTCGTGCGCAGCTGCGGCAAGTGGCTCATCGTGCCGGCGATGCTTGGCGGCGCGGCGCTGCTTGCCGACGGCGTGCTGACGCCTGCGGTGACCGTGACCTCGGCGGTTGAGGGACTTCGCAGTATCGCGATGATGGACAGGCTCCTCGGAGGCCGCCAGACGGGCGTCATCATCATCACGCTCTGCATCATCGCGTCGCTTTTTGCCGTGCAGCACGCGGGCACGAGCCGCATCGGCAAGGCCTTTGGCCCGGTGATGCTCGTGTGGTTCCTCTTCCTCGGTGCGACGGGGGCGATGAACATTTTCTCCATGCCGCAGGTGCTCCGGGCGTTCAACCCCGCGCACGCGGTGGAGCTTCTCGTGAGCCCTTATAATAAACTCGGCTTTATGATCCTCGGCAGCGTGTTTCTGGCCGCGACGGGCGCGGAGGCGCTGTATTCCGACATGGGCCATGTAGGCCGCGAGAGCATTTACATCAGTTGGCCGCTCGTCAAGATCTGCCTGATCCTCAACTATCTGGGGCAGGGGGCGTGGCTGCTCAGCAGTCGGGGCGACGCGGCGCTTGCATCGCTTGAGAGCCTGAACCCGTTCTTTTTGATGCTGCCCGGCGCGCTGCGTCCGGTGGCGGTCATTTTGAGCGCACTCGCGGCGGTGATCGCCTCGCAGGCGCTCATCACAGGCTCCTATACGCTGGTATCGGAGGCCATCCGCCTCGACCTGATGCCGCACCTGAAGGTGCAGTATCCCGCCGAGACCAAGGGTCAAATCTACATCGACACGGTCAACAAGATCCTCTGGGTGGGCTGCACGTTCATCGTGCTGCTGTTCCGCTCGAGCGCGCGCATGGAGTCGGCCTATGGCCTTGCCATCACGGTGACGATGCTGATGACAACGCTGCTTCTGTTCGTGTATCTTTCCCGTGTGCGAGGGAAGAAAGCGCTCGCGTGGGGCGTGCTCATTGTCTTCGGCGCGATCGAGACGGTGTTTTTCCTCTCGAGCCTGTCGAAATTTGCGCACGGCGGCTATGTGGCGGTCATTATGGCGCTGCTGCTTTTGTCGATTATGATCATCTGGCACCGCGGCACACAACTCGAGCAGAAATACAGCGTGCGCCTCAAGCTTGGTGACTATACGGAGAATCTTGCCGCGCTGCGCGGCGACAGTGCATTGCCGGAGCTGACGCAGAACCTTGTCTACATCGGCAGCAGCGACGATATGGAGACGATCGATCGCAACACACTCTACTCCATCCTCGATAAGGACCCCAAGCGCGCCCGCGCCTACTGGTTTTTGAGTGTGCATGTGCTCGACGAGCCAAACGCGATGAACTATCAGGTCGAGACGTTTGGCACGGACTATATTTTCCGCGTAAAGCTCAACCTCGGCTTCAAGAATGACCAGCGCGTGAACATCTACCTGCGCCAGATCGTGCGCGACCTGCTCGAGAGCGGGGAGCTGCCACCGCAGGAGAGAAAGTATTCGATCTACGGCCCCTCGCAGGTGGGCAGCTTCAAGTTTCTGATGCTGCGCCGCGCGGTGCCGCTGATGTCGGAGCTGAGCCGCACGGACGAGATCATCCTGAACCTCAAATACGCCGTCCGCCGCGCGGCGGGCTCGGCCATTCAGTGGTACGGACTGGACACCTCGTCGGTCATTGTGGAGCAGGCGCCGCTGGTCATCCCCAGCGCGCACGAAAACGAAAAGCGCATCCAGCGGGCGAAATGAATCAAAAAAGGAGAGATGCCGCGGCATCTCTCCTTTTTTACAGCAGCATCAGGATAACGCCGTACACGACGCTTGTGAGCGTGCCGAACACGATGACCGGCCCCGCGACGACGAACATCTTTGACGCCATGCCGGTGATGAAGCCCTCTGGTTGTGTCAAGATAGACATACAGTTTTTTCGGAATTTTTTCAGCTGCCTCCAAAGTGAGGGGTGCTTATTGTTTTAGCTAGCCGTTACAAATTCAAACCCGCTCGAAGTACGCATGTCTATCTCAATCTCTCCTGAAGGGTACACACGAACCCGCTCTACAAAATTCCTAATTATTTCCGGATCATACTCTTTAAGCAGGATGATCTGATCTGCTGTTCTTTTTCCCGTCGCAAGATTACCTCGGGACTCATATTGCTCTACCAGAAGCCGCTCGATCTCTTCAGCTCTACTTGAGAGTCTTGCCAGCTTCTCTGAATCCTTCTACTGGATATCAGCAAATTTCTCTCTGCTTATGCTACCCGCTCGGTATTGCTCATATAGTTCAGCCTTTCTACTTTGGAGCCGTTTTGTCATATTGGTGTTAGCATCAAGTTCCGTTTGAATACTTGAAACGTTTCGTTTGACCTACTATTCAATTAAACCGACAAATTCATGAACTAGATCATCTCTTCAACAAACAGTTCAGGATGGTTGATAATGTCACCGTGGCCGAAGTCTGAGAAACAGCGCACCGTCAGCTTTGGATAAACCTTCCGCAGCTTCTGGATGGCTTTCTTCATATGGCCCTCTTTTTCTCCGTACCAGCATGCAACTTTCGCATCAAGCTGTACAGGGAAGTCGGTACGATAGAGATAAAGCCCCGCCTCCCATGTAGCTCGGACGGACTCCAAACTAATGTGATCTAGGATACGGCTGAGCATGGTCTGCATTCCCTGCTCAGTTTGTCCCATGAAACGCAGAGCCCACGCTGGCACGGTTTATTATATCGTATTGCAAATCGGTCTGTAAAGGCGGGATCTATCATTCAAGAATAGCTCAAGACATTTCCACAATGACGGCCTTTTCTCTTGCCATTTACTGTAGGTGCGACTACAATGATGATACTAAACTCAGGAAATTTACTACCAGATATAAAACAAGGAGACCGACCCATGAACACCGCTAATCTCAATACGCTCATCCAGCGCTACGAGGATAACTTTGAGTGGATCAACAATGCGGAACATGACGAGATTTTCAAGTGGCGTGCTGTCCGCTGTTTTCAGGATGTCTGGTTCAGCGAAGAAGTCGAGGATATGACCTTTGCCGAGAAATTCAAAGCCGCCACAAAAGAGTGCTCTGTGTTGCTCGATAATGGGCAGGTATCCCCCACAAACGGGATCGTGAAGATGGCTGAGCAAGAGCCTGATGAGGTAGAGCGTCTTTTTGTCGAAGTCCTCTTCGCCGATGACCAAGGCAATCTTCAGTTGCGGCAAGACCATGTTGAGGAGTTTCTAGATGGGATTGAGGCAGTCCGTGAACGCACATTCCCGAGTTACTGGAAGTACGGGCAGAACCGTCATTGTGCCTTCACCTATTTGGCACTCTATGCCCCGGAAGAGAACTATATTTACAAATACAGTGAAGCCGAGGAGTTTGCAAAACATATCGAGTACGGAATTGATATTGGCTCAGGGCAAACCTTTAAGCTAAGCGCTTATTATGGAATGTGCGATCTGGTTGTTGACGCTCTTCGAATACGCCCAGCACTCCTTGAGAAGCATTGGGCTATCTGTGGTGATGAATGTTATCATGATGATAGTCTGCACCTTCTCGCTTTCGATGTTATCTACTGTTCTCGTGCCTATAATTTCTACCAGGGTATCTATTATATCCCCAAGTCGGAAAGCACCTCTGCCTATAACAAAGAGCAACTCCGCCTGAAGGAAGAGGCGAAAGTGCAGGAAAGAATTGATAGTCTTGAGACGCAGATTCAAGCAAAAGATATTGAATTGGATAAGTTCCGGTCAATCTCCTTACTGAATGTGCGGGTAACACATAAGCAGTATGGGACTGGCATTGTCATCGCCCAGAAGGAAAACACCATTAAAGTTCGCTTCCCGGAGGGTTTGGAGAAGTCATTTATCATTCACACCAAGTTCCCCGCGCGCCCCACATTTGAAGATGACGAACAGGTCGTAGAGGCCTTTACTGAGTATGACCGGCTCACAAGGGAAATCCAGGGGTTGAAAAAGCTACTTGAAATAGAAAAGGCAAAGGTACAAACTACCATATTATAAGCCTATATCAATTAAAAAGAGGTGAGAGCATGAGCGTGACTGTATCCGACCTGCTGAAGCTGCCGTCCCTGCAACATGCACGCGTTATTGGCGGCGCAGGCGGGCTGAAAAAGGTCGTGTCTTCGATCTCCGTATTGGAATCTACCGATCCGGGGGTCCTGATCAACGAGGTGTTTCGCCATAACAAATACCCCGGCAGTGAGATCGTCATTACCGGCTTTCTTAACTGCATCAATGATGTGGAGTGCCAGTGCTCCAATCTGTTGCGGCTCATTGAGGGCGGGGAAGTGGGGATGGTGCTGTATTATGTGGGCGTCTACCTCCCCCGGGTGGACCGGCGATTGATCGAGATCGCTGACGCCAATGATTTCGTCCTGATCTGTATGCCGGAGGGCCAGCGGCATCTCCGTTACAGCGACCTGATCACCGACGTGACAGAGTGCATCTACAAGGACCGCCTGGTCCCGGGCTCCCTTGTGTCGGACATTCTTGCACGGATCTCCTCGGCGCCGCACCACCAGCAGACGGTGGGGACCGCGCTGCAAATGCTGTGCGCGGAGCTTGGGTGCTCCGCGGCACTGACCACCCATGAAGGAAACATCCTGAATCTCGCGACCTGGCCCAGCGGTATGGAGGATACGGTCCGGGAGGGGATAGAACGCTGCCTGCAGCTTTTGACGGAGCAGATCTGCGTACCCTGCCCCTTTCTTGCGGATGCGGAAATGTCCTGCGTTTCTATCCGCTCAGACCTGGCCCAGCCGCTCCATCTGGCGCTGATCAAGGTCGGCGCTCCGCTGGGGGCTTCGTTGGTGGAGCAGGCGGCAGACATCGTGAGAATCTGTATCAATATCTGGGGAAAGCAGCATGGCGCTGTGGCGATCCATGAATTGCTGCGGGCAATTCTGCAGGACGAGCCGCTGAAGATGCGCCGTCTGGCGGAGATCTTTCATGTAGACGTTGCCTCACTTCACGAGCTGTGGATGCTGTGCGGTGCGGATGCCGGGGAAGTGGAGGAGCGGATGGAGCAGGATCTGGCCCTGGCCAGACAGTGTGCGGATACCGTTGTGGGCGCGATCTATGAGGGACAGCCGGTCATGTGCCTGAGCACACCGCATTCTTTGAGGGAAACCGAGAGCGCAATACGGGAGATCCTGTCGTGTGCGTTGAAGACCAGCCCGGATGCTGTTGTGGTGCGATGCAGCGGATTGTCCAATACGACAAGCTGCCGGAGAGCATATTTGTTAACACTTGACAATTTGGAGGATGCCAAGCGTATTTTCCCGCATAAAAGGATGTTCCTGCAAGGGGAACTGGAGCTGGCGGCTTCCTGCCGCAAACGCATTGACGAGGGAGAGACCGCTGCTGTGCGGCGCACCATGCCGCTGGCGGCTTTACAGGCCGACCGGGAATATCATGACCTCCTTGATACGGCTTGTGTTTACCTTTTGGACTGCGACAGCAGCGTTACCCGAACTGCGGAGATGCTGTTTCTTCATAAGAATACCATCAAGTACCGGCTGCAAAGAATTGCGGATCTGCTTGGCTATCGTCTGGGAAAAATGCCGGAGACCATCGAGCTCTACCGCAGCGCCGCGGTTTACCGGCTCCTTCATGAGGTTCGTTGATAGTTACAATAAGGAATGCTTCGCTGTTTGTCCCAAGGGACAAACAGCGAAGCATTTTTTCTGCCTATCCGACAGTATTCTTCACCGCTTTGAAGTGTTATACTTGCCCCATTCTTTGGTTCGGACTCAGAATATACCCAAGAGAAAGAGGTGTTTTCCCATGCGTGAAAACAACAGCGGCTTTAAAATTGATGAATCGCAGCGCCAGAGCTGGCTGTCCATCGCGGCAGTCTGGGCGGGCGGCATGATCTGTGTTCCCTGCCTGATGATCGGCGGCGTGCTGGCCGGAGGCGGACTGAGCCTTGGTCAGATCGTCCTGTCCATTCTGATCGGCTATGGCCTGATCTGCGTCTACATGATCTGCATCGGCATGCAGGCATGCGATACCGGGCTGCCGGTGTCCGTGATGGCCTCCGGGGCGCTGGGCGAAAAGGGCGCACGCTATATTATCAGCGCGCTTCTTGCGATTGCCTGCGTTGGCTGGTTCGGTATCCAGTCTGCCACCTGCGGCAGCGCCTTTGCCAGCATGGTAGCCAATATGCTGGGAACGGAGGCGACTCCGATTTTTATCTCTATCAGCTCTATCGTCTGGGGCGTTATCATGCTGCTGACGGCCTGCGTCGGCTTCAAGGGCCTCAAGTGGCTCAACTACATCGCCGTGCCGCTTCTGGTCATCGTCTGCCTGTACGGTCTCATTGCCGGTATCGTCACAAATGACGGCGGCAGCGCCATCACAAACTATGCGCCCGAGAACTCCTCCGGTATGGTGTTTGGCATCTCGATGGTGGTTGCCTCCTTCGCCCTGGGCGGCGTAATCTCCGCCGACTACTGCCGCTTTGCCAAGAGCCGCAGCGATGTGGTGAAGTCCTCCGTTGTGGGCGTTATTCCCGCGGGCCTTTTCATGCTGCTGACCGGCGCACTCATGAGCATCGTCACAGGCCAGTATGACATCTCCGCCATCCTTGCGTCTTTGGGCGTGCCGTTTGTCGGCCTTGTGGCACTGGTGCTGGCCACCTGGACCACCAACGTTACCAACGCCTATTCCGGCGGCCTGGCCCTCAGCAATCTCCTTGGCTTTGACGAGAGCAAGTTCAAGGTCACCACCGGTGTGGCCGGCGCCATCGGCACGCTGCTGGCAGCCTTCGGCCTGCTGAATGCTTTTCAGAGCTTCCTGTCCCTCATGTCTGCGCTGATCCCGCCGCTGGCCGGCGTGCTGATCGCCTCCTACTGGATTGTGGGCAAGGGCAAGCGGGAGAATTTCTCCCCCCGCCCCGGTTTTTCCGCCGTCGGCGTCATCTCTTTTGCTATTGGCGCCGTCTTTGCCTGCATCACCGGCGGTACCTTCGCCAGCTTCCCTGGTCTTGTCGAGGCTCTGCCGTTTTTGAACTGGCCGTTCTTTGTGGGCCCGGTCAACGGTATTGTGGTTTCTCTGGTCCTCTATGTGGGCCTCGCGAAGCTGACGTCCGCAAAGCGGATGCCCGCAAAGCAGGCTGCGTAATATCTGCCGCAGGAGGAGCGGGTATCTGCCCGCTTCTCCTGCATACTGCAATTATAACGAAAGAAGGAAAAGGTCATGCGAAAAATCGGAATCCCTGAGATCGAAGATATTGCCACCGGTGCGGCGCTGCTGGGCGCCGGTGGTGGCGGTGATCCCTATGTAGGCAAGCTGGTGGCCATCGGCGCCGTACAGGAGTGCGGCCCTGTCACGCTGCTGGACCCGGAGGAGGTGCCGGATGACGCCCTTGTTGTCCCCATCGCCATGATGGGCGCGCCGACGGTACTGGCGGAGAAGGCCATCGGCGGCAACGAATACAAAAAGCTCTTTGATATGGTCTCCAAGTTCTTCGGCAGGGAGATCTACGCCTTTATGCCCATCGAGGCCGGCGGCGTCAACTCCATGCTGCCCATCGCTGCGGCGGCCAGGCTGAATATGCCGATGGTGGATGTGGACGGCATGGGCCGTGCCTTCCCTGAATTGCAGATGGTGACCTTTACCATCGGCGGTATCAAGGCAACGCCGATGGCGCTGGTGGACGAGAAGGGCAACAGCTGCATCTTTGAGACCATCACCAACAAATGGACGGAGGAGTTGGCCCGGTCGGTCACCATGAGCTGCGGCGCTTCCGTCTCCGTGTCTCTTTATCCCATGAGCGGCAAACAGATGAAGGAATTTGGCGTCCACGGCATCGTCACCCGCAGCCAGCAGCTGGGCAAGGCCATCCGCACTGTCAAGGACTGCGGTGACCAGACGCCGGAGGAGCATTTCCTTGAAATGTCCGAGGGCTTCAAGCTCTTTAAGGGCAAGATCGCGGATGTGCTGCGGGAGACCCGGGCCGGCTTCAACTTCGGCAAGGTCGTGCTGGAGGGCATCGGTGAGTACAAGGGCCATACCGCCTATGTGGAGTTCCAGAATGAGAACCTGACCGCCACGGTGGACGGCAAGATCCTGGCTACCACCCCCGACCTCATTTCTCTGGTGGATACGGAGACCTATATCCCCGTTACCACAGACGGCCTCAAGTACGGCAAACGTGTCATGGTGGTCGGTCTCAAGTGCTTCCACCTGTGGCGGACGGAAAAGGGCATTGAGCTGGTAGGCCCCCGCTATTTCGGCGTGGACACGGATTACATTCCTCTGGAAGAGCGCTGCAAGGGAGGTAACTGATCATGTATAAACTCGGAATTGATGTGGGCGGCACTAATACGGATGCCGTCCTGGTGGACGAGAACCGCGCGGTGGTGGCGGACATCAAGTATCCCACCTCTGCGGATATTTACGACGGTATTCTGGGCGCTATGCGCACGGTGCTGGAGGTCTCCGGTGTGGATCCCGCGCAGATCCATCAGGCAATGCTGGGTACGACCCAGTGCACCAACGCCATTGTGGAGCGCAAGAATCTGGCCCCCATCGGCATCCTGCGCATCGGCGCGCCTGCCACCACCGGCATCCGTCCCATGGTGGACTGGTCGGAGGATATTCAGAAGGTGGCCGTGGGCAGCACCATCATCGGAGGAGGCTTTGAATATGACGGCAGGGAACTGGCCCCGCTGGATACCGCTGCCGCCAAGTCGTTCTTTGAGGAGATGAAGGCAAAGGGCGTGAAGTCCATTGCCATTTCTAGTGTGTTCTCCACCGTCCGCAATGACCATGAGGTGGAGGCGGCCAAGCTCTGCCGGGAGATCATGGGCGAGGACGTCCATATTTCCATCTCCAGCGAGATCGGCTCTATGGGCCTGATCGAGCGGGAAAACGCCACGATCCTGAACGCCGCGCTGTGGCAGGTAGC
>OGPW01001894.1_pt1 | contig 12943 bp, 8 predicted proteins | sample 1553061 | NCBI WGS metagenome assembly OGPW01 (sample SAMEA2580292, study PRJEB22360) | human gut metagenome | biome: human gut; feature: human-associated habitat; material: faeces | place: Denmark | collected 2008/2010
TGGCAATGGCGGCCGCCGTGTTCATGCTGGTGCCGCCGATCGTCATCTTCATGCTGGCACAGCGGCAGGTCATCGAGACCATGGCACATTCCGGAATCAAGGACTAAGGGAGGGTGAAGATTTTGCAGAAAAAGGCAAACCATCTGGCGGCGGCAGTTTTTTCCGCACTGATGCTGACGGCAGCCATAGGCGCTCCGGCGGTTTCGGCGGAACATTACAACGTCTATAACTACGACTGCTGGGGCGAGGCGGTTCCGGCGCAGGCAGGCTATGCGGCACAGCGTGCCGTGAGCGGCCAGGATCTGGGCTGCGGCGCATTCAACACCCCGTCCGATCTGTTCCGGGACTGGGAGGATCGCTTTTATATTGCAGACAGCGGAAACAACCGCATCGTTGTCACAGACGGCGATTTTTCAAAGGCGACCAGAATTTATGACAAGCTGAAAACCGAGGACGGCGAGACCACGCTGAAAGATCCGGAGGGCATCTATGTGTCTCAGGAGACCCAGTGTATGTACATCGCAGACACCGGAAACTCCCGGCTGCTGGTGTGCGATCTGGACGGCAATGTGCAGATGGAACTGAAACGGCCGGACTCGACCCTGTATGAAAATGAGACCTTTAAGCCCCAGAAAGTCGTTGCGGACAAAGCCGGCAACATCTATATGGTGCTGAACAACATCACCAACGGTGCGGCAATGTTCAACAGCGACGGCGAATTCCAGGGCTATTTCGGTGCGAACTCCGTGGACGCAACCGCAGAGGTGGTGGCGAACTACTTCTGGAACCTGTTCGCCACCGATGAGATGCGTGCCAACTCGTCCCGTAACGTGGCGGCAGGCATCACCAGCTTTGACGTTGACGAAGAGGGCTTTATCTATACGGTAACACAGTCCTCTTCCTCTGAGACGGACCGTGTGAAAAAGGTGAACCCTGCCGGATATAACCTGTTCACTTCGCTGGATGTGACATTCGGCGACCTGGACTCGGTCTATGACTCCACCGCCAACGAGAACTACACCACCCAAATGGTGGACATCGACATCGACGACGACGGACGCATCAACTGCCTGGATCTGGAGACCGGACGTGTGTTCCAGTACGACGAGGACGGCAATCTGCTGTTCATTCTGGGAACGACTGCCGACCAGATCGGCGGCTTTTCCATGAAGGTCTCCGCCGTGGAGACTATGGGAAAGAACATCTACGTTTCCGATGCCATGAAGAACACCGTCACCATCTTCACCGAGACGGAATTCGGCGGCATCGTCCATGATGCGGTATCCCTGTACAATGCCGGCTATTATGCGGAGGCGCTGGAGCCGTGGCGTGAGGTGCTGAAACGGGACGGCAACTCCCAGATGGCATACATCGGCATCTCGTCGGCGCTTTATAATGAGGGCGACTATGCCGGGGCAATGAAATATGCCAAGCTGGCGCAGTCCCGCAATTTGTACGATAAGGCATTCGAGGGCTATCGCTCTGAATGGCTGAACAAGAATTTCACCTGGATCATCCTGGTGGTTGTGGTGCTGATCGCTGCGGCGGTATTCTTCCACTTCCGCAACAAAAAGAAGAAAAAGAACCAGCCGAAGAATCTGGTTGAAATGCTGCACGAGGGAGAGGAGGAGTGATGCTGCTATGATGGATCTGACACAAAAGCAATGGGTCAAGCACAGTGTGTTCCACCCGTTTGAGGGCTTTGAGGATCTGCGCTGGAAAAAAGGCGGCTCGGTGCTGTACGCCACCATCGTGGTGCTGCTCTGGTTCGTGGCACAGATCATCCACGATAACCTGGTGGGCTATCAATTCGCCGTTACCAATACCAAGATGTTCAGCATCGTCCCGTATATCGTCCAGACGATCGCCGTATTTCTGGTATTCGTCATCGGCAACTGGTCGATCTGCACCCTGCTGGACGGCGAGGGCACGATCAAGAAAATCTATATCTACAGTGCCTATTCGCTGATACCCTACGTTGCCGGACTGTATATCCGGACGATCTTGTCCCATGTACTGATTCAGGACGAGGTGATCTTCATCACCTGCGTCACGGTAATCAGTACGGCATGGTCTGTGCTCCTGATGTTCAATGCCATTAAGGCGGTGCATCAGTATTCGATCGGCAAGACCATTCTGGCACTGCTGCTCACCTTTGTAGCAATGCTTATCATTCTGATATTGCTGGTGTTGCTGGTGGCATTGTTCCAGCAGGTATACGTGTTCATTTCCTCCGTCTACACGGAGATCACCTATCGGGTAAGAGTATAGAAAGGACGGTGGAACAACCTTGAAGAATTGGAAAAAATGGGCTGCCGGACTTTTTGCGCTGAGCCTTTGCCTGACGTCGGTCTCTCTGCCGGCTGCGGCGGAGGGGGAAGAGGATATCGCCCTCATCGCTGACACCTCAGAAGAGACACCGGTGGCAGACGGCACACCCGATGAGACCGCCGGGGACGGCGAGGCGGATGCCGAAGAAGAGGCGACCCGCACGGAGACCCAGGAAGAAATCGAAATTACGGCAGAGCAGGTCACCCAGTATATGCAGAAGAAGAACTCCTGCGACGGCATCACATTCTACTACCGTCCGGAGGACTATGAGGATACCATTTCCGACGAGGATGTGGTGGATCTGCTGGACGACATCGAGCTGGCAGGCATCGACGATGCCACCGGCGAGGTGGTCTGCACCCTGGAAGAGGACAGCGACAACAGCGACTTCGTGGTATTTTTAAGCCCGGAGAGCCGCTGGCTGGTGTACATGGACCCGGAATATACCAAGGTCACCATGGTGCGCCAGATCGTTTCTTCCCTGGACAACGAGCTGCTGTTCCGCTCCCGGGACAACAAGACCCTGGAGCTGTACAACAAGGACTACGACGAAGTGGAACGCAGCTATACCACAGACGGCAAGGCGAAGGACGGCAAGGTCACTTATACCAACGAGGACGGCTGGCAGGTGGTGCTGGCAGATACCTATGATGCCGTGATCTCCTCTGCACGGTTCGTCACGGAAAACGACAAGCTGGCGCTGTATGTGGACGATGACACCGCAGTCATCGGACTCTACGACAAGGCGAAAGATAAAATGTGGTGGTCTACGCCCGAAAACGTGGGACACGACAAGACCGCAACCAATACCATTGTAGAGGACCTGTCCTCTTCGCTGAAAATGGTCTACGGCGAACCGGATGCCCGGAGTACTACCAATATGCGCTCCAGGGGCGACGCCAAAATTAAGGTCAAGGACAAGAGCAGCGGCGTGAAGATCACCTATTCCTTCAAAAAGGCAGGCATCACCGTTCCGGTGACCTACACCCTGGAGGATGACTACCTGGAGGCAAAGATCGACACTGCCGACATCGAGGAAGAAGATACCTCACAGTCCGGAAAGCTGGTCACATCCCTTTCCATGCTCAGCAGCTTCGGCGCAGCGTCCTCTGCGGACACGGGCTATTTCGTGATCCCGGACGGCAGCGGCGCACTAATCCGTTTCAACAACGGGAAGAAAACGGCGAAATCCTATACCGGCTATGTGTACGGTTCGGATGTCACCGCCGTGGCACAGACCGAGCCGGCTGTGACTGAGCAGGTCTATCTGCCCATGTACGGCATCGTCAACGGCGACAACGCCATGATGGTGGTCTGCACCGAGGGCGACTCCAACGCCAAGCTGACCGCAAGCGTCAGCGGACAGTCCAAGAGCAGTTTCAACATCTGCGGCTTTGACTTCACCGTCCGGGACTCGGATACCTACTATATGTCCGGCGACAACAGCACGGCGCTCACCGTGTTTGAGGACGGCGACATGAAAACCGATACGCTGGCGGTGCGGTATTATCCGCTGGAGACCGAGGACACCCCGGATTACACCGATGTGGCTGAGGCATACCGGAACTACCTTACCGAAGAGGCAGGGGTGACTGATACGGCAGAGGACACCGACCCCGGACTGTACCTCAACTTCTACGGCGGCACCATAAAGGAGAAATCCGTGCTGGGCGTGCCGGTGAAAATGAAAACAGCGCTCACCAGCTTTGAGCAGGCGGAGCAGATTTTGCAGGATCTGTCGGACGGCGGCGCCGAGAATATGAAGGTGCAGTATTACAACTGGACCAACGCCGGCATTTCCGGCAAGGTGGATCTGAAGGCAAAGGCTGCCGGCTGCCTGGGCGGAAACAGCGACTGGAAGGCGCTGCAGAGCTATGCGGATTCCAACGGCGTGACTCTGTATCCGGCAACGGACAATGAGACGTTCAAGTCCGGCAACGGGTACTACACCTTTACCGATACTACCGTCCGCATCTCCGGTTCCTATGCCCGCATCTATGACTACAACCTGGCATACGGCACACAGAGTACGGCAAACAAGCCCCTGTCCCTGCTGTCTCCGGCGACCTTCACCGAGATCGCTGAAAAGCTCACCGGGAACTATCAGGATAAATCCCTGTCCCGTGTCTCCCTGGGCAGTCTGACCACAGCCCTCTACGGGGACTACGGCAAGCAGGAGATCTCACGGGATAAGGCACAGCAGCTGCTGGAAGAGTCCTATCAGAAGATCACAGACGGAGACATCACCCTGCTGGCAGACGGGGCAAACGCCTATGCGCTGCCCTATGTTCAGGAGATCACCGATGTGCCGCTGCAGTCCAGCGGATTCGATGTGTTTGATGAGGACATCCCGTTCTATCAGATCGTGATGCACGGACTGAAATCCTATGCCGGCAGCGCCGTGAATGCCTCGGCAACGCCGGAAGAGACCGTGCTGCTCTCCATTGCATCCGGCAGCAGCCTGCACTTCGACATGATCGGCGAAGAGACCAGCACGCTGAAAGACACTGTGCTGGACGGTCTCTATTATGCCAGCGCCGAAAGCTGGACCGATTATGCGGCACAGAGCTATGCGTTCTCCAAGGCGGTGCTTTCCGGACTGGGCGACCAGACCATCACCGGCTATGAGAGAAACGGCGATGTCATTACCACCACATATGCAAACGGCACGGTGGTAGAAACCGACCTGTCGAAACAGACCGTCACCGTAGACGGCAAGGCTTATGCCATGGCGGATTATGTGGAAGAAGGGAGCTGGAACGAAGCATGAAAATGGCATATGAAAAACGAAAGAGTATGTACGGCTACTGCTTCATTGCGCTGTGGTTTATCGGCGCACTCATATTCTTTCTGATCCCGGTGGTGGAATCCCTGTTCTACTCGTTCCGGGAAGTCAGCCCGGACACCGGCGGCATGGTCGGTCCGTTTGTGGGACTGGACAACTATAACTATGCGTTCAACGTAGACCCGAACTACCGCCAGTACCTGGTCAAGGTGCTGAAAGACACCGCCTGGAAAACGCCGCTGATTCTGGTGTTCTCCCTGTTCGTGGCAGTCATTCTGAACCAGAAGTTCAAGGGACGGACATTCTCCCGTGCCGTGTTCTTCCTCCCGGTCATCATTGCCACCGGTCCGGTGTACAACATCATCAACGGCAACCTGCAAAGCACCGGCAACAGCGATGCCAGCCAGTTTTCCACCATGTTCTCCACTGACCTGCTGGGTCAGCTGATGGAGTTCCTGGGCATCTACGGCATCTCCGACAGTATGCAGACCACCATTGAAACGGTGTCGGACAACATCTTCGGCATCGTCTGGAACTCCGGCATTCAGATTCTGATCTTCCTGGCGGCGCTCCAGAACATTCCGGTCTCCGCCAAGGAGGCGGCGCAGATGGAGGGTGCGACGGCGTGGGAATACTTCTGGAAGATCACCCTGCCCTACGTCAGCCCCATGATCCTAGCGTGCTTTATCTTTACCATCATTGATTCCTTCACCGACCCGAACAACGTGGTCATGGGTCGTATCCTCGACCTGCAAAGCGACTGGCAGTACGGCCCGGCATCGGCGATGGCGTGGGTATACTTCGCCATTGTGCTGGCGGCGGTGGGTATCATTACCGCAATCCTCAACAAGTTCATTTACTACGAAGTAGACTAAAAAGGAGATGTCAGTTATGGAAACAACAAAAAATAAGCCGCTGGCATCCCCGAAAGCGGATGCCCAGGTGGGCAACGGCATGAGCAAGCGTGAGGCACGGAAGATCCGCATGAAGAGCATGAACAAATCCGAGATCGCCTATATGCGCCGGAAACGGGTGTTTGAGGCAGTCTGGCCGTTTTTCCGGTTCTTCATCCTTTTCGGACTCTGCTTTGTCATCCTCTATCCGCTGATCTATATGATCAGCTGTGCGTTCCGTGACCCCACGGACATGAGCGACCCCACCGTTATGTGGATTCCTCGTCACCTCACCTGGAGCGTTATCAAGGATACTGCCAATGTCATGGACATCTGGAGCACGCTGAAAACCACGCTCCTGCTGAATGTGGGCTGCTCGCTGGTACAGGTGGCATCCTGCGCACTGGCAGGTTATGGTTTCGCCCGGTTCAAGTTCAAGGGAAAGGGCATTCTCTTCGGCATCGTCGTCATGATGATCCTGGTGCCGTCGCAGATCATCTCCATTCCCCAGTACATGATGTTCCGGAACTTTGGTTTCGGCAGCCTGTCGGTAAATCTCATCAACTCCAAGCTCTGTATGTACCTGCCGGCAGCCATGGGCAACGGCATCCGTGCCGGACTGATGATCTTCATTTTCCGTCAGTTCTTCAAGGGCTTGCCCAAGGAACTGGAAGATGCCGCATATCTGGACGGCTGCGGTCCGCTCCGCACCTTCGTCCAGGTCATGATCCCCAACGCATCCTCCTCGTTTCTGACCGTGTTCCTGTTCTCCGTAGTCTGGTACTGGAATGACTACTATGTCAGCTCCACCTTCTTCACCAAGAACCAGACCATTGCGCTGATGCTGAAAAATCTGAGCACCCTGCTTTCCCAGCAGCTGTTCAACAACGCAGATGTCAGCCCCAGAGAACAGATCGTCTGGATGGAGGCAGGCTGTCTGATCGCAATTCTGCCCATTCTGATTATGTACGTATTCCTCCAGAAGTATTTCACCGAAGGTATCGAACGCTCCGGTCTGGTTGGATAACATTTCGAAATAAGATGTACCCGGTCTTTTGCAGACGGGTTCTGAAAGGCGCTTTCCGCTGGGAGAGCGCCTTTTGGTTTTTCTATCTATCCTTATATAGAAAGAGACCAAATGTTCCGCACCCCTTTTCCCGAATCTGCATACGTTAAGGATGTAAGGGCAGCGCTGTGTGCTGTCCGGAAATCTATTTTTCAGGAATGCCTTGCGGCAGTGCTTTCAACAGGTTTTCCACGTAGAAATGAGTGGAAAAGTTGAAAACCTGTTGAAAACATCACTTTTTCACTGTGGAAAACCGCAGAAATGCGGAGCGGAGGGAAAAACTATGACATCCGACAATGTGATTCTTGTGGCAGGCGGAGAAGGGGGGGCCCGGCGGCAGCAGTACGCCGCCCGGCGGCTGCGGCAAAAGACCGGGGCAGACGTATGGACGCTGGGACTTCCGGCGCAGTCCGGGCTGCACAGTGCGGAAACGCTGGAGGAAGTGCCGGCGTATGACGTTCTGGTGCTGCCTGTTCCGGCGAGTCCGGACGGAACAACTGTCCCGGCACCGTTCGGAAAGGCGGCGCTCCCGCTGGAGACGCTGGCGGCGCACGGCAAGCCCGGGGCGCTGGTGCTGGGCGGAGCGTGCGGCGGCATTCTTCCGTGGCTGGAATCCCGGGGACTGGCGGCGGCGGACTATCTCCGCCGGGAGGAACTCTGCCTGGCGAATGCCGTGCCGTCTGCGGAGGGCGCCATCCAGATCGCCATGGAAGAGACCGCCCGGACGCTGCACGGCACGGCAGCGCTGGTGATCGGCTACGGCAGGATCGGCATGGCGCTTGCGCCACGGCTGCGTGGCCTGGGGATGGATGTGACCGTCTGCGCCAGACGGTGCGAGACCCGGGCGCTGGCAGAGATGCAGGGATTCGCTGCCGTGCCGATGGAACAGCTCCCGGCTGCGGCAAAGGCAGCCCCGGTGATCTTCAACACCGTCCCGGCGCTGGTGCTGGATGAAACTGTGCTGAAAGGGCTGCCGCAGGAAACCTTGGTGATCGACCTGGCGTCCCGTCCCGGCGGCACGGACTTCGAGGCGGCAAAACGCCTGAGAACACGTGTGGTGTGGGCATTGTCCCTTCCGCCGGAAATGCGGCGTTGACACACGCTGGAAAGGGGTTCCAGGCGTCAAAAATGTTGAAAAGTCGGTGGAAAGACTGTTGAATTGAGAATTCCAGGCTGAAAATTGTGAAAAAGCGACAAAAACGGGGATAATATCCAGCAAAGAATCTAAAGAAAATTGAGTCAATGGGCTTGACACGGGCGCAATAATATGTTAAAATACGTATGTAAATTGTTTACGAGGGCTTTTTATAGGTGCTTGTAAGCATGAAGATTGCCGCAGCGTGCGTCTTTCGGGTATGGAAGCGGGATTGCCCGGATGCGAATGCGACTGTTGGGGTTGGATGAATCACATCCATGCAGACGGCAATGAAACTCAACTAAAAGAGAGGTAAAGAGAAATGAAGAAGACATTCAACAGACTTCTTGCTGCAACTGTCGCAATTCCGGTTGCACTGGGTCAGATTCTTGCAATTTCTGCAAACGCTGCGGAAGCTCCGGCAGCAATGCAGGTCACCGCAGATCAGCTGCTGAAGGTAAACCCGGAGACTGGTTTCCCGACTGACGCTGAGGGCGATACCATTGAATACACAGTAGAGTCCGACTGGAACACTGTACTGGGTAAGAAGGTAGAGTCTGCTGCAAACGGCAAGACCATCACCCTGAATGCTAAGGATCTGGTTGCTGGTTTCAACACCAACAACTACTACGCTGGACTGCTGAAGGACATCGTAAACGCTTCTGAAAATCCGACCGCTACGGTAGAAAACGGCGTTGTAACGATCTCCGGCACTGCTAATCTGGAAAGCTATCTGGCTCCGCAGCTGAAGGACAAGCTGGCTGGCATGAGCGGCTATGAGAACGTAACTCTGGATACTTCCATCCTGAAGGGCGTTTCCTACACCGCAACCATCACCACTGATCTGGCAAACAGCAAGGAAGTAAAGGCTGACCTGAGCTTCACAGCCGGCGGCAAGACCTACACTGTAGATACTGCTACAGATTACATGAACGCTGTATATGACAGCCTGGAATCCCAGGTTGAGGCTGCTGTTGACCAGAAGGTCAAGGATCTGGCAAAGCAGTACGGCATGACAGAAGATGAAGTTCGTGCAAACGCTGACTTCGACATCGCTGGCGACCTGGCAGCTCTGAAGGCTGAGACCGACAAGCTGGGCAGCAAGATCGACACCGTGAAGAAGAAGTATGACGCTGCAAAGAACCTGTCTACTGCAACTAAGACATACGGCACTGCTGACGAGGCAATCGCAGCTGGTGTTAACTATGCTGTAAAGAAGGGCATCCAGTCCGCAGCAAACCTGCCGACAACCGTTAATGGTCTGGTTGGCAAGTACGGCGCACAGTTCGACAAGGCTGTTTCTTCTGTAAACAGCAGCCTGCAGGATGCCGGCGTAAATGTTGAGATCGCTGTAAAGTCCGGCGATGTTGCTGCTCTGCTGAACGGCGCATCCAATGTAACTGTTGGCGCAGCTGCCGGCACTTACACCGCTACTTTCGAAGTTGCTGATGCTGAATACGATGCAGTTGTTGCATATGTAAAGGCTGAAGTTGCAAAGAGCGACAAGCTGGCAAACAAGGAAGTTGAAAGCGTAGAGACCACCAAGACTGTTACCGTTAAGGGCGCAGCTGCTGGCACTGCATCTTTCAACGTTGAGCGTGACGTTGTTGTTGTTCTGAAGGATAAGGAAACCACAACTTCCACTTCTGAAACAACTGATACTACAGAGACCACTGTAACAACTGCAACTGGCTCTGACACAGACACAGATACCAACACGCAGACTACTGTAACAACTGTATCTGGCTCTGAAACAAACACTGAAACAAACACTGAGACGAATACTGAGACCAACACCAATACCAATACAGAAACTAACACTGAGACCAACACAGAAACCAATACTGAGACCAACACAGAAACCAATACCGAAACTGGAACCGGCACTGGCACAGGTACAACCGAGACTCTGCCGACTGGCGTTTCTTCTGTAGAGGTTAAGCTGGTTGACGCTGAGACCGCTGAGGACATCTACCTGTCCAACGAAGAGTCCTTCGACGTTGCTGGTTTGATCGAGTCCGTAACTCTGCACCTGGAAGACGGTACTGACTATCAGGTACAGGATCCGGCAACTGCAATTGACTTTGCAATGACTCCGGCCGAGGCTTATGCAACTGTTGACCAGAAGGCTGGTGCAGGCAAGGTTTACTTCAACGGCGAAGTTGGTCTGAAGTACAAGGGTGAAGAAGATCTGACCATCAGCGAAACCGTTAAGGTTGCTGTAGCTCTGAAGGGCGACACAAACCTGGATGGTAAGGTAACAAGTACTGACCTGTACGACACCATGCTGTACATCGCACTGAAGGGTGCTGGTGAGAAGGAATACTTCGACACCGTAAAGAATGGCACTGCACTGGAGACCAAGCTGGCTTACCTGGCATCTGATATTGATACCGAGTCCAAGGCTGGCGCAAACACAGACGATGCTAAGCTGGATTCCACCGATATGCTGTACACTCAGGTATACCAGGCATACAACGGTGCTGGTGAACACATCGACTGGGCAGAGGCTCTGAAGATCGCTAACGGCGGTAAGTAAGAATCTCTTTTCCCGCAACTCTTATTTAAGCTTGTATATGTTGGTGGTGTGAGGTGCATATCACACCGCTGATATATCACATATAATTTTATTCTTGAAAGGAAATAGAAACAATGAAGACTACATTGAAAAAGACAATGGCAGCTCTTTCTGCTGCTGCTGTTGTAGCTGCATCCGCTGCTGTTATGGCTATTCCGACAAGTGCTGCAGGTATGTCCCTGACTATCGGTAGCGCAACTCTGACCGAGTCTGAACTGAAGGCTGCTAACTATGAAGTTACCCTGCCGATCGGTTCTACCGCTGAATTCAACAGCGTAGGCGTAGGCGTTACCCTGGGTGAAGGCCTGTCCTATGTTGAAGATGGTATGGAAATAACTGCTAAGGGCGCATCTGGCCTGGCAGTAGAGAGCAACGGCTTCGTATTCATGCCGTTCAGCTATGCAAGCGTTCCGCTTAAGACCCTGAAGCCGGGTCAGTTCGCTCAGATCACCGTTAAGGTAACTGACGCAGCTAAGGCTGGCGATGTATTCAACCTGACCATTGCTGGTAAGGATTCTGACGGTACTGTTATGGAATACAAGAACGGTGTAACCGGTGAAACTGGTGAGGCTGGTTCTGGCGCAGGCACCATCACTATCGTTGCAGATGCAACCGATGCTCCGACTGAAGCACCGACAACTGCTCCGGTAGCAACTGGCACAACTGCTGCTACTACAACCACTAAGAAGGCTGCTGCTGCTAAGTCCACTTCTTCTCCGAAGACTGGCGACGCTCTGCCGGTAGCTGGCGTAGCTGTAGCTGTAGCTGTAATCGGTGGCGTAGCACTGGTAGCTAAGAAGAGAAAGTAAGCTTTCGCTGCGATAGCAGCAAATAGCGCAACTGAATCTTAACGCATTTTATGCGTGAAAAGAGGGCATCTCCTTCGGGAGGTGTCCTCTTTGTTTTTTCCTGCGCATAGAGTATAGCGAGGTGATAGCATCATGATCGCAATTTATGCCCGTCAGTCGGTGGAGCGCCCCGATTCCATTTCCATTGCCATGCAGGTGGAACACTGCCGCCGCATCTGTCCTGCCGAGGCGGAGGTGCGTGTGTTTACTGACCGGGGCTTTACCGGAACCAACACCCACCGCCCGGCGTTCCGGGAAATGCTGGAGGCGGTGGAACAGGGCGAAGTGGAAAGCGTCTATGTGTATAAGCTGGATCGGATTTCCCGTTCCCTCTGCGACTTTGCCGCAATGATGCAGACGTTCCGCCGCCGGAATGTGACGCTCCACTCCGTCCGGGAGAGTTTCGACACACGGACGGAGATCGGTGGAATGCTGCTGAATCTGCTGATGATGTTTGCGGAGCTGGAGCAGAAAACCATCGCCGGTAGAGTCCGGGACAATTACTACGCCAGAGCCGCCCAGCAGCTGGCACTGGGCGGAACGCCGCCGTATGGATACACCGGGAAAAACGTCCGCATCTCGAACCACACCGCCACTATTCTGGAAGTTCAGCCCGACGAGGCGGCGCAGGTGCAGGCGTTTTATACGGGCTACGGCATCGCCGGGCAGAACGTGGAACAGCTGGTGCAGGCGGCAAACCGTTCCGGCAGCCGCACCCGAAACGGGGCGAACTGGTCGAACAGCGCCGTTTTGCGTATCCTGCGCAGCCCGGTGTATGTCCGGGGCGACCTCCGGAGCGCTGTCTTTTTGCAGGAACAGGGCGTGGAACTGACCCATCCGCTGGAACAGTACTGCCAGGGCAACGGCTACCTGGTCTACGGCAGTCCAGCCGCACGCCACGGCGCAAAGCTGACCCGGCTGCAGGGAGAACATATGGCGGCAGGGTTTCACCCCGGCATCGTGGACAGCGACCTGTGGCTGAGCGTCCAGGAACGGCTGGCGGCTCGTGGCGGCTGTACCAACCGTGGCACAGGTCATCGCTCCTGGCTCCAGGGGCTGGCGGTTTGCGGTCTCTGCGGCGCACATTGCTACGCCCGAAACAACGGCAAGGGCGCAGCGTATACCTATTTCGTCTGCCGGGGCAAGCGCCAGGGCATCTGTCCCGGCATCCCCGGTCTGCGCACCCAGTGGGTGGAGGACGCCGTTTCGCCCATTCTGGCACAGCAGGCAGAACAGCTTTTGCCCTATGCGGAGACAACGCCCCGGCTCGGCCCGGCGGGGGGGGGGGCGGGGGGAACCGCCTCGCC
>OGPW01001897.1_pt1 | contig 12925 bp, 14 predicted proteins | sample 1553061 | NCBI WGS metagenome assembly OGPW01 (sample SAMEA2580292, study PRJEB22360) | human gut metagenome | biome: human gut; feature: human-associated habitat; material: faeces | place: Denmark | collected 2008/2010
TCCTTCATCGGGGTGGAACTGATCGGGCTGACAGCCGCTGAAGCCAAGGATCCGCACAAGACTATCCGGAGCGCGATCAATGAATTGCCACTGCGAATCATCCTCTTCTACGTTTTGGCGATTATCGGGATTTTGGTGATCCTGCCATGGAACAAGGTATCAACTTTCAGCTCACCATTCGTCCAAGCTTTGATGGGGGCAGGCTTTAAGGGGGCCGGCAACTTGATCAACTTCGTGGTCATCACGGCAGCTATTTCAGCAACCAACAGCTTCCTCTACAGTGCCGGCCGCCTGTTCTTCTCCGTTACTTTAGGCGGGGAAAGCAAGTGGAGCAAGTTCTTCGGCCAGCTCAACCACCGGCAATTGCCAATGAGAGGCCTGGTCTTCTCAGCCTTAATCATCATCTGCGCGCCTTTGATCACCATGATTATGGGGGACGAAGCCTTCAGCTTCATCTCATCAATGGCAACCAGCATGTTCCTTTTGATCTGGATCATCATGACCTTGACCCACCTGCGCTACCGGCAGGTTACGCCAAAGGACCAGCTACATGAATTCCAACTGCCAGCTTACCCATACCTTGACTACCTGCTCTTGGCCTTCTTCGGTGCCATAGTTATCCTGCTCCTCTTCCTTGAGAGCTACCGGGTCCCAATGATCACGGCTTTGATTACCTTCGCTGTCCTCTATGGTTTCAGCAAGGCCTTCAATAAGAAAAAAGAAGCAGCAAAATAATTAATGAGATACAACAAAAGCTGACCGCAAGGTCAGCTTTTTTATGTACTTTAGTATTTCACCAAGAAGAGGCCGTTACGCTTAAGCAGCTTATTAACCAGCTTCTTCGACTTCTTAGAAAGCTTATACAGATCAGCATCAATGCCGCTTTCGATCCGGAGCAAGGAATAGTGCTTCTTGTCCCTAAAAAGGACATTTACCCAGAGGTAATGGTCTGTCACAATCAACTTCTTGCTGATCTCCAGCAGATCAGCCACAGGCAGCTAGGTCAAGCAAGTCAGGATAAGTTTCTTTAGCCAGATCATGATCCAAAAAAATGTGTGTCTCATACTGGCTGACCAGCATTAACAGCAACAGGAGCATTTTGTCCGCGTAGGCTTCGCCAATCGTATGCGACCTCAAGCACTCAAATATCTCAAATTGTCTGGCGGCTCCATTTTTGGAAAGCAATCGATGTAGTAATTCCTTGGTCCTGGATTGCGGAGCTGGTCCACCAGCTTATACACCTGCTTTACTTTCATGTCGATCCTCCATTGGCAAAACTCTCTTTTCAGTATAACACGGAGATTTTTAACATTACCGCACAAAAATAAGCCCGGACTTGGTCCGGGCTTATTTCCATTCTATTTCTTTTTGCGAGTAAAGAAGAGCTTGATCGTATCCCAAACTCCCAAAGCCTGCCGCATGTGGTCGGCCGGGACATACTTACGGATCGCCCGCAGAGTCTTCTTCGGATCCTTGGTAATAAAGATGAACTTCCCATCCTTCTTAGTCCGGATCTCAAAGCGGGGAATGTACTTCCCTTTGAAGTGAACGTCCGCGACTACATAAGTTATCTGATCCCAAGGAATCTGGATATAGTCTTCAACATTCTTCTCGTTATAGAACTCAAAAGCTTCATCGCCGATCATGACTTTACCATAGGTAGTCATGGCCCGGAACCAAGTTCCGGATACAGCCAGATCAACGGTCTTATTCATTGATTGAGCCATTTGTTAATCTTACATCAAGCCCCATACGTGGAAGAGGATACCAACAACGAAGATCCCCAAGATGATAACGATTGGAGAAACTTTCTTCTTCAAGAGCCACATGCAAAGGAAGGTAAGCAGCAGACCTGCCAAACCTGGAACCAGCATGTTCAAGTTGTCTTGCAGAGTAGTAACCTTGGTATTAGTCAAGGACAGACCAGCAGCTTGTTCGGTCAAGGCTTCCTTGATACCAGCAGTACCGCTTGGCAGCTTGGTCCAGTCGATGTAACGACCCTTTTGGATTGGCACTTCTGAAACCTTCAGAGTGAAGTTGATGCTTACCCAACGTTCGATCAAGGCACCCAGGACGAACATACCCATCATGGCAGCCCCACGGGTAACCTTCTTCAGCAAACCACCTGAAAGGTCGGAGCTGATAGCGGCACCAGCCTTGTAACCCAATTCTTGAGTGTACCACAAGAAGGCGATACGGATCAGGTTCCAAAGAATGAAGAAGAGGATTGGCCCGAGGATGTTACCGTTGATGGCCATTGAGGCACCAAGAGCACCGAGGATTGGACGAACAGTGTACCAGAAGACTGGGTCACCGACACCGGCCAAAGGCCCCATCATACCAACCTTAACACCTTGGATAGCTTCGTCGTCAACTTCAATGCCATTAGCCTTGTCTTCTTCCAAAGCCAGGGTAACACCAATGATTGGTGAAGCCAAGTAAGGGTGAGTGTTAAAGAAGACTAGGTGACGTTGCAAAGCAGCAGCCATGTCTTCCTTGTTTGGGTACAGCTTTCTTAAAGCTGGGATCATACTGTAGGCCCAACCACCGTTCTGCATTCTTTCGTAGTTCCATGAACCTTGCAGAAATTGTGAGTGCCACATAACGTCCCAACGATCACGCTTTGATAAAGTTACTTTCTTTTCAGTCATGATTTATCTCTCCTTTCTGGCTTGATTTCTAATAGTCATCAATAATGTCGCCCAGCGGGTCACCAGTACCAGCTGCAGCAGCATCGCCAGAGCCTTTGCTTACCTTTTCTTCCAAAGCGAGGTACATCAAGGCCATAGATAAACCAATCGCACCCAAGGCAATCAAAGTCAAGTCCTTAACGCCGGCCAAAGCGAAACCAATGGCGAAGAATGGCCATACTTCACGGCTGGCCATCATGTTGATAACCATAGCGTAACCTACGGCAACAACCATACCACCACCGATGGTCATACCAGCTGACAGCCAGGCTGGCATAGCAGCCAGTGCGCTTCTAACAGTTTCAGTTGGAATAGCAAGCAACAAGCCAGCTGGGATAGCAATGCGCAGACCCTGCAAGCAGACAGCGATCCATTGCCATACGTTGATCATGCGCCAGTTACCTTTTTCGGCGTACTTGTCCATGATATGAACGATGGCAGTTGAAATAGTCCGGACCAACATGGTCAAGAATAGACCGGCAACGGCCAAAGTGATGGCCAAGCCAGTGGCAGTCCCGATACCCTTGGTACCTTGACCACCCTTGATCAAAATAATGGCTGAGGCAACAGCGGCCAAGGCTGCGTCAGGTGCGACAGCGGCACCGATGTTGGCCCAACCCAAAGCGATCATTTGCAAAGAACCACCGAGCATAATACCCAAGGTAAGATTGCCAGTAACTAAACCGATTAAAGTACATGCAACCAATGGTTGGTGGAATTCCCATTCATCCAGGACACCTTCCATCCCGGCCAGGAAAGCTACCACAATCACCAGGATGACTTGAATAGCATTTAAGTCCATTTTTAACTCCTTTTCCCACTACTTTTGTTCATCGAGCAGGCTTTGTGCCTTCTTCTTTTGTTCATCGAGCAGGCTTTGTGCCTTCTTCAGAATTGAATCCATGTTTTCAGGGGTGTCTGAAGGAACCTTGCGGACGTCGAACTTGATGCCCATCTTTTCGAGTTCACGGAAAGTGTCGACGTCAGTCTGATCCATGGACAGAACGTTGTTGGCGTTAACCTTGCCCTTGCTGTATGACATGGAGCCGACGTTCAAAGTCTTGATGTCTACGCCGTTCTTAATCGTTTGCAAAGCATCTTCTGGGTTTTCAAACAACAAGAAGGCGCGCGTAGTACCAAAACGCGGGTCTTCAGAGATTTCCTTCATCTTCTTCAATGGAACGGTGTGGGCTACCGTACCAGCTGGAGCAGCTTCACGGATCATGCTCTTGCGCAGGTCGTCCTTGGCAACCTTGTCAGAAACCACGATAACCCGGTCTGGGTGAAGTGCTGGAATCCAACCAGTTGCAACTTGACCGTGCAACAAACGTGAGTCAATTCTGGCACCAACGATCTTAATGTGACCGTCGCCCAAAACAGTCCCTTCTGGGATTGCTTCCTTAGGAGCGCCAGCTGCGGCTGCAGGTGCAGCTGCCTTTTCCTCTGCAGGCATTAAGCTTTCAGGCTTGGTCTTGATACCATCCTTAGCTGGCTTAATGATCGCAGTTGCGATGTCTTTCGCGGTAGCCTTGTCATTGATCATTCTTTGACTCAAGGCTTCAACTACCATTGGCAAGTTCAAACCGGAAACGATTGCCCACTTGTCGTGACCGTCGAGCAAACCGTTTGCCTGGTTGAAAGGCGTGCCACCCCACAGGTCAACCAGGAACAAAACTTCTTCCTGGTCTGCAAAAGAAGCAATCGCTTCATTCATCTTACCCTTAATATCATCTGGGCCTTCAGAAGGCTTCAGAATGACATGGGCAAAATTGTCTTGTGGGCCAAAGAGCATTTGCGCGGATTCGGCAATACCGTCCGCGAAACCGCCATGGCTAGCTAAAACAATTCCTACCATGATATTTCCTCCTCAAAAACTTCGGTACGTTCCTATTATACAATAAAAAGCGCTTACGTGGAGCACTTTCTTGAAACCTTTTTCAACTTTTTCGTTAATTTTATCTCTATGACTGAAAATGCATTACAATAACGCAAAAAGAGGCCCAAAAATTGCATTTTTGCGAAAAATACCAGTTTTAATTAAGAAAAGAAAAATACTTATTAGCTGAAAAAAAGCGGCTAATTCAGTCAAATCAGTCGCTTGTCTTATATATTTGTTGTTATAACGGAGTAGCAGAGATTCGAACTCTGGCGTCGGTTTCCCGACCTACACCCTTAGCAGGGGCGCCTCTTCAGCCACTTGAGTACTACTCCAAGTCATGTACATTAATATTAGCAAACTTTTCCGGGTCCGTCAAACCCTTTTGAGAGATTTTTTCTGCTTTTTTGCGTCTTTTTTCCTCCAAAACAGACGATATCTGCAAATCAATTGAAAGCCGGTCTCACTTTTCATCGTTTTTGACTATTGTCTTCCCGCCTGCTTAAAAAATAATTAGCAAAAGCGTTGCTTAACAAAGCTCATAATGTTATAGTAGGAAACATAAAAATTCGAGTGATCTTTTAGTAGCAGCCAGGCTCAGCGCTCAGAAAACCGGTGGTTGATGCGAACCGGACAGGCCTGGAGCAGCAAATTACGGGATCAAGCAGCTCGACCGGTCCAGCCCCGTTACGGCTAAAGTAAGTGCAGCATGCTGCAAAGTTGGGTGGTACCGTGCCTATAAGCGCCCCAGCCTGAGTCAACCGACTCGGCTGGGGCTTTTTGTTTGCAGAAAGGAGAAATATGAAGCGATATCAAGTCTTGGTTTAAACTGGCAAAAGCAAATACAGATTTAACTAAGGAACAAACACATGAACAAACAAATCAGTTTTAAAGAAGCAGTAACTATTCTTATTTTGATGCTGGTCATGCTGGGCTGGGGCGTCATCGGCTTTGGCATGTCCCCGCAGATCCCGGTCTTGACTGTCATCGCCTTGCTCATCTTCTGGCTGCAGATCCGCGGCTTTGAGTGGGAAGAAGTCATGAAGGGGATCAGCCAGGGGATTTCCACGGCCATTGTCCCGATCTTTCTCTTCCTTTTAATTGGGACCTTGATTGCTGTCTGGATCCAGGCCGGGATTATTCCATTCTTGATGGTCCTGGGCTTTCATATGATCAGCAGCCACTTCTTCGTTCCCTCGGTCTTCCTGGTCTGCTCTTTGGTCGGCCTAGCCATCGGGTCCGGCTTTACGACCGTGTCCACCGTCGGGATCGCCCTCTTTGGGATGGGGAGCACTTTAGGCATCAACCCGGCTTTGACGGCTGGGGCGATTATCTCCGGCGCCGTCTTCGGCGACAAGATGTCCCCTCTGTCTGACTCAACCAACCTGGCTTCCGCGGTAGCCGAAACTGACCTCTTTGAGCATATCAAGAATATGATGTGGTCAACCATTCCCGCCTTTATCGGCTCTTTGCTCTTTTTCTTCTTCCTGGGCCAGAGCAATAAGGCAACTTCCTTAGCCGGCATCGCTGCCGTAGAAAGCAGCCTCCGCCAAAACTTCTCAGTTTCCTTCTGGTCAGCCTTGCCGATCATCTTGATGTTCGCCTGCGCCTGGAAAAAGGTGCCAGCCATTCAAACGCTTTTTGCCAACATCTTCTTGTCCGTTGCCATGAATTTTTGTCCAAAATCCGGGCTTCAAGATGCAAAAGCTGGCAACGCTGATTGAATCCGGCTACGTTTCAAATTCCGGCAACAAGACCGTTGACGCCCTCTTGACCCGGGGCGGGATCTCCAGCATGATGGGGACTGTTTCCTTGATCATCATGACCCTGGCCCTGGGCGGAATCTTGATGCACCTGGGCATTATCGACAGCGCCATGAAGCCTCTGGTTGAACGCCTTAAGAAGCCGGGCCGGCTGATCTTGACGACAATCATGGCCGGGATTGGGATCAACCTCTTCGTCGGTGAACAATACCTGTCTGTTATCCTGCCGGCCAACGCCTTTAAGTCTGCTTACAAGCGGATCGGCCTTGACCCCCTGGCCCTCAGCCGGGCCCTGGAAGACGGGGGCAGCGTCATCAACTACTTGATCCCTTGGGGGGTGGCTGGTTCTTTTGTGGCTTCAGCCTTAGGCGTACCAGTTCTGGACTTCCTCCCCTTCACCATGTTCAGCCTCCTGTCACCTGTCTTCTCTATCCTCAGCGGCTTTACCGGCATCGGTCTGAAGTGGAAGCAGGAAAAAGTGGCTTAAGCCTTATCCTGCTTATGAATTAAAGAAGCCTGTTTCCAGCTGGAGACAGGCTTTTAGTGTGGCCAAAGGAGATAAGCAAGTATCCTGTTAGTCTCTCCTTCCGAATCATAAAACTTACTAAATCTTGATAATCACATCAATATTGGTGAGTTTTGCTGATATTCCTTTCTAGTTAAATCTATGAGTAGATTCAACTTGGCAAAAGAAATCAGATTTTTAACCTTTTGAAGTTAAGGTCAGTGAGTACGGTTGGCTGTCAAATAACGCCGGATAGCGTCATCCAATAGCTTTTTATCTGCCCCACTGGAAACTTTTAGCCTGGCAGTCGGAAAGGCATCTTGCCCGCAAAAAGCAGGCAAGCATATCGTGATGCATCTCGGAGCAGTCAAGCCGCGATTTTAATACCCCGAACTGAGCTCGTTAAAGCTGACTGCTCTTACATGCTAGAGCCTTCAACTTTGTAGTATTGCTTGGCTTATGCTTCTTTTATCCGACTGACAAGAATCTCCTTAACTCGCTTGTAAGGCGCGTAAAGCGTGATTTCTTCGTCAGTTAATCTACTCAATATGTTTTTGGCTGCGGCGATGTTCGCATTCATCTCGCCGCATTTCTTGCATTTGGTCAGTTCATGATGACTGCCGTATCTTTCCTCAAAATGCTGCCCGCAGATCGGACAGTACTGAGAAGTATATGCTGGATTGACATCATGAGTTTCAATCGAATTTTTGCTTGAAAGATATTCAATACGTTCATCCAGTTGGCCCTTAGTCCATGAATTCAAGCGCTTGCGCATCTTTCTTGCGAATCTGCTGTTATCTGATTTGACGCCTTTTTCTTTTACGAACGTCAAGTCTTCCTTGGCAATGACCGCCGGATGCTCTGTCTCGATCATTCTGTTTATCGCACGGTTGATAAAGCTTCTGACAGTTTCTTGCGCTGACCGGTAGCTCTTGTCATACGACTTTCTGCCGATATTGTTCTGCTCCAGATTCTTGAGCTTGCCAAGCAGTTTTATTTTCTTCCTCAAAGCAGTCTTAGACAAAGGTTGGTTTGCCTTCTCCAGTTGCTCAAGCTGCTGATTGAGCTGCCAGCGCAAACTCATATATGGCTGGCGATTTGCGTTTCGCTTGCCGTATTTGTCAACGATGGCATTGGCAAGCTTGCTGAAATTTTTACCATATTCATTACCGCTGCTGCAGGAAAGCAGGGTGGCAAGCCCCTTGTCAATGCCGATTGCCTTCTTTGAATCATTGCTGTAACGCTTGCTAGAGATCAGCTTATGAACTTCAAGGCGCTGCTTGATGCGGTCAAGCACCACTGTGATATCGCCGGTGCGTGGATAACTCCACGGGCTGGTCATCTCCACAGAAAACTGCTTTCTAGGCACGTCTGAACTGAATGAAAAAGTATTTCCCTCAAATGCCCAATTCAAGTCACACTTCATGCTAGAGCCAAGCTTGCCCGACTTCCGTGCCCGGTAGTGGTAGCGGTACGTAATTCGGCACAGATAGCTATATGCCTGCTTGATTTGTTTGTGTTTCAGCTTAGTTTCAATCTCGGCAAGAGCTTCGGCGTATTCTTCTGGCAGCTCAATTGGCTTGTGAAGAAGAACGGCTTGCCATGCGCTTTTAAATTTCAAGATAAAGAACAGAAGGTGGCGCTGATCTGCAGAAAAATTTTCATTTCCTTGAATCAGCTTCTTCAAACGGTTAGCCAGATTCGACCACATGCTTTTTATGTTGGCACATGCTTCACGGAGAGCGCCTACCCAGTGCTTGGTCTGAAAGTTGTAGACTGTTTCTAGCTTGCCTTTTGAGCCTTTAACCGGCTTGTCCCATTTGCGAACTTGGTTGCGCAGAGCCTGCCAGTTATTAACCGCTAGCATCGACTTGATGCCGCAGTAGCGGTTCAAAAAGAAATGCCGGCATCTGCCGTATCTTTCAAAAAAGTCGGACATTCTGGCAAATTCTTCATCGCTTAACTTTTTGGAGTAGACTCTAACTGTCTTGGGCTGAGTCTTTTTCACTGTCTGCTTGACTGAAGAGCTTTTTGCTTTCTTGGATGACTCTTGCATTCTGATGCGACCTCTTTCCATACAGCTTAGCTGAGAAAACAGTGATTATAGATAAAACATCTTCTACAAGTTCTGAATTTGGATCAACGTTGTCTGTCTGATTGATGACAACCAGCTCTACATCGTTTGCCTGGCAGATTGTCTCAATCATTTCAAAGCCAAAACGGACAAGCCTGTCTTGGTAATTTACAACGACTCGCTCACACTGCTTCTTGCAGATCATGTTGATCAGCTCTGTCAGGCCCTTTTTCTTATAGTTGAGACCAGATCCAACGTCTTGAATGATCTTAAACTGATAGCCATTGACTTCACAATATCTGGACACTACATCCTTCTGTCTTTGGAGGTCTTCTTTTTGATGGCCAGAAGAAACCCGGCAATAGCCGATGGTCAGCAGCTTCTTAGGCTTAGATGCCTTCACATTTCCTTGCAGAACTTCATCTAGCATTTCTTTAGTGTAGCGACGTTGATTGGAGGCAGTTCTAAGCGGCGTAATCAGTCCTTCAGCTTCCCAATTGCGGAGAGTTGACTTGGCAACGTTAAGATACTCAGCTGCTTTTGATATGGACATGTATTTGCTCATCGTTTCTTCCTTCCAATCTTTTGATACCGGCATTATATAAAGAATTGGTAAGAAACGTTGCTGTTTAGCATTGGATAAAATGGATAATTTTTAGCAGTCACATCCTTTTCCGGGATGCTGGTTTCCGTAGCCACCGTGCTGGCTTTTGCTGGTTCAGCCGCCTGCTTGTTACAGCGGCTTGCTTTTGCTCATCAGCAGGAGGGGCCGTTCCTTCTGTAGTAGATTAGCTGCTAGTGCTTTCTTCAACTGTAGTACTAGAGCTTGTATCTGCCGAGCTGCTGTCACTTGCATTGCCTTGCTGCACAACAGTTTCAGTGGCCGTATCGTCAGCCGCGTGTACCAGCTGCCCGCTACCTACAAAAAAGCTGGTGTCTAAAGCGACTGCTACCAGGCCAATCGATAATTTTCGAAATCCAAACTTTTCTTTCCCGTTTAGTTTGCTGTTGAAATTGGGATCGTGTTTGTGGCTCACAATTATCAGTCCTCTATATTTTTATCTTAAAAAGCAATATATTATGGCAAAAAATTAGATATAGCGTTCAAACAACGATATACAGTTCTGTAAATTACACTCAATTGGGTATAAGAAGGGGGACTCCCTCTACTTGTAATCAAAACGAACAATATTAAAGTAAGTACTTATAAATAATTTTAGCAAAAAATCATCGTAATGGATGATCAAATACCAAAAATAACGAATATTAGCAAAAAAACCTTGCAAACATGAGACTTTTGTCTAAATCTTGCAAGGAATTTTCACATTTTATTAAATTCTAAAGGCCAGACTTTCGTATGGCTGCAGGCTCAATTCACCTGGCAGGCAGCTGAGCTCTCTTTGGTAGTTGTCCAAAAGAACCTGGCCGCATTCCTGCAGGTCGCTTGGCACGGAGATCACGGCTTCTTTTCCATAGAAGTTGTTGAAGACAACCAACTTTTCACCGTCCAGCTCTCTGACATAGGCAAAAACTTGCTGGTCATCCGGCAGGATTTCCCGGAAGCCGCCGGCAGAAATTACTGCTTCCTGTTTTCTTAAAGCAATCAGCTTCTGGTAGAAGGCGAAAATTTCTCCCTCAGCCAGTTCTTTTTTGACATTGATTTCGTCTTGGTGGGTTGGCAGAAGCCACGGCTTAACCTGGCTGAAGCCGGCGTACTTGCTATCGTCCCAGTGCATTGGCACCCGGGAGTTGTCTCGGGACTTGGCCTTGATGATTGCAAAAGCCTCATCCTCGCTCATTCCCTTGTCCAGCAATTCCTGGTAGGCGTTCTTGCATTCCACGTCCACGTATTCGTCCATTGACTGGTAGTCCGGGTTGACCATCCCCAGTTCTTCTCCCTGGTAGATGAATGGCGTTCCCCGCAAAAAGTGGATCGTGGCCGCCAGCATTTCCGCTGACTTTTCCCGGTAGTGGACCGGATCGCCGAAGCGGTTTAAGGCCCAAGGCTGGTCGTGGTTGTTCCAGAAGACAGCGTTCCAGCCGCCGCCTTCGGTCATCCCTGTCTGCCAAGAACTGAGCAGGCCCTTCAGCTTCATGAAGTCAAACGGCGTCTTAGTCCACTTTTCCCCGTCCTTGTAGTCGACCTTCAAATGGTGGAAGGTGAAGACCATGGACAGCTCCTTTTCCTTAGGGTTGGTGTAGCGGACGCTGTTGGGGATAGTCGTTGAAGACATTTCCCCAACCGTGATAGAGTCCTCGTCTTGGCCAAAAGTCGTCCGGTTCAGTTCCTTTAAGTAGTCGTGAACCACTGGCGTATCGGTGTATAGAGTTTTTTCTTCGGTTGGGTCAGTGGAGTCGACCAGATCCTCGCTCTTGCCAATCACGTTGATGACATCGAAGCGGAAGCCCCGGACTCCCTTGCCCCGCCAGAAGTTGACCACGTCTTCTAGTTCCTTTCTGACTTCCGGATTGTGCCAGTCCAGATCAGCCTGGGTCGGGTCATAGAGGTGGAGGTAGTAAAGGTCAGTGTCACCAAATTTGGACCAGGCCGGGCCGCCGAACTTGGACTGCCAGTTGTTTGGCAGGCTGCCGTCAGGCTTGCCGGGCCGCAGGTAGAAGAACTTCCGGTATTTTTCATCCCCGGCTAAAGCCTTCTTGAACCATTCATGTTCAGTTGAGCAGTGGTTCAAAACCATGTCCAGCATCACGCCCACGCCGATGTCCGCTAATTTGGCCTGCAACTCTTCAAAGTCAGCCATCGTGCCAAAAAGGGGATCTCCCTGTAGTTGGCGATATCATAGCCGTTGTCGTTTTGCGGGGAAACATAGAAGGGGTTGAACCAGATCATGTCTACGTTCAGCTTCTTGATATAGTCGATCTTCTCGATAATGCCCCGGAGGTCCCCGATCCCGTCGCCGTTAGCGTCGTAGAAGGACTTTGGGTAGATCTGGTAGATGACTTTTTGACCTAGATTTTGCATGTTTTTTCTCCTATATTTTGCTGCGGCGAGCAAAGTCAATAAATCTGAAACGGTTGGGATTGTGGTAAGAGGCGGTCAGCTGGAAGAGGGAGGTGTCCTCTAAGTAGACCATGCTTTTCACTAAAACGGCTTTCCGGTCGGGGTCCAATTCCAGCATCTTGGCTAATTCCTCGCTCACGGTCTGCACGCTGACGTCTTTAACCGCGTAGGAAATCTTGAGGCCCAGGTCGTTTTCAAAGTAGTCATATAAGGAATGTTCCGCCACAGACGGGCTGATTTCCTTGACGTACTTGGTGGAGATGTAGTCTACGTCTAAAACGTCCGGCTCACCGTCAATGATTCTGAGCCGCTTGACCTTGATAAAAGGCTCCGTGTTGTCGCAGCTGAAGTCGTCGGGAACTTTCTTGACTTCCTTGATTTCCAAAAGCTTGGTCTCTGCTTTTAGTCCCAGGGACTGGTTCAGTTCGTTAAAAGTCGTGATCCTGGAAATTGGAAAGCTCAAGCGGGAAAAGTCGAGGACGATCGAGCCTTTGCCTTTGATCTTCTGGATTAATCCCAGGCTGGTTAAGTCTTCCAAGGACTTTCTGACCGTGTTCCGGGATGCCCCGTAGAGATTGGCCAGTTCGTTTTCGCTGGGCAAAAAGCTCTTGGGCGGATAGATCCCGTGCCGTATCTTGCCGGCCAGGTCTTGGGTAATCATGTCTTGCTTGGCAGTCATTTTTTGCCTCCAAATTCTTTTCTGCCTCCATTATAGCCGGGCGGAGGTAGCTTTTCAACATGTATGGACAAGATAATCTGAAGATAGAAACCGGAAACAATGGCGGTAATAAAATAATTTACAAAAAGTGTTGACAACTTGTATGCACAACAATGCCGGTAATAAAATAATTTACAAAAAGTGTTGACAACTTGTATGCACAAGTATAAGATAGAGGCAGTTAAGAGAAAGCGGTTACCAGCCGCTAAGGTTTTTGGAGAATGAATATGGCAAAGAAAGATTACAGCGGCCTGGCGAAGACGATCATCGCCAACGTCGG
>OGPW01001900.1_pt1 | contig 12907 bp, 9 predicted proteins | sample 1553061 | NCBI WGS metagenome assembly OGPW01 (sample SAMEA2580292, study PRJEB22360) | human gut metagenome | biome: human gut; feature: human-associated habitat; material: faeces | place: Denmark | collected 2008/2010
GGGATTTTCGTCCACGCCCAGTTCCTTCTGCAGGGCCCGGTCCTGCAGCTGGGGACAGCACACATACAGGGCGTGGTTGCCGCAGCGCAGCGCCTCCAGAGTGTCCTTGGCGCTGCCCAGCTCGCCATAGAGCTCCAGCACCGCCTTCTGGGGTGGCATCCGGGCCTCCAGGCCCACGCCTGTTCCGGGAATGGTGAGCATCCCCACCTTCAGCTTGTCGTTTTCCCGCTGCTCCCGCCGGGCCACCAGCTCATCAAATGTGATTTTCCTGCTCATGAGATCGCCTCCAGGTTCTTCCACCGCTCCGCCTTAAAGGGGAGCTCCCGGTCCACGGGTTTTTTGGCCTCAATATTGGCCAGGGCCACCTCGGTGAACACCACGCCGGAAATGCTCCACCGCTCCGTCTGTTTGCTCACCGGGTTGGTGAGGGCGGTAATCAGCACGATGTCCGGCATGATGCCGGTGCGGTACCCCTCCGTGATGGCGGTCTCCAGCGAGCTGTCCTGCTTCTTGTCGGTGATGGCAGAAAACTGCTTAGAGAAATATTCCAAGCAAGGTTTGATGTCGGCTTCAGAATAATCAGGCTTCCACTGTTGCCATCTCCAACCATTGAAGTAGCGGTTTGGCGTATCCATTACGCCATGCAAGACAACAATCTTACCATTGGCATCCACCAGGTTCCTACCCTCCACACGGAGTGCCGGCAGATTATCTGCAGCCAGTCCCGCCATTGACAGCATAGCCATAGCGAGTGATATTAACAATTTCTTTCTGTTCATTGTTACAATTATTTTTAGATTTATAATTTATTGTCAGTCACCTTATTATATTATGAAGAATTGCCAGGTTCTAGTTTACAGAAAAGGATGCTGGTCTTTTAAAATAGAATGGCGCGTAATCACTACGCACCAATCCCGAAAACCAATTAATCATGATTCTATATAAAAACCATAATATCAAAATCTCTTAGAAATTCTAAACCTATTCTACAAACTATTATGTATAAACCTAACTAACCTAAATATACTAAATATATACAACTTAAAAACCGATGCAAAGATACTTCTAATCTATCATATATACTTTATAATAAGTAACCAATAGTTTTTCTCTCGTACCACATGTAACATTATCTTTACCCTACGTAACATTTTAACATCTTTTTTAATATATTCTCGTAAAAAACATACCTTACCATGCATTATTCTCCCATTAATTTTGTATTTTTGCAAACGAATATAAAAAAGCCAAAAAAGACAATGAAACCAAGAATCATGATGATTTCCATGAAATCAAACCTCAGAACAATGAGATACATCGGTCTTTTACTGATGTTTATCTTCAGTCTCACTGCGCAGAACATGATGGCGCAGCGAGGAAAACTTTTCAATTCAGACAACCAGCTTTCGAGCAACCTTGCCACTCAGGTGTTCCAGGATTCAAATGGTTTCATTTGGATTGCCACCCGTAACGGCTTGAATATCTATGATGGCTATAACTTTTTGGTCATCAGAAAAACCTACGACAACAGTGACGGGCTCAACAGCAACTATATCAACAGTATAACACAGGATGAAAAGGGGCGTATTGTGCTGGGAACAAACAAGTCGCTACTTATACTTAATGGTAAAAGGTTCAGCAACGTACCTATGCTCGATTCAAGAAATAAGCCTATAAACACTTACGTTAACCAGGTAAGCCGTTTGCACAATGGCGATATTGCTGTCGTTACCTCCGGTTACGGCATCATGACCAAGAAAACAGATGCAAACGCCTGTTACGCCATGAAAGGAGAAGTGGAGAATCTGAAATACATACATAAAATTCTGGAAGACAAACAAGAAAGGCTCTGGATTATCCTGGAAAACGGAAAGCTGTTACGGAAAGAAAAGAACGGCAAGCTTGTTTCACGCATCATGGGAACAGAGCAACTTAACACACAAGATATCAGGCAAGACGACAAGGGCAACATTTATCTTGCTACCAAGAATGAAGGTGTTTACCTTCTCAAGGCTGGTTCAACCGCCTTCACCAAGATAGCCGGCATTGGCAATCTTCCTATTGACAACATCTATATCAGCCGCGACCAGCGCTTGTTTATCGGTTGCGATGGTATGGGTATCTTCGTGTATAATCCTGTAACAGGATTCTTGCAAAATAATCCTCTGTTCTGCCATGAAGTAAATCTTGCCAAGAGCAAGATTACCAGCATTATAGAAGATTCTACGGGAAACATCTGGGTGAGTATGCTCCAGAAGGGCGTATTCATGCAGTCGCAGGCTCAATGCGATTTCAACTATATGGGCTACCGTTTGGGCAACCGCAACGTGATAGGCGAAAACAGCATCACAAGTCTGTGTGCCAACCAGGGCAATCAAGTCTGGGTGGGCACCGACAAGGATGGTCTTTACCTCTTTGACATAAAAACCGGTAGTATCAAGAGCCATTTATTAAGCAACACCACGGTACTGGCACTCTGCAAAGACAAGAAAGGCAGAACATGGGTAGGAACCTATACTGACGGCATCGGATTTATAGATGCGGGGGGGTCTTTCCATCCATTCAGCCTAGGCATTGGCAACCAGGCGGGCATCTTCGATATCCAGGAAGACCCGCAGGGCAATGTATGGTTTGCTACCATGGGCGAAGGACTTTTCCGCCTTTCTCCAGATGGAAGCATCAAGCAATGGAAAAAACAAGATGGTGCCGACAACAACCTGAAAAAGAACAGCATTCCTAATGATTTCCTCGTAAAACTTAGCATCTCAAAAGATGGTAAGCGGGTTTTCGTAGCCACTTCTGTGGGTCTGGCTTGCTATGACCAGCAGAAGAATAGCTGGACTTCCACTTTCGGTGGCGTCAACTGTCTGAACAAGGGCAGTTTCTCACATTGCGTTTATTCGGACAGCAAGAACCGCGTATGGTTTGGCACTGAAGACGGCGCAATCTGCTATGATCCGAAGAAGGGATATGCTCATCCGAAGATTTATAACACAGAACTTGGACTTTCAAACAACAGCGTAGCCAGCATCATAGAAGATTACAAGGGCAGAATCTGGATAGGAACTACCTGTGGTTTAAACCAGGTAAATACAGAAAAAGGTACCATCAACAAGTACTTCTCGGACAATGGCTTACAGAGTAATGAGTTCAGCGATGCAGCTGCCTGCACGCTCTGGGGAGGAAAGATGCTGGTGATGGGCGGAACCGGCGGTATCAACTGGTTTGATACGGACAAGGTGAAACAGCATCCTTGGCAGGCAAAAGTTACCATATCAGGACTTCTTGTTGGCAACAACCCTGTATACCCGGATATGGAATCGGGCATCTATACTATCACCGACAAAGGCGCCTACAACAGCGACAAGTTCTCCTTATCTCATGAAGACAACACCTTCACCATCCAATTGTCTACTCTTACATATAATAATGTAGAACAGATCAGTTACGCCTACAGCATCAATGGTGAGGATTGGCGAACCATACAGTCTGGCATGAACGAACTGTCATTCTCACATATGCCAGCAGGTACCTATAAGTTCCGTGTCAAGGCCATCTGCAACGGATACGAAACCCCTGTCAAGGAGTTCTCCATCATCGTCCACCCAGCCTGGTACGCCAGCATCTGGGCAAGACTCTGCTATCTGCTTGCCTTCCTGGGGCTCTGTCTGCTCTATATCAAGCACCGCAAACGCAAGATGGAAGACCAGCTCATATTGCAGCAGCATATCCATGCGGAAGAGATGGGCGAAGCAAAACTGAAGTTCTTCATGAACATCAGCCACGAAATCCGTACCCCATTGACCCTTATCCTCACTCCGCTGTTCACGCTGATAAAGGAAGACAAAGACGCTCACCGACAGGGCATCTACGATATGATGCGTAAGAACTCGGAACGAATCCTGCACCTGATTAACCAGATGATGGACCTGAGAAAGATTGACAAGGGACAAATGGTGATGCACATGAGCGAAACCGATATGGTTGCCTTTATTGGCGATGAATACAAACTCTTCTGCCAGCAGGCGATAGCCAAGAGCATCCAATTCACCTTTGAGCACGAAGACGAGGCCCTCCCGGTATGGATAGACCGCGACAACTTTGACAAGGTATTGATGAATGTCCTGTCAAACGCCTTCAAGTTTACTCCTGCAGGCGGCAGAATCCGTATCACCCTCTCCCACTCGCCTCATTATGTCCGCATCGCCATCAAGGACAGCGGCAAGGGCATTCAGGAGGAAAAGCTCGAAACGATTTTCCAGCGCTTCTATCAGAGTACCACCACTTCTTATGACCGGAATGTAGGTACGGGAATCGGTCTCGACCTGACGCGCTCACTCGTGGAACTGCACTACGGAACCATTACAGCCGCCAACAACAAGACACTTGATGAAGCCGACTGGAAGGAAGGAAGCCAGTTCCTCATCACGCTGCCTCTGGGCAACGAGCATCTGAAACCGGAAGAAATGATAGATGCACCGGAGCCACAGACTGCTGAAGACATCAAGGAACTGGAAGAAAACATGGAGGAAGGAAACGAAGAGAATGCTGCCGATACAGCCAATGACGCCGAAGAAGATTTCAAGAGCAAGGCAAAGAGCACCATCGCTGTGGTAGAAGACGATGAGGCAATACGTAATTTCCTGAAGACCCAACTACAGGAAACCTACAATATCCTTACCTTCTGCAACGGAAAGGAGGCGCTGCCGGAGATTATCAAGCAGAAGCCAAGCCTCGTTATCTCAGACATTATGATGCCAGAGATGGACGGCAATACGCTCTGTACCAAGATTAAGAATAATGTGAACACCAACCACATTCCGGTGATTCTGCTTACAGCGATGAGCAGAGAGGAAGACCAGCTGACCGGTTTGCAGTCGGGTGCCGATGCCTATGTGGTGAAGCCGTTCAATATGGACATTCTGCGCCGCACCATCATCAACCTGCTCAACGTGCGCCGTACTTTGAAAAACAAGTTTATGGGCAACGAGAGCCAGAGCGACAGGCAGCTCGCGATAGAAAAAGACCTGTCGCCAAAAGACCAGCTGATGGAACAGGTGATGAAGGTAATCAATGATAACATGGATAATGAGGACCTGAGTGTGGATATGATTGCCCGAGAAGTAGGACTGAGCCGTGTGCATCTGCACCGCCGAATGAAGGAGCTGACCAACCAGACACCACATGCCTTCATCCGCAATACCCGTCTGCAATATGCCGAAAAGTTGCTGACCCACTCTAACAAGACGATAACAGACATCATGTTTAGCTGCGGTTTCTCCAACCCAGCCAGCTTCAGCACCATGTTCAAGAACTTTTATGGCTCTTCGCCTCGCGATTATATGCAGGCACACCGGAAAATCTAGCCTTTTCACTGCAGAAAAGGCCAGATGTTTCCCAAAATAAAGTATTTGTTACAAATAGAGATGTTAATGATACGCCTCGCAAAGTGTTGGTAACATTCTGTGAGGGTATATTTAAAAGGAAAGCGGTAACTTTGCAGCAGAATTCTGAATACATGTTTCAGCCATGAGTTCAGATACTCATTCTGTAATTTTAAACCCAATAATAAAATGAAGAAAATTGCAATCTTATCGCTTTCCCTGACGCTTGCAGCCGCTGCACAGGCGCAGACAGCTGAGTTTGACTATTTCAAGTATGCGGGCAATGACGCTCGCTTCAATGTTGAAATCGACAAGACTCACCAGTATTACAACCCGGTACTGGCTGGTTTCTATCCAGACCCATCACTCTGTCGCGTAGGCGACACCTACTATCTGGTAAACTCTTCGTTTACCTTCTTCCCAGGTGTGCCTCTCTCAACCAGTAAAGACCTGGTCAACTGGCAGCCTGCCGGTCATGTCCTCGACCGCACATCACAGGTTCCATTGAAGGGCCAGCAGGTATCAGCCGGTATCTTCGCACCAGCCATCAGCTATAACAAGAAGAACAAGACCTTCTATATGATTACCACCAATGTGGGAGCCGGCAACTTCTTTGTGAAATCAAAAGATCCTTCCAAAGGCTGGAGCGAGCCTATCTATCTGAAGAAGATTGACGGCATCGACCCTAGCTTCTTCTTCGATGACAACGGAAAGGGATATATCGTGCATAACGGTCCGGTAGTTGGCGGTGCCGACTATGAGGGTCAGCGTGCTATCCGCTGCTTCGAATTCGACGTGAAGGGCGACAGCATCAAGGGCGACTTCAAGGAGATTCTGCGTGGCGGAACCCATGTAGAGGCGCGTCCTATCTGGATTGAGGGTCCTCACCTCTTCAAGAAGGGCAAGTTCTATTATCTGATGTGCGCCGAAGGTGGTACAGGCGGATGGCACAGCGAGGTTATCCTGCGTGCCAAGAATCCGATGGGACCATGGGAGGAATGCCCTAACAACCCTATTCTTACCCAGCGTACCGGTCTCGACCCTAACCGCAAGGACCCAGTATCAAGTGCTGGTCATGCCGACATCGTAGAAGATGGCAAGGGTAACTGGTGGGCTGTATTCCTGGCTTGCCGTCCTTATGAAGAGGATATGTACAACACAGGTCGCGATACTTATCTCCTGCCGGTAACCTGGAAGAATGGATGGCCAGAGATTCTTGCCAAGAATACTCCTATCTCTACCGTTGGAGAGAAGGCTGGTTTGAAGCCTGCCGCAAAGAATGAGTTCTCAGGCAACTTCTCTTATGTGGATAACTTCGATGTAGATAACAATAAGGCGGGTCTGAAAGAGTTGAATCCACGCTGGATGTTCCTCCGCGACTTCGTTGACTGTTACAAGGTAGAAAACGGCAAATTGAAGTTCAATCTCCTGCCAGGCAACATCTACAAGCGTGAGCCGATGTCTGCCATCTGGGCACGTCAGCAGCACGGCACCTTCACAGCTGAGACAGAAATCAACTTTACTCCTCGCAACGACAAGGATATCGCAGGCTTGGCACTTCTCCAGAAGGAAGACCACAACTTCGTATTGGGTAAGACCATGAAGAATGGCAAGCTGTTGATTACCCTGACCCGTGCCGAGAAGAACAACGTAACTATCGCCTCTGCTCCTATCAAGGGAGGTAAGCTGAAGCTGAAGGTAGAAGGTCATGACAGATATTATGATTTCTATTATGCCGAAGAAGGCGGCAGCTGGCAGCTTCTTGCCAAGGGTGTAGATGCATCTAACCTGAGCACCCAGAAGAGCGGTGGCTTCCTCGGTGCCTGCATCGGTCTCTATGCTTCTTCCAACAAGGAATAAGGATTTGAGAAAAGATTAACGTTTTAGGAATAGATAATTAAAGAAAAGGTTGATACCTCGCATTTTGCCTGGTATCAACCTTCTTTTTTTATTTATTCTTCACAATATCCAATGTCATTTTTCCTACCCAAATAGCGCTCTTGCCGTTCTGGTCGACTGGCACCGGTTTGCCATCGAGATTGTTCAGATACTCCAACTGCTTGAAGTAGGTATGGCTATGACCGCCCAGTATCAGGTCGATGTCACGGGTAGCTGGGGCTACCTCGGAATCGTCGATGCCATCTATCTTCCAGCCTAGGTGGGAGATGCAGATGATGACATCACACTTCTCTTTCTTCTTCAATATCTCTGTCATTTCCTTTGCCTTGGCGATAGGATCGAGATACTTGATGCAGCCATAGTTGACTTCGGTTACCAAGCCGGCAAGTTCCGGACACAAGCCGAAAACGCCAATCTTCAGTCCCTTGCGCTTGATAATGGTATAAGGCTTTACGACATTTGCCAGTTCGGTACCGGTGAAATCATAGTTGGAGCAGACGATAGGAAACTTCGCCATCTTGAAGATGCGCACCATGTTGTCTATTCCGAAATCAAACTCATGGTTTCCGATGGTAGCAGCATCATATTTCATCTCGTTCATCAGTCCTACTTCCACATCTCCCTTGAAGAGAGAGTAATAAGGTGAACCCTGCGAGAAATCGCCACTGTCAAAGAGCAGCAAGTCGGGATTCGCCTTACGCTCCTGCTTGATCATCGCCACCCTACGGAGGAAACCGCCACGATTGGCAGTTGCCGTATCTGCGAGATTCGGATTGATGGGCATTACGCATGAATGCGTATCGTTGGTATGGAGCACTACGAGTTGCTTTACCACCTTTGCCTCTTTCTTAGCTTTAGCCTGAACGGCTGCCGGCTGCATCATGAAGGATGCCAGAGCCAGACCTATATATAATAATGTATGTTTCATCAGAATTATCAACTATAAACTATTAACTATTCTACCACGCAGCGACCTTCAATCTTAGATTCCACCATCTTGCCCTGTGCCTGCATCTCACGGAAATAATTCATGATGATGTAGCGCACATTGTTCTCTTTCTGCTTAGGAGCAAAGACATCGGTTCCGCTCTTGAAGGCTACGAGCTGGTCATTACCTCCGGCAAGATAATCGAGGGTTGCAACGCGGTAATTCTTCTCCGGATCAACTGGTTCACCGTTCAGCGTAACGCTCTTCAGTTTTCCATCCTTGGTGATTACCATTCTAACAGCATGGCTCAAGCCTTCGCCGCCACGATGAGCTATCTGCTGGAAGAGTTCCAGAACCTTATCGCCCTTCAGGGTCAGGAAACAGATTTTGTTCTCGAAAGGAGCCATATCGTTCACATCGCCTACAGTAACCTTACCCTTGGCAAGATTAGAACGGATGCCACCCATATTGTAAACAGCGAAAACAGGCTGTTCTTCAAACTGCTTGCCACCCCATACCAGGATGTCACAGAGCAAGTTACTGAGTTCGCTCTCCGGACGGTGACGGGTCATATCATGAGCAATATGACCTACAACAGGGCCCATGATACTGTCTACCTTACTCTTATAAGGAGCGATAAATCGGGTAGCCTCAGCATCAGGCAGTGCATCCCATTTCTGATCAACCAATATTCGGGTTCTCTCCACCTTCGCCACCTTGTATTTCTGGGCGAAAGCCGGACTTGCCATCAGCAGCATCACCGTTGATGCAAGTGCCACCTTCATACCATTCTTTTTCTTCATATTTATTGTTATCTTAATGTTTTGGAGTGCAAAAATACAAAATAAATCTGTGAAATCCGTGAAATCTGTGGGAAAAGACGCTGACCAGAAAGAAAAATAGTTAAATCTGCGAGAAAAAAGAAAGAAAGTGTCTGAAAATTTGCGAGATACAAGAAAAAGTAGTAACTTTGCACCCGCTTTTCGGCGTAACCGCTGTTGTCTGGGCAGAAGTGTTGTCCAAGTCCATGTTGCGTTGGAACGACAAACAATTTTTAATTTTATACAAAAAATGGATTTGATTAAAGTTGCTGAAGAAGCATTTGCAACCGGCAAGAAGTTCCCTGAGTTCAAGGCAGGTGATACTATCACAGTCGCTTACAAAATCGTCGAGGGTACTAAGGAGCGTATCCAGCTCTATCGTGGTGTTGTTATCAAGATCTCTGGTCATGGTGACAAGAAGCGTTTCACAGTTCGCAAGATGTCTGGTACTGTAGGTGTTGAGCGTATCTTCCCTATCGAGTCACCAGCTATCGATTCTATCGAGGTGAACAAGCGTGGTAAGGTTCGTCGCGCTAAGTTGTATTACTTGCGTAAGCTTACTGGTAAGAAGGCTCGTATCGCTGAGAAGAAGACTGTAGCTAAGGGTGCAGAATAATTTTTCTTAGGAGACCTAATCAGAAAAAAATAAAGGGAATCCAGTCTCACGACCGGGTTCCCTTTTTTATATCTACAATCTTATACCGAAAAACAACTATCTTTACAATTCAATAAATCATGGCTGCCTACTAAACCAACCATGCTCCATTCTTTCATTTTTCGCCCGCATCATAATTCACAAGCCCATCCTCCGTGCCGTGTAAAGCACCTTGGAAATCATCCCAACTCTGGAATCCGGCGAGCAGCGCCAACTTGTCCAAAGTCTGGCGGGAAGGCTTCTCCTTCCCTTTCAATACATCCCACATTTTGTGGAAAACATGTGCCTTGCCAACCTTCTTTTCTATGTGTTCAGCAAGGACTTTCAAATCCTGTTTCATAACAACCCTCTCATATTTACTAACTGGGAGCAAAAGTACTGAAAAAGAATGAAACAGAGTACATTTTTCCCGACTTTTTTATGTTTTGGGGTAAAAAAAATGCTTTATATCATAAAAATGCTGTTTTTTAGGGCTTTTTACGAAACAGAAGTCCAATATCTCAATCATTTTTTGTAACTTTGCGCCAAATTCCAAAATACATTTCTTAGAAGATGAAAGAATTAGCACTTAAGTACGGATGTAATCCAAATCAGAAACCTTCTCGCATCTATATGGATGACGGAAGGGAGCTTCCTATCGAAGTGATCAACGGCCGTCCTGGCTACATCAACTTCCTGGATGCCTTCAATTCCTGGCAATTGGTCAAGGAACTCAAGGCTGCTACAGGAATGCCTGCTGCCGCTAGTTTCAAACACGTTTCTCCTGCCGGTGCAGCTATCGGCTTGCCTCTGAGCGACACATTGAAGAAGATTTACTTCGTTGATGATGTCAAGTTTGAGCTCTCTCCATTGGCTTGTGCCTATGCTCGTGCGCGTGGCGCTGACCGCATGTGCTCTTATGGCGACTTTGTTGCGCTGAGCGATGTATGCGACGAGGCTACAGCCCTCCTCATCAAGCGTGAGGTGAGCGATGGTGTCATTGCTCCTGGCTATACTCCTGAGGCTATCGAGGTTCTGAAGGAAAAGCGCAAGGGTACCTACTGCGTTATCAAGATTGATCCTGACTATGTGCCAGCTCCTATCGAGCGCAAGCAGGTGTTCGGTGTTACCTTCGAACAGGGACGCAACGAGGTGAAGCTTGATGATCCTGCTCTCTTCGAGGATGTTCCTACCAAGAACAAGACTTTCACTCCTGAGGCTAAGCGCGATCTGATTATCTCGCTCATCACCCTGAAGTATACTCAGAGTAACTCTGTATGCTACGTAAAGGATGGTCAGGCTATCGGTATCGGTGCCGGCCAGCAGAGCCGTATCCACTGTACCCGTCTGGCTGGTTCTAAGGCTGATGAGTGGTGGTTGCGCCAGTGTCCTAAGGTGATGAACCTGCCTTTTAAGGAGAAGATCCGTCGTGCCGACCGCGACAATACCATCAATGTCTATATCTCCGATGAGTGGGAGGATGTATTGCAGGACGGCGTTTGGGAGCAGTTCTTTACAGAGAAGCCTGAGCCATTGACCCGCGAGGAGAAGAAGGCTTGGATTGCCCAGAACAAGGGTGTATCTGTAGGTAGTGATGCTTTCTTCCCATTCGGCGACAATATTGAGCGTGCTCATAAGAGTGGTGTTGAATACATAGCAGAAGCAGGCGGTAGTATCCGTGACGATCATGTTATTGATACCTGCGACAAGTACGGCATCGCTATGGCGTTTACTCACGTTCGCCTCTTCCATCACTAATTTATTATATAATTAAGGTATATGAGTGACATTGACGATATTATCATGGGCGGTATGGTCTTCAAGGGCGGCGGTGGTCCTAAGAAGGATGACGACGACAAGGTGAAGACCAAAGCTAAGAAGAAAAAGTACATAACGGGTGCTCACGGTAGTGGCTCTGCCCGTCAGAAGGCAAAGTATCGCCAGCAGAGAGCCAATCGTAAATCCCAGAAGAAGAAATAATACTTCTCTATCATAAATACATGTTTCGCCCGTGTGCTGTATAATAACAGCGCACGGGCGAACTGTTTTCTGATAATGGAAAACATGAATAGAGTACTGGCAAGCGAAAGACAGCATACTGGTATAAGTAAGACAGCCCACTAGCAAGCGTATTGCCAGTGGGCTGTTCTTCTTAAACAGTTACTGGTTCTTTACACTCTTTACGCCCCTGCCCTTCGTTAGATGAAGGGTTACAGGCTTCAATTGATGCTTGCCGTGGTCATAAATGATAGCTGGATCCAGTCGTCTACCGCCAAAGCTAACCTCGAAATGGAGGTGCTCTGTGGTAGCCCTACCGGTACGGCCCGTCAAACCGATTACCTGACCAGCCTTTACCTTATCGCCCTTCTTCACCTTGTTCCTACTCTGATGACTGTAGAGCGTCTCGAAACCATAAGCATGCTTGATACGGATGCAGTTTCCGTAACCATAGAAGGGTCCTGATGCAACAACCGTACCGTCAAAGGCTGCCACAATCTCATCATTCGGGCACGTCTTGAGGTCAACCCCCGAATGACGGCGCTTGCCACCATAAGGACTGATTACCTTGGCACCCGGCAAAGGATAAGCCCAGGCTGTCTTTTCTATCTTCTCCAAATCAAGCTCGAAAGTATTGGTAATGGTAAACGGATCATTAACCTCATCAGGGTCGAGCGTCATTCCATCTCCTATTCCACCCTTTTTCTTGCCAGATGCCTCCTTGTCAGCCTCAGCATTTCTTCCTACAGAAGAATCCTTGCCACCGATAACCGAAGCAATGACACGGGCACCATGCTTGCGGAACTGCACGGTCTGGCGGCGCAACTTATGCGATTTCAACTCTACGAAAGTTTCCGGATTCAACCTACCGCCATTCACCATGATAGAGAAGTCGCAATAAGTTTCACCCTCCTTAGAGCCTACAATGGCAATCGTCTGTCCGGCATCTACATGCTGTCCTACCTTAACCAGGTTCTCGGCATTGTTGGCATAAACGGTTTCCAGACCGCAATCGTGGCGCACCACGATAACATTACCCATTGATTCCGACTTTCTGGAAAGTCGCACATAACCTTCGAGCATCGCCTTGACAGCATCGCCTTTAGAAGTAGAGATACGCAACACATGATTGTTCAGAAGGGTTGCTTTGCCCACAGGAAGCGGGAAGGAATATTCCTTAGCACGGAATATCTCAAAGTCTACATTAAATGCCTGACTCTGGGCAAAGAGACCGGGTGTTGCA
>OGPW01001901.1_pt1 | contig 12898 bp, 10 predicted proteins | sample 1553061 | NCBI WGS metagenome assembly OGPW01 (sample SAMEA2580292, study PRJEB22360) | human gut metagenome | biome: human gut; feature: human-associated habitat; material: faeces | place: Denmark | collected 2008/2010
ACAGAAACATCTGAATCTAACACGGTAGATAGGGGTTCGACATTGCTACAGTCAGCTCCACTAAAAAAACAAGTCGAACTTTTTGTATGAAGGAATCATATAAGAAGTCCGGCTTGTTTTTGGTAATGAAGAAAATTATAATAGAACTGAATTTAAAGGAAAAAAGTATATGACGTTTTGCGGACGTTATTGTAGGAAATGTCTCAGTGCCATAAATGAAAATAAGGAGTGTGAAAACTATGCACCAGACAGGACAGATATACAGACCACCATCAGAAGCCAGTGTACAGAGACTGGAGGTTACAATAGGCTGTTCTCATAATAAATGTTCTTTTTGTACCATGTACCGGAAGACACCGTTTCGTGTTGCGCCGCTTGAAGATGTGGAGATGGATTTAAAAGAACTTCACGACAGAGGCGAGAAGATTACGAGAATCTATCTGACGAACGGAGATCCCTTTGTACTTGGGACCGACAGACTTGTAAAAATTGCAGAGTTGGTTCATCAGTATCTGCCGGAAGTAGAGGTACTTACCTGCTATGCATCTATTCAGAATCTGAAAGCAAAATCACTGGAAGATTTGAAGCTTCTGAAAAGTGTCGGATATGATGAGCTGTATGTAGGACTTGAGACGGCATATGCCCCGGCGGTAAAACTGATCAATAAGGGCTTTACGGTCGAAGAAGCTTATGAAAATATCGGAAAGCTGAAAGAGGCAGGAATGAAGTATTCAGCGCTTTTAATGCTTGGAATTGGTGGAAAAGGACATAGCGAAGAAAGTGTAGAAGCCACGGCGGCTTTTCTGAACAAGTATCCGCCATACCGTGTATCGCCTCTTTCAACAGCGGTTTTACGCGGAAGTGAGCTGGAAGAGCTTTGCGATAAAGGAGAGTATGTACAGCTTACAGAGCGTGAACTGGTAGAGGAAGAAAAAATGCTGCTTCGTGCATTAGAAATCAAGGACTGTATTTTCTTCGGAAGCCACCCATATAATTTGATTACGATCAGTGGAGTGCTGCCACAGGACAGAGAAAAGATTATTGAACATCTGGATTCTGAGATGGCAGCGTGGGATAGAGATCAGCCGGGATTTCTGGATACAGTCTGGAAGAGGACAGATATGTAGAAAAAAATAAATGCTGAGCAGAAAAATTAATAATCTGCCCAGCATTTTTTTGTAATAAAAATTTTCACACATAGCACATATTTTCCTGTTATACTATAAAATATGACGTGGAATATGTGCTATCCGCGTCTAAGCGTAAGAAATAAAAAATCAGAATGTACAGTTCGTACAGGGAGGTTTGTTTGTGATATGGAAAAGATTAAGATATTAGTTGTAGATGATGAGAGCAGAATGCGTAAGCTTGTGAAGGATTTCCTTGGAAGAGAAGGATATCAGGTGCTGGAGGCAGGAGACGGTCTTGAGGCTATGGAGACATTTTATGCAGAGAAAGATATTGCGCTGATCATATTAGATGTCATGATGCCGAAGATGGACGGCTGGCAGACTTGCCGTGAGATCCGTCAGTCTTCTAAAGTACCGATTATTATGCTGACGGCACGCAGCGATGAGCGAGATGAGCTTCAAGGATTTGATCTTGGCGTGGATGAATACATTTCTAAGCCATTTAGTCCGAAGATTCTTGTTGCGAGAGTGAATGCACTTCTGAGACGTTCGAATGTGTTGGATGCGGATGAGCATGTGGAAGCAGGTGGTATCGTTGTAGATAAGGCAGCTCACCAGGTGCAGGTAGACGGAAAAGATGTGGAACTTAGTTATAAAGAATTTGAATTATTGTCTTATTTCCTTGAGAATCAGGGAATTGCACTTTCCAGGGAGAAGATATTGAATAATGTATGGAATTATGATTATTTTGGAGATGCAAGAACTATCGACACTCATGTTAAGAAGCTTCGCAGCAAGCTTGGAGAAAAGGGTGAATACATTAAGACAATCTGGGGAATGGGCTACAAATTCGAGGTAAATTAAGATGAAGCATTTTAAACAAAAAGAAAAAAGAAAGCATTCTATTAAGAGGCAGATGATCGCAGTTTTTGCAGGCATGGTCATCTGTCTGCTTGCTATTTTGCTTGTTGTTAATGTAAAGTTCTTAGAGCCGTATTATATCAGAGACAAGGAAATGCAGTTCATTCATGTATACGAAGAACTACAGAATGCTGTGAAAAAGGGGACAATCAGTAATGATGAAGTACAAGATGAATTACATGTCCTTTGTGAGAAGAGCAACATTTCCTATATTGTATTGGATATGGATAATGAAAAACTGATTACAAATGTGCACGATACGAATATGCTCAAGCAGCAGTTATCGGGATATCTTCTGAACCAGGCACAAAAAGGTGGAAAGGTGCTGGATAGCACAGACAATTACCAGTTGATGAGAAGTCAGGATCCATGGAATCAGAGCGAATATATTGAGATGTGGGGACAACTTGACGATAATGTGAATTTCCTCATTCGAAGTCCTGTAGAAAGTATCCGTGAAAGTGTTGCATTATCCAATCGTTTCCTAATATATGTAGGTATGGGAACACTGATCATCTGCATGGGACTTGTATGGTATTTCTCCAGAAGGATTACAAAGCCGATCCAGGAACTGGCAGAGCTGTCTGACCGTATGGCAAATCTGGATTTTGAGGCGAAGTATACAAGCGGTGGTAACAATGAGATTGGTGAACTGGGTGATAACTTTAATCGTATGTCGCAGAAGCTGGAAAAGGCAATTTCTGAATTGAAGCAGGCAAATAACAGTCTGCAGCAGGATATTGAGCAGAAAGAGAAGATGGAGCAGATGCGTACGGAGTTTATGGGAAATGTATCTCACGAGTTGAAAACTCCGATTGCTCTGATCCAGGGATATGCAGAAGGACTGAAAGAAGGAGTTAATGATGACCCGGAGAGCCGCGACTTCTATTGTGATGTTATTATGGACGAAGCAGGTAAGATGAATCGGATGGTCAAGAATCTGATGACACTGAATCAGTTGGAGTTCGGGAATGATAAAGTAGAATTTGAGCGTTTTAATCTGACAGAGCTGATTGGCGGAGTACTTCAGAGTATGGACATTCTGTCACAACAAAAGGATGTTAAACTTATTTTCAGGGAAGAAAATCCAGTTTACGTCTGGGGGGATGAGTTTAAGATTGAACAGGTCGTGCGCAATTATGTAAGTAATGCCTATAATCATGTCAATGAAGAAAAGATTATTGAAGTGAAGATTTTGCGGGAAGACGGACTTGCAAAAGTGACTGTATTTAATACCGGAAAGCCAATACCGGAGGAAGATGTTCCGCGTATCTGGGATAAATTTTTCAAAGTGGACAAGGCTCATACACGCGAGTATGGAGGCAATGGAATCGGACTTTCTATCGTAAAAGCCATTATGGAATCCATGCATCAGCAATATGGTGTGAAAAATTACGATAATGGTGTTGAATTCTGGTTCACACTTGATGTACGATAGAAGAAACCACAACAAAAGAGAAAGATGTGCGTTAACAGGCATAAAGGAATGAGAAGAAAGGGACACGAGCACATGATAGCAATTATTGATTACGATGCAGGGAATATAAAGAGCGTGGAAAAGGCTATGCACCTTTTAGGACAGGAAGTTGTTGTAACAAGAGACAGAGAGTCGATTTTAAAGGCAGACAAAGTAATTCTTCCGGGAGTCGGAGCATTTGGAGATGCTATGAGCAAGATCAGACAATATAATCTGGAAGAAGTGATCCATGAAGTCGTGGAAAAAGGGACTCCATTTCTTGGAATTTGTCTGGGACTTCAGCTTTTATTTGAACGAAGTGACGAGACACCGGGAGTAGAAGGACTTGGTATTTTAAAAGGAGAGATTCTTCGGATTCCGGATCAGCCGGGACTTAAGATTCCTCATATGGGCTGGAATTCTCTGAAGTATCCGAATGAAGGCAGATTATTCCGTGGAATACCGGAAGATTCTTATGTATACTTTGTACATTCTTATTATCTGAAGGCAGAAGATGAGAGTATTGTAACAGCCACAACAGAATACAGCACATTGATCCATGCATCTGTAGAAAGTGGAAATGTATTTGCATGCCAGTTCCATCCAGAAAAGAGCAGTGATGTTGGAATACAGATTTTGAAGAATTTTGTTGAGTTATAGACAGGAGGAACGGTATATGCATACAAAGAGAATCATCCCATGCCTGGATGTAAATAACGGACGAGTTGTAAAAGGTGTGAACTTTGTAGATTTGAAGGATGCTGGCGATCCAGTGGAAATTGCTAAGGCTTATGATAAAGCAGGAGCGGATGAACTTGTTTTTTTGGATATTACAGCTTCATCCGATCGAAGAAACACAGTTGTAGACATGGTCAGAAAAGTAGCTGAGACAGTATTTATTCCATTTACTGTTGGTGGAGGAATCCGTACGGTAGACGATTTTCGGGCACTGTTGCGAGAAGGAGCAGACAAGATCTCGATTAATTCATCAGCCATTGATACTCCGAATCTGATTTCGGATGCGGCAGACAAGTTTGGAAGCCAATGTGTGGTTGTAGCAATCGATGCAAAGAAACGTGCAGATGGCAGTGGTTGGAACATTTACAAACATGGTGGAAGAATTGATGTAGGAATTGATGCACTGGAGTGGGCTCATAAGGTGGAAAAACTGGGAGCAGGAGAGATACTCTTGACCAGTATGGATTGTGACGGAACAAAGGCAGGGTATGATCTGGAACTGACTCGTGCAGTTGCAGAAGCAGTTAATATTCCGGTCATAGCCTCCGGCGGTGCAGGCAATCTGGAACATTTTTACGATGCGCTGACAGACGGAAAGGCAGATGCAGCATTGGCAGCATCTCTGTTCCATTATAAAGAATTAGAGATTAAGGAAGTAAAAGAATATCTTCGTGGCAGAGGTGTTTCTGTGCGATTATAACAGATAAAAGGTATGGGTAATTGTAACTTAAAGTTGCAATTACCTATATCTCTATCTAGAAAGTAAAAAGGAGAAAAGAAAATGGCAGCAATTAATAATGACTGGCTTGAGGCTTTGCAGGGGGAATTTAAAAAGCCGTATTATAAAAAACTATTTGAGACAGTAAATGAAGAATATCGAACAAGACAGATATTTCCACCGGCGGATGACATTTTCAATGCCTTTCATTTGACACCATTACATAAAGTAAAGGTTGTGATTCTTGGACAGGATCCATATCATAATGTAGGACAGGCTCATGGACTCTGTTTTTCTGTAAAGAAAGGTGTGGATATTCCACCATCACTGGTAAATATCTATAAAGAACTTCACGATGATCTGGGCTGTACCATTCCGAATCATGGCTGCCTGACAAAATGGGCAGAGCAAGGTGTTCTGATGCTCAACACAGTATTGACTGTACGGGCACATCAGGCGAATTCACACAGAGGCATTGGTTGGGAGGAGTTCACGGATGCAGCAATTATGGCACTTAATAGCCAGAATCGTCCGATTGTATTTATTCTTTGGGGAGCTCCGGCACAGAGAAAAGCCAGCATGTTGAATAATCCGAACCATCTGATTCTGAAAGCACCACATCCAAGTCCGCTTTCCGCTTACCGTGGTTTCTTTGGAAGTAAACCATTTAGCAAGACGAATAAATTCCTGGAAGCAGGCGGTGTGGAACCAATCGACTGGCAGATTGATTAGTAATAATTAAGAGAAAATAAAGGAAGACTATTGACAAACAGACATATCAGGAATATATTTAAAACAAACATATGAACAAATGCTCAATTGTTAATGCAACGTGCAGGAGGATAAAATATATGAAAGATATGGAGAAAGAATTACACGAGCACCATCACCATGAGGAAGAGTGTGAATGTGGTTGCGGCTGTGGACATCATCACCATGACGAAGAGCATGAACACCACCATGATGAAGAATGCAGCTGTGGTTGCGGCTGTGAACATCACCATCATGAACATGAAGCTCATGAGCATCATCATCACCATGAGGAAGAATGTGGCTGTGGTTGTGGACATCATCACCACCATGACGAAGAGCATGAACATCATCATGACCATAAGCAGGAGCACGAGCACCATCACCATGATGAGGAGTGTGGCTGTGGTTGTGGACATCATCACCACCATGACGAAGAGCATGAACACCATCATGAAGCAGTGGAGCATGAGCCTTGTGTTATGCCGGCAGGTGTAGCGCAGAAGACATACATTTTGGAGAATCTTGGATGTGTGAACTGTGCAGCTAAGATGGAGAGAAAGATTCAGGCGTTACCGGAAGTTGAAGGTGCAACATTGACTTATGCAACAAAAAAACTAGTTGTCGCATCAGATCATCAGGAGCATCTCCTTTCCAAGATTCAGGAAATCTGTTCCTCTATCGAGTCAGAAGTACAGGTTGTTGCAATGCCGGATGATCAGCCGATCAAAAGAGAGAAGAAGAACCCGTTTGAAGAGAATAAAAAGGATATAGTACTTGTCGGAGTTGGAGCGATTCTTTTTGCAGCAGGTATTATTGCAGAAAAAACACTTCCGAATCCGATGATCAGTGCATGTATTTTCATTATTGCGTACTTACTTCTTGGACTTGAAATTGTAATGAAAGCGCTGAAGAATATGGCGGGAGGACATTTGTTTGATGAAAACTTTCTGATGGCAGTTGCGACAATTGCAGCGTTTGTGATTGGTGATTTTGCAGAGGCAGTCGGAGTTATGCTGTTCTACCGTATCGGAGAGTTGTTCGAAGATATTGCCGTGGAAAAGAGCCGTGGACAGATTATGGATGCCGTAGATATGCGCCCGGAAGTTGTTAATCTTGTCGTTGGTTCCGAAGTAAAAGAAATTCCATCACAGGATGCAAGGGTAAAAGATATTATTATGATCCGTCCTGGTGACAGAATTCCGCTGGATGCAAAGGTTATCGAGGGTGAGAGCCGGGTAGATACTTCACCGGTCACAGGAGAGCCGGTACCGGTAAGAGTTGTTCCGGGAGATGAACTGATTTCCGGTTGTATCAATGAACAAGGTGTATTAAAGGCTGAGGTTACAAAACCACTGAGCGAATCCATGGTCACAAAGATTCTTGATTCGGTGGAAAATGCAGCGGCAAGTAAGCCGAAGATTGATCGTTTTATCACAAGATTTGCGAGAGTTTATACGCCAGTTGTTGTTGCGGCAGTTCTTACTGCAATTATCCCTTCCATTGTAACGGGAGACTGGAACCACTGGATTTACACAGCGATTACATTTCTTGTAATCAGTTGTCCGTGTGCACTTGTATTGAGTGTACCGTTGGCTTTCTTCTCGGGAATTGGAGCAGGATCTAAGAGAGGAATTCTCTTTAAAGGCGGTTTGGCTATGGAGGCATTGAAAGATGTTAAAGCAGTCATTATGGATAAGACAGGAACCATCACAAAGGGGAATTTTGCTGTACAGAAAGTCACGGCAACAAGAAAACTGACAGAAAAACAGGTGCTGACTATGGCGGCGGACTGTGAGCTTGGTTCAACACACCCAATTGCGGTCAGCATTGTTCAGGAAGCAAGAAGACAGAATCTGACGCTTACAAGACCGAAAGAAGTGGAAGAGATTTCCGGTAAAGGTATCCGTGCAACATTCCCGGAAGGAACCGTTCTCCTTGGAAATTATACACTGATGGAAATGTTTCAGGTAGATACGACAGGATACGAAAAAGGCGGTTATGGATCAGAAGTCTTACTGGCAGTTGATGGTGTGTTAGAAGGATTTGTAATTGTAGCAGATGAAATTAAGACTGATGCGGCTGCTTCTGTAAGTAAGATGAAAGCTCTTGGAATTGCAACAGTTATGTTAACTGGTGATGAGAAGAACAGCGCGCAGGCAGTTGCAAAAGAGACAGGAATTGATGAAGTTTATGCACAGCTTCTTCCACAGGAAAAACTGGAGCATCTAAAGAACGTTCGTAAGAATCACGGTGCTGTCATGTTCGTTGGAGACGGAATTAATGATGCACCGGTATTGGCTGGTGCAGATGTGGGAGCAGCAATGGGAAGCGGAGCAGATGCCGCAATAGAGGCGGCCGATGTGGTATTTATGAATTCTTCAGTAGAAGCAATCCCACAGTCTATCGCGATTGCGAAGAAGACAGGAAGTATTGCAATTCAGAATGTAGTATTTGCGCTGCTGATCAAAGCAATTGTTATGATTCTTGGTTTTCTTGGATTTGCGAATATGTGGCTTGCAGTATTTGCTGATACAGGTGTAGCAATGCTATGTGTATTGAATTCCATCCGCGCAATGCATGTGAAAACAAAATAACGATAACATAACATTACAAAAGTGTTAAATTATGCCAAATGGTTGAAATAGTTTTCTCCATTTGGCATAATTAATATAAACAGGCATTTGTACAGGCATAGTCTGGCTTTGAAAATTGTAATTTTTAAGATTTAAGCCTTACAAAAAACATGACAGTCGGGTCATGATAGTCTGTAGTTTGAAAGGATGAAATATATGGGAAAGACAGAAGTTGAATGCTGCGATGTGACATGTATTCATAATGAGAACGTAAAACTGGCTTTGGAGCAGATGCCGGATGAAGAACTGCTTAATAGTCTGGCTGATTTTTATAAAGCATTTGCAGATGGAACAAGAGTGAAAATTCTGTATGTATTGCAAAAATCAGAGATGTGTGTGTGTGATTTGGCGGAGATACTGGGAGTTACACAGTCAGCAGTCTCCCATCAGCTTCGTATGTTAAAGCAGATGAAACTTGTGAAGAACCGAAGAGACGGGAAGACTGTTTATTATTCGCTTGCAGATGGACATATCCAGTCTATTATCAGTCAGGGTATGGAGCATATTACAGAATAAAAAGATATGTTAAGATGACTGACCAAAGCGTTTTCCTGCATCTGGGCGAAGCAAAGATGCAAGTCTCAAAATAAGAAAGAGAATGTGGGAATAGAGTTATGAAAAAGCAGTTAAAGAGAAAATGTATAGTCTATGGATTGGGGATAATCGTATATGCAGGTGCTGTCTGGGGGGCAGCCCGATTTATGCTGTCCGATCAAGAAAAATTCGCAATATTTCTGGGAACCTATTTACTGACAGGATATGGGGCATTTCAGAAACTGAGTGAAGAGATTATGGAAAAGAGATTCCCGGTAGAATATATATTAGTTATCTTTGCAACAATCGGAGCATTTGGCATAGGAAAATATATGGAAGCTGTGATTGTTATGCTTATGTTTGAACTTGGAATGCTTGCGGAACAGATCGCGACAGACCGGACAAAGAGATCTATTGCAAAGATGATTGATCTGAGACCTACATATGCTATTCGTAAAGTAAAAGGGCAGGAAGTACAGGTAGATCCTTCGGAATTAAAGATGAGTCATATTATTGTGATCAAACCAGGAGAACGAATTCCAGTCGATGCGGTTGTTCTGGCTGGAAGCTCAACTATAGATACAAAGGCAATTACAGGAGAGGCAATGCCGGTGGAAGTGTATAAAGGAGATAAGATTTACAGTGGCTGCATTAATCTGAGCGGTGTGCTGGAAGCGCGAGTGACAAGAATTTACAAGGATTCAATCGTCTCAAGAATTATGGAAACTGTGGAGGAGGCGCAGAACCGTAAATCCCAAAAAGAAGCATTTGTGACGAAATTTTCCAAAGTATATGCACCGATCATGGTATTGCTGTCTGTGTTGATCATGGTTATTCCGCCGTCTACATTTTCTTATGGAAACTGGGAAACATGGATATATAAAGGACTTATTTTTATAATCGTGGCATGTCCATGTGCGCTTGCAGTGGCAGCACCACTTGCATTTTTAGGTGGAATTGCTTCAGCAGCCAGACAGGGAATCGTGGTCAAAGGTGGTAATTTTCTGGAAAGTCTGGTGAAAGCAGATACATTTATCTTTGATAAAACAGGAACTTTGACACAAGGAGAGTTCCGGGTGGCAAGAATAAAAGCAGTGGGTATGACAGAAGAAGAACTTTTAAAGCTGGTCGCTCATGTGGAGAGTTATTCCAATCACCCGCTGGCAAAATCACTGGCAGATGCATATGGAAAAGAGCTGGATACTGACAGTGTCAGAAGCGTAAAAGAAAAGCCTGGATTTGGAATCAGTGCGACCTATGAAGGTCAGAGAGTGCATGTTGGAAGCCGTCGTATGATGGATGCAAAAAAGCTGCTGGTAGATGAAATTAATGAACCGGGAACAGTCGTCTACGTATGTGTGGGCAGAGAGTATGCAGGATATGTACTCGTTCAGGATCAGGTGAAAGAAGAGGCGAAAGCGACGCTTACATGGCTGAAGGAAAAGTATCGGGCAATTTTGGTGATGCTGACGGGAGACACAGAAAAGACGGGACGGGCGGTTGGACGCGAACTTCATATGGACTATGTTTATACGGACTTACTTCCGCAGGATAAACTGGAACAGTTAGAAGATTTCATGTCTATTCAGGGAGAGGCAGAGAAGCTGGTCTGTGTCGGTGATGGAATTAACGATGCTCCGATGCTGGCGAGAGCAGATATAGGAATTGCCATGGGAAATCTCGGGTCAGAAGCGGCAATTGAGGCAGCAGATGTGATTCTTGTAAAAGATGACCTTCATGGAATAGTAGCTTTGATGAAAATTGCAAAAGAGACACTGCGCAGTGTTTCACAGAATATTACATTTGCAGTATTTATAAAGATACTTGTGTTGTTTATGGCAGTTATTGGATACTTTGGTATGTGGGAAGCAATTTTAGTAGAGATGGTCGTGGTGATACTGGCAGTGATTAATTCAGCAGGAGTTGCAGGATATACTGCTTAGACAGGAGGAAAAAAGACAACAATTATGAAATGCTATAAAAGAATTATACCACTGATACTGGCGTGCATGATGCTTGCCGGCTGTGGTCAGAATGTATATAAAAAGGGTGTGGAAAGTCTGGAAAGTAAAGATTATGCAGCAGCACAGGAGAATTTCCGGAAAGCAGTAGAGGATAAGAAAAATGTGGCCGATTCCTATCGTGGACTGGGAATTGCATATTATGAACAGGAAAAATACAAAGATGCGCTTGCTGCATTTGAAAATGCAGTTTCAGCCGGAACGAAGGAGACAGGAACAATCTGTAATATGATGGCAGTGTGTAAGATGCAGACAGAAAACTATGAAGATGCTATTTCTTATTATGAAAAAGCATTGGATCATTCAGATTGTTCTGACGATATGAAGCAGGAAATTCAGTTTAATGTAATAGTCTGCTATGAAAAACTGGAAGACTGGGACAATGCAAAAGCAAAACTGGAAGATTATGTGACTGCATATCCAGATGACGAGAAAGCTGCTAAAGAAGCAGAATTTTTAAAAACCAGATAAGGGAAGTTTAAATGATAGAATTAAAGAAAGAGACAGAACGTGTTATATTGGTAGGGGTATGTCTTCCGGGGCAGGAGGATATCGATGCTTCACTGGAAGAACTAAGTGAGCTTGCGAAGACAGCCGGTGCTGTTACAGTAGGAAAAGTTGTGCAGAGCCGGGATCAGGTACACCCGGGAACTTATGTCGGAAAGGGAAAGATTGATGAGATCAAAAGCCTTTTGTGGGAGCTGGATGCAACAGGAATTATCTGTGATGATGAATTGTCGCCGGCACAGATGAAGAATCTCCAGGATGAACTAGATGCAAAGGTTATGGATCGGACTCTGGTTATTTTGGATATATTTGCTGCAAGAGCATCTACCAGTGAAGGAAAGATTCAGGTTGAGCTGGCGCAGCTTAAGTACCGACAGACGAGACTTGCCGGATTTGGAACTGCCATGTCAAGGCTTGGCGGTGGTATCGGTACGAGAGGTCCGGGAGAAAAGAAGCTGGAGATGGACAGACGTCTTATTAAAAATCGGATCGCACTTCTGAATCGGGAGCTAAAGAGTGTAAAGCAACACCGTGAAGTGACAAGAGAAAAAAGAGCAAAGAGCCGGATTCCGGTCGCAGCAATCGTGGGATATACGAATGCCGGAAAGTCAACACTTCTCAACGCTTTGACTGGTGCAGATATTCTGGCGGAAGATAAGTTGTTTGCAACACTGGACCCGACGACAAGAAGTCTGAAGCTTCCAAGCGGTCAGGAGATACTTCTGACAGATACCGTAGGTTTTATCCGGAAGCTGCCACATCATCTGATCGATGCATTCAAAAGTACACTGGAGGAAGCAAAGTATGCAGATATGATTCTGCATGTGGTTGATGTCTCGAATCCTCAGGCGGATGAGCAGATGTTTACTGTTTATGAGACACTTCAGGGATTAAAAGTCCAGGATAAACCGATTATTACCGTATTTAATAAACAGGACCGACTGGAAGGAATACCAGTTATTCGAGATTTTAAGGCAGACTATACGGTTTCAATATCTGCAAAGACTAAAGCAGGACTCGGGGATCTGCTGGAGACGATTGAAGCGCTTCTTCGCCAGCAGAAGGTTTATATAGAGGAAGTATATCCGTACAGTGAAGCCGGGAAGATCCAGCTTATTCGAAAATATGGAGAATTACTGGAAGAGAATTATACAGAAGAAGGTATCCAGGTTACGGCATATGTACCGGCCGATATTTATGCCCGCTACCTTCGTCTGAAGGGGGAAGAGGTATTGATGATCGGGGGATCGGACGAACATGGTGTGCCTATTACCCTCCGTGCTAAGAAAGAAGGTGTTACACCGCAGGATGTGGTGGACCGTTTTCATGGCATTATCAAGAAGTCTTTCGAGGAGTTCGGCATCTCGTTCGATATCTACTCACGTACAACTTCGCCTACTCATCGTCAGGTAGCGTCGGACTTTTTCCGTACCCTGTATGAAAAAGGAGAGTTTATCGAGAAGACCAGCGAACAATATTACGACGAG
>OGPW01001920.1_pt1 | contig 12784 bp, 11 predicted proteins | sample 1553061 | NCBI WGS metagenome assembly OGPW01 (sample SAMEA2580292, study PRJEB22360) | human gut metagenome | biome: human gut; feature: human-associated habitat; material: faeces | place: Denmark | collected 2008/2010
GAGCACTTGACTTTTAATCAAGTTGTCCGGGGTTCGAATCCCCGCACGCTCACTGTGAATATAACGCAAACTTAATGAGAATTAGGTATTGCGTTTTTATTTTCTTATGCGGATGTGGCGGAATTGGCAGACGCGCTAGACTTAGGATCTAGTGTCCCCGACGTGCAGGTTCAAGTCCTGTCATCCGCATTTTTATGCAAAACCTCGGAATAATAATTTCTGAGGTTTTTTGCGTTGACGAGCTTATAAAAAATATAGTATGATTACTAAAAATAGTAGAGAACAAAAGAATTGATAAAGGAGAGACATATGCAGAGAACGAAAAAGATAACCGCATTTGTACTTGCGATTGCTCTTTGCGTGGGGATGCTGCCGACACTTGGGGTGAATGCAAAAGCCGCGGACACGGGTAAACATATGGACGTATTATTTACACATGATACGCATTCGCATCTGAACAGTTTTTCTACGATCGTTGATGGAAAACAAGAAGAGGTCGGAGGATTTGCAAGGCTCAAGACTTTAATTGACGAGCAGAAAGAAAAAAATCCGGATACGCTCTATCTGGATGGTGGAGATTTTTCTATGGGAACGTTGATCCAGACAGTGTATGAGACAGAGGCGGCAGAGCTTCGTATGCTAGGCTATCTTGGATGTGATGTGACGACCTGGGGAAATCATGAGTTTGACTATCGTTCCAGTGGACTTGCTAATATGCTGAATACTGCAAAGGCTTCCGGTGAAAATGTTCCGTCACTGGTCGTTTGTAATGTGGACTGGAGCGCTATGGAGAAAGCGGGCTTAACGGAAGGACAGCAGCAGATTAAAGATGCATTTGAGAACTACGGAGTGAAAGATTATGTAGTTGTACAGAAAGGCGATGTCAAAATAGCAGTTTTTGGTGTATTTGGTAAAGATTCGCTGGATTGCGCGCCAACATGCGAACTGCTTTTTGAAGATCCAATCGAGGCTTCTAAGAAGACGGTGGAAGAGATTAAGAAAAATGAGGACGTGGATATGATTGCCTGCGTATCTCATAGTGGTACCGTGGAAGATGAAGATAAATCTGAAGACGAGATTCTTGCGAAAAATGTGCCGGATATAGATTTGATTATCAGCGGACACACACATACACAATTAGATAAGCCGATTCAGCACGGAGATACTTATATAGTTTCCTGTGGAGAATATGGAAGAAATCTTGGAACGATTTCTATGACGCAGAAAGATGATGGGCGCTGGGACGTGGATACTTACGAGTTGATACCGGTTACGGATGAGATAAAGGCGGATGCTGCAACACAGGAGCGGATTGATAAGCTGATGGAGACGGTTGATACGAATTATCTGTCACATTTTGGATATACAAAAGATCAGATTCTTGCGGAAAATGATATTGAATTCAGCAGTGTGGACGATATGTATAATGAGCATGAGGAGCTGAATCTCGGAGACATCATGTCTGATGCATATGTGTATGCGGTGGAAAATTCCGAGTACTACGACGGTGATCCGGTCGATGTGGCGGTTGTTCCGAGCGGAACAGTACGTGATACTTATACAAAAGGGGATGTCACGGTCGAACAGGTCTACAATTCATTTTCACTTGGAATTGGGAAGGATGGGCTGGCGGGTTATCCGCTGATTAGCGCTTATCTGACAGGAAAAGAATTGAAACTTGTGGCGGAAATTGATGCGTCTGTTTCAGATTTTATGACGATTGCCAGACTTTATTGTAGCGGTCTTAACTTTACATATAATCCGCATCGCATGATACTCAATAAAGTGACAGATTGCTATCTGATGAAAGCTCAGGGGGAAGGAAACAGAGAAGAGATAGAAGATGACAAGCTGTATCATGTGGTGACAGACCTATATACAGGGCAGATGCTCGGTGCTGTCATGGACACATCTTATGGACTGCTGTCTATTACGCCGAAGGACAAAGATGGAAATCCAATCGAAAACCTGGAAGATCAGGCAATTATGGAAGGCAATCAGGAGCTGAAAGCATGGGCCGCCATTGCCAGATATATGGAGTCCTTTGATGATACAGATGGTGATGGTATTGCAAATGTGTCGGAATATTATAATGAAAAACACGACCGCAAGGTTGTGGAAGACAGCTGGAATATTATTGATCTTGTAAAACACCCGAATAAATTTTCGGCTATCATAGCGGGCATTTTTATACTTGTAATTGTGCTGATTATTTTGCTCATATTGCTGGTTAAAAAAATTGTGCGGAAGATAAGAACTAATTGAATGAAATAGATTTAAACGATATACTAAACTAAGAAAAACCACCCTCTAAACTTTTGACGAGTTGGGTGGTTTTTCTATAATTACTTAACTAACGAAGTTTATAAAAGATACAGTTTTGAATCTTATCTTACTATAATTTTCCTGACCACACAGCTTACTACTCCTGCAATGCACAGCGGCAGTAGTGTGGCTTTCAGACCACCGTAAATAGACAGTCCGCCTTGTACACCGGTAAGCCAGCTTGGAGAACTTGGAATCAGGTGACTGAACATGGCGGCCAGATAGGAACCGGCGTAAATGATAACAAAGGACAAAAGCCCGCGTCCGGTATCCAGACGATTGTTGTGTCTGCTTCTGGCGCGTGTACGGCTGGCAGCCCAGAAGAAGTTGAGCAGTTCATAACCGACCAGCACAGCTCCGACAGCCAGGTATGCGATTAGTGTGGTATCTTTCGTCTGTCCGAGTAACAGGATTTTTCCATAAGAACCGGCGTTACTTAAAAATGCTTTCAACAATGTCAGGATGATGAGAGCGATTAAAATCAGTGTGGCTGCCCGGAGAATGGTTCCGACTAATTTTTTAGTCGCGTTAATGCCGGTCTTAGCAATATTTGCAACCGGTTTTCCTACATTGGGCAGTCCGCGACGCTTTTTCTTCTTGGATTTTTTAGAATCCGGATCCTGTTTGTCGTTGCGCTTTTTCTTTTTAGAATCTCTGCCGTTGCTGTTATAGTCATCATCATAATAATCGTTATCATAATCATCGTCGTCATCATCATAATCATCATAATAGTCGGTGTCGCCATCATAACCGTCATAATCGTCGTAATCATTGTTATTATCAGAACTATCTTCACTCAAATAGCTCCCAAGATCCTCCAGATCTTCATATACAACTTCGAAATCATCATCGAAGTAATTATCAAATTCATTTGTCTGTTTCTTTTTGTTTCCCATAATCACTTATACCTCCCTGTGAGCAACTCATATTTTATAATGAATGCAAAAGGGACTCAAGAGATGTCACACAATCTTCACGAAACCGTAAGAAAATCTTCAGAAATGTGGAAAATGAGTGAGGACAGGGCATTGATTTTGGAAAAATTGTGTTATAATATGGATACCTGTGGATAAGTGCAATATGTATGCACTCAAGCAGGTGGGATCTTACAGATTTAAAAGTAGTAGGTTGAATTGGAGGTAATGGTATGGAATATGAAGGTAGAATTTGTCGTGCGCCAATGGAACGTGCATCTTACATGCTGCCGGTCATGGTCGGCTGCTCTTATAATAAATGTAAATTCTGTAATCTGTTCAGAGATTTAAAATATCGTGGGCTGCCGCTTGAGCAGGTCGAAGAGGAACTGCAAAGAGTGAAGAATCTGGGAGGAAATCCAAGAAAGATATTTCTTGGAGATGGTAATGCATTTGGACTGAAAATGGATCGACTGCGTGCGATACTTGATTTGATCGATAAATATTTTCCGGATTGTCAGATGATCAACATGGATGCGACTGTAACAAGTATCCGACTGAAAAGTGATGAGGAACTTCAGGAATTATATGACCGCAAGGTGAGACATTTATATCTGGGGATTGAAAGTGGTCTGGATGATGTGTTGAAGTTTATGAGAAAAGAGCATACCCAGGATCAGGCGTATAAAGAAATCGCAAGAATCCAAAGAGTCGGATTGATTTTTGATGCACATGTTATGTCTGGTGTTGCCGGTAAAGGCAGAGGCCAGGAAAATGCAATCGCTCTGGCAGAGTTCCTGAACAAGACGCAGCCGGATCGTATTGTTAACTTCTCTTTATTTCTTCATAATCAGGTTGCACTTTATGAAGATATCAAATCCGGAGCATTTATTCCGGCAGATGAAGTGGAAAATATGGAAGAAGAGCGTACATTGATTGAGCTTCTGAAAGAAGGACCGGACGGACATCAAATGCTTTATGATGGATTTAATGACTTCCTGGAACTTCGTGTGAAAGGGAAAGTTCCGAAAGATGCACCACGTATGATCGAGAAGCTGACAGAGGCAATTGAAAAATATAAAGACGAGCCGCCGATTTATGCCTATGTAAGAGGTGACTGCCCGGATCTGTCTATGTGTGACGGTGGGCGTTGGCTGTGGGAGATGGATGACAGTAAGCTGGCACAGTATAATGAAAAGGAAAAGAAACTGAGCTGATGAATACAAGAGTAAAAGGATTCATATATTTATTGCTGTCCGCAGTCTACTTTGGTTTTATGCCATTGCTTGTGAAAGTGATCTGCGCGGATGGAAGCACGATAGTGGGAGCATTATTTTTAAGGTTTGCCCTGGCAATCATTCCGCTGTACATTTACCTGAAAGTGCGGAAAGTTCCGATGGAGCTATCTGTAGAGAAAGGAAAAAAGATTTTGTGTGTGACGGTGTTTGGCTATGGCATCACAGCGCTTCTTTTGTATAGTGCGTACGATTATATGCCGTCAGGTATGGCGACGGTCATTCATTTTGGATATCCGGTTTTTGTGTTGCTTGGCAGTCTGATATTTTTGAGAAGACGTGTGCCTAAGCTGAAAATTGTGTGTGTTGGTCTGTGCATGATCGGTATTTTCCTGTCCTATGCAGGAAGTGGCGGTGAGGCAAAGCCGATGGGATTTGTTTTTGCGCTTATATCCGGAATGACGTATGCATTTTACATATTATATCTGGAAGTGGGCGGGCTGCAGGATATCCCTGCTATGAAGATGATATTTTATATGAATATTGTTGGCTCCATTATGGTATTTTTGATTGGAAAAGTATCGGGAAGTTTTGTACTTCATATGAATATAAACGCATGGATCGCGGCATTTGTTCTCTCTCTTGGCGCAGCATTTATCGGAGTGGGATTTTTTCAGTATGGCGTACAGTATGTGGGAGCCCAGGATGCGGCAATTTTAAGTACATTTGAACCGGTGACCAGTATGATCGTGGGGATTTTAGTCCTGCATGAGAGTGCAAGTCTTTCGTCGATGGCAGGCTGTATACTGATTCTTATATCCGTGACGGCAACTGCGTTCGCTAAGTCATGATAGATTTTTTGAATAGTGATAGAGAAAAAAGAACGAAAAGTATTAGAATAAGCATGCTTTTCGTTCTTTTTTTTGTTGGCAGCGTTTGATATTAAGGGAAAAATGTGGATTTATTGACAATAAAAATATATAAAAACATTACTATTTAAATAATCAATTGGACAAATAGCAGATTGCACGTTACACTATTCCCGGAGTTAAAAATGTTTTGAGTGTACAGGCTCAAATACACAAATTTTGCTGGGAGAATGAGAGGAACAAAAGCATGTTAAAATCTTATCAGAGGTAGGCTTAATAGTGGCCACACAGGTAGTATCATATTGCCACTATTTTGAGAACAGGGGAAATCTCCTAGATAAATACAGGTGTTACTATCGACCTCACATCGATATTGACATTGATACATTTTGTAAAAGCGTGCTGTCGCCAGGCACGCTTTTTTCGTATCTAAATTGATGATATCAGTGCAGAGAACGAAGTAATCAGCAGTTCGACTTGATTTAAGCTTCTTCCTCTGCCCGTTTTACGACTTCGTCGATGTCCAGTGACAGGCTTCCGTCCTGGAACTGGAAGCAAGGAACGCCGACCCAGTGGTTTTCCTTTGCTTCATCAAAGATCGGGTTTGTGTCGCGGAGTGTGAGGAAACGTTTCAGATATCCGATATTGTCGGAAAATTCCATATACAGATACTGGATTCCTTTCTCTTTTAAAATTTCTTCTGCCTCGACGCAGTCTGGGCATGCTTTTGTTCCATACATTACAACTTTCATGTGTAACTCCTTCCTTTTAAAAAATTTTCTGTTTGCTATACAGGTTTGCAAAATAATAAAGTGCTAAGTGTACTGCTTGCTTTGTGCGGTCTGAATTCATGTGTGTTTAAACCGGCTTTAGATTCATCGGACTTGAGCCAGACTATCTAAATTGCTTGTGAATCTGGAGTCTGTCGTGAATTAGTTTGCTTCGTAAGCTTCCTGTAAAGCACGGCGCAGCTTCGTGTACTGGCTGTCCGCATCTTTTGCTCCGAGAAATGTCTCGGTAACAAGTCCGTCTTTTCCTACTATAACTGTATAAGGGATACCGGCACTCGGATAAAGATTACTGATATTGCTTTCGGTGTCGCAGGCAACCGGAAATGAATAATTTTTTGCCTCGATAAATGTATCAATAGTATCTTCATCTTCGCCTACATTTACTCCGACAATTACAATCTGGTCACCATACTCTTCATAAAGCTTCTCGATGGCGGGCATTTCCTTGACGCAGTTGCTGCACCAGGTTGCCCAGAAGTTCAAAAGAATGACCTGTCCTTTCTTATCGGAGAGGGTAAAAGTTTCGCCGTTATTCAACTTGGCGGTAAAATCCGGTGCTTCACTTCCGATTGCCATCTCTTGGTGAAGAGCAGAACTTCGTTTCCCGCTTTTCTTTCCGGAAGATGTATCATTGGTCTGACCGCCTGAGCAGCCAATCAGGACAAAGACAGAGAAAAAACACAGACAAAAACAGAACAGTGGTTTATAAATTTTTTTGAAAAATTTAAACATGTTTCGTGTCTGCCTCCTGTGATTTTGCTGAAAATATATTGTAGTTTCGTACAAATGAAGTATACAACATTTTCACCGAAATATACAAGACATACAAAGGGAAAGCTTTATTGAAAAAAAGAATATATAGAGACGCTTTTATCAAAAATCTTTATTGGACAAATGAAGAACATTAGATGTATGATTATTCGGGAATTGTATGTGACTGCCTGAAACAATATGACAGATGGAAGGCGGGGACATACATTTTTATAAGGAAATAGAATTCCTTATCAGTAACTATAAGTATTTCTAATCTAAAGGAGAAGAAAAAGGAGGTTTTTCAAAATGGATGCACTTTTAAGTGTAAACTGGATAGCTCTTCTTGTACTTATGATCGCTCTGCTTTCTTTTAAAGCACTGAACTGGATCGCGTACAGAGTGAACTGGACAGTTGTAATTCTGATCAGTATGGTCATTGGTGCTGTCATTGGGGTAGTATTTGCTTCAGAGGGGAACACATACCTTGTGTGGCTGAATTTAATTGGACAGGCTTATGTAAAACTGATCAAAGCTTTGGTAGCACCGGTAATTTTAGTATCGGTTATTTCAGGACTGATTTCTCTGAACGATAAAGAGAAGATGAAAAAAATCGGAACGAAATCAGTATTCTGGCTTCTTATAACATCTGTAACAGCCATTGTTGTCACACTTGTTGTTGGGGCAGTGACTAATATTGGTAAAGGAGCAGGAGCAGTGTTTGCAGACATTTCCAGTGTCACAGACGCTACACTGAGCGCTTATCAGGAGATGGAAACATCTTTTGATACCATTCTTCTGAATCTGGTTCCAAGCAATATCGCAGCAGATCTTGCAGCAGATAATATCGTAGCAATCATTATTATTGCGGTTGCAGTTGCAGTTGCTTATGTAAGCATTTCTTCAGAAGAGGGAGAAGATAAAGTCCTTGTGATCAAGAAACTGATCGAGGCAGTTAAGAAGGTCATTTTCAACATTCTTGCATATGTAATTGATCTTACACCATACGCAGTGCTTTGCCTGACAGCATGTTCTGCAAGTCAGCTCTTAAGCGACAAAGAGGCGCTGGTACAGCTCGTACTTCTTGTTGTGATGGTGTTTGCTGCATGTCTTATCCAGTCATATGTTGTCAATGCGGTAATCTTGAAATCATTTGCCAAGGTTAATCCACTGAAGTTCTTTAAGAAAACATTTGACGCACAGGCAACAGCATTTACAACAACAAGTAGTGTTGGAACAATGCCGATCACAATCGACAGACTGATCCGTAAAGTTGGTGTTGATGAGGAGGTCGCAAACTTTACAGCGCCTCTTGGAACAACAATCGGTATGGCAGGATGTACATGTGTATGGCCGATTCTTCTTGCAATGTTCTACCTTAACGCAACAGGACAGAGCTGGGGAGTAAGCCAGTACCTTGTTATGTGCTTTATGTGTCTGGTACTTTCCCTTGGAAGCGCCGGAATGCCGGGAGTTGGAGTTATCACAGCAGTATCTCTGTTCAGCGCAGTGAATCTGCCGATCGCAGCAGTTGTACTTTTGATTCCGATCAACAACATTACAGACATGGTACGTACTCTTACAAATGTTACAGATGCCAGCGTATGTGCAGCAGTTGTAGCTCGTCAGAACGGACTTCTGAATGACGAAGTATTTGCAAAAGAGGACGAGAAATTAGAGAAAGGAGAGGCGTAAATCATGAAAAAATCAACCATCGCATTAATCGTAGCTGCAGTTGTATGTCTTGGCCTCTCAGCATTCTCAGCAAAAGCTTCTGTTACAAGAACGAACGAAGCTATTGAAGAAATTGGAGAGGTTACTTACTCCGAAGATTGCAAGGCAAAAATCGACCGTGCAGTGGAGTACTACAACGCACTCGACAAAAACCTGGACCTGCAGGAAAAAGTGAATAAAGAAGATATGAAAAATTTCGATGCTGCTAAAATTGAGTATGCACGTCTGGCAATCAAAGCTGCCAGTGTTGCAGATGCAAGAAAAGTACCGGAAGGATATACTTCTGATGATATTAAGAAATTTGTAACAGAGGCACGCGAAGTCGTAGACAGCTATCTGAGTGCTGACCAGACAAGTATGGTACCAAACTACGCAGACCTCACAGAACTGGAAAAAGAATATACTTCAACAGGCGGATCAGGCGGATCTGATGAAGAAGTATCCGTTCCGATGTGCTAGGAAGACAGAGAGGAGATTTAATGATGAAAAGAAAAATGATCTCGGCTGTTCTTGCTGCGGTAATGACAGTCGGAATGATAACAGGATGTGGAAGCAGCCAGGCAACAACAGAAAACAAAGCTGATAAGGCTGATAAGCTTGAGAGCCAGACAAGCCTTTCTTCTACGGATTATGATTTTGAAAAAGAATATGCATATGGAGATTTTAATGCACATTCAAGAGCTGACGAAGATCGTCAGGACGGAATCGATACATTTGAAGACAAAGATATCGTATTCCAGGATATTACGTACGATCAACTTATCGACATTCTTGGCAGTGAAGGAAACTACATGATTCAGCTTAGCGGATCATGGTGCCACAACAGCCGTGCAATGAGCCCGTTTATCAACAAATATGCAAAAGAGTACGGTATTGATACAGTATACTCTTATGACTTTAACATCAACAATGGTGATGACGGATCTTTATTCGTTCGTATGTCTAATGAGAAGACAACACCTGGAACAAAGCTGAACTATATGTATGGTGAGATGGTTTCCAGATATCTGACAAACTTAGATGACTGGGTAGAGTATCCATCTACACATGCAACAGCACTTTCTTATACAAATGCAGATGGTAAAGAGGTTACGGTTGGAAGACTTCAGCAGCCGATCGTATTTGTATACAACAAAGACAACAAAGTAGATTACAGCAACTCCGGAAACGGAAGCACTTCATGCCCAATCATGTATGCATTTGAGAAAATGGTTGAGCGTGATTCAAAGGGAATCTACACAAAGAGATTCGATGATGACGGGAATCCGGTTCTTGATGAGAATGGAAATCAGATCAGAGATTATATTACAGACGAGTACGATGCAAGTGTAAAAGAGATGTTTGATTTCATCAAAGATAACGGAATCGAGATGTCAAAATATTCTAAGACAGATCACCTGCGCGATGTATTTAACAGCTATGGAAGCGAAATCTTCTCAGCAGACCAGCAGATCAATGTATATCCGGTAACATACAGACAGCTGAAATGGCTTCTGAATGAAGACGGAAATGCAATGGTTATGATCGGCGGCGCCGGAGATGAGAAAACACGTGCCGTTATCTCAAGAGTGAATGACTATGCAGTAAAGAATAACGTCCGCGTATATCTTTATGATCCGCAGGTGGACGGAGATGTGACAACAGGACGTTGGGGATACAAGCAGTCTATGAATATTCTTGATGAAAATGCAATCGTGAACCTGATGTATACAGACCTTGTAAAGGGTGCACTTACAAACCTTGAAGTTGCACATTCTATGTCTGACGGTACAGCACTGATCCAGGAGCCATTCCTGTTCGCATTCAACAAAGATGCTAAGGACGCTGACGGATTTACAGCACCGATCAAAGCATGGGCTGAGCTGACATATACGCAGGATCCAGAGAAAAGATTCTACATTGGTAAAGAGGCTAATCAGAAATCCTGCGACAGCAGTATCGAGTCTGTATTTGCAGCTTATGCCGGAGAAGAGGCAGTAGAGTAAAATATTGCAAATGTGTCTGTTTTAAAGATGAGGATTTGAGAGTACGCCTATAATTAAGAATGGATATAAATTAAGAAGACAGTCGTTTTGCGCAGAAGTGCAGGATGGCTGTCTTCTTATTATACAATAGGAACTTACATTTCCTATTATACAAAAAACTCCAGCAGGATGCGCACTCGCGCGAATAAGAATTATGCCGTAAGCGGCCACGCTCAGTGCGAGAATGCAGTAAATGACGGAATGATATCGGCGAAATGCATATAGAGACGAAAAAATAAGCATTTTCTTTATAAAATTAGTAGAAAATGCAAGTTTATGTTGTAATTTCTTCAAATTTTGGTAAAATAGCATATAGCGAAAAAGATAACATAAAAAGCAGGAGGAATGCCGTATGAAACCGTATAGCAAGTTGACGAAAGAAGAGCTGAAAAAGTTAAAAGGCCAGTTAGAGAAACAATTCGAAGAAGTGAAAGCAAAAGGAATACATTTGGATATGTCCCGTGGTAAACCGTCAAAAGCACAGTTGGATCTGAGTAATGGTCTGATGGACGTGCTGAATGGGGACAGTGACCTGGTAAGCTCTGATGGAGTAGACTGCCGTAACTACGGTGTTCTGGATGGAATTACAGAGGCAAGAAAATTACTGGCAGATATGTCAGAAGTACCAGAGAGAAATATTCTGATCTACGGAAACTCCAGCCTGAATGTAATGTTCGATACAGTATCAAGAGCTATGACTCATGGTATCATGGGAAACACACCATGGTGCAAATTAGATAAAGTAAAATTCTTATGTCCGGTTCCGGGATACGACAGACATTTTGCGATTACAGAGTATTTTGGAATTGAAATGATCAATGTACCGCTTCTTCCGACAGGTCCGGATATGGATATGGTAGAGAAATTGGTGGCAGAAGATCCTGCAATCAAAGGAATCTGGTGTGTGCCGAAGTATTCTAACCCAACAGGAGTATCTTACTCTGACGAAACAGTCAGAAGATTTGCACACTTGAAACCGGCAGCAAAAGACTTCCGTATCTTCTGGGATAATGCATATTCAATCCATCATCTTTATGATGACAAGAGAGACGTTATCCTTGAACTGTTAAATGAATGTATCAAAGCAGGCAATCCGGATATGGTATTCAAATTTATTTCCACATCCAAGGTTTCTTTCCCTGGATCTGGAATTGCAGCACTTGCTGCATCCAGAGCGAATATCGAAGATGCGAAGAGCTTTATGAAGTTCCAGACAATCGGACATGACAAGCTCAACCAGCTCCGCCATGTAAGATTCTTTAAAGATATGCCGGGAATGTATGAGCATATGAGAAAACATGCTGCTATCCTTCGCCCGAAATTCGAAAAGGTTGAAGATGTTCTGGAGAAAGAAATTGGCGGACTTGGAATCGGAACATGGACAAAGCCACTCGGCGGATATTTTATTTCTTTCGATTCAATGGATGGCTGCGCAAAGGCAATTGTGGCAAAAGCAAAAGAAGCTGGTCTGATCATGACAGGTGCCGGAGCAACATTCCCATACGGAAAGGATCCAAAAGACAGCAATATCCGTATTGCACCGTCCTTCCCGACAGTTGAGGAACTTGCACAGGCAGCAGAAATCTTCGTACTCAGTGTAAAACTTGTCAGTGTAGAGAAACTGCTTGGAGCAAAATAAGATCTGAATTGTGGGCTTTAGTACCCGGACATTATTAAAATAAGAAGAAACAAAAATCCCTGTAAGATTGGAATAATCTTGCAGGGTTTTTTAATACAAACATGCATTATACTGTGAAAAATGGAGGTAGAAAATTATAAGCCGAATAAATCACTATGAGTACCGGTGCGTGACAGTGTAAGCACAAGGACATCATTGTCATAGCGATAAACAAGAAGCCAGTCTGGTTGGATATGACATTCTCGATGTCCAACTCAGTCGCCAGATAGAGGGTGATCTTTGTGCTTAGGGGCTAAGACTTCGCCATTCGCTAACTTTGTAATGATGCCTTTTAAAAGATTAATATCTAAACCGCGTCGCTTGGCAAGTTTATAATCTTTTTTGAATTGGGTAGTGTTTTTGATTTCGTATTTTGTCATGAATCAAGATTTGCAAAAAATTCATCTACATCGTGATAACCTTTGACAGTAGGATCTTTTGCAATCCTTTCTGCCTCAAGCATA
>OGPW01001924.1_pt1 | contig 12758 bp, 10 predicted proteins | sample 1553061 | NCBI WGS metagenome assembly OGPW01 (sample SAMEA2580292, study PRJEB22360) | human gut metagenome | biome: human gut; feature: human-associated habitat; material: faeces | place: Denmark | collected 2008/2010
CTACCATGCCAACAGCGGCATTCTGCCGGCAGTGACCGACAACCGCTCTTTGATTTTGGCCGACAAACTCGTCCATGCGAGCATAGTTGACGGGATAGGACTCTCCAAAGCCCGCTGCATACGCTACCGGCATAACGATTACGAACAGTTGGAACGGTTGGTTTCCGAGTCGGCCTCGCAATACGAAGCGATATTCATCGTGACCGAAAGCATATTCAGCATGGACGGTGACGAAAGCGACTTGCCCCGCTTGGTGGCGTTGAAGAAACACTACCCCAATATTTACCTGTATGTCGACGAAGCCCATGCTTTCGGCGTGAGAGGTCAATGCGGATTGGGCTGCGCCGAAGAGCAAGACGCTATTAAAGAGATAGATTTCTTGGTCGGCACGTTCGGAAAAGCGGCCGCCTCGGTAGGAGCATTCGTTATCTGCTCCGATGAAATGAAACGGTATTTGGTCAACAAAATGCGGACGTTGATTTTTACGACCGCATTGCCGCCTGTCAATCTCGAATGGACGCTGTTCATCATCGATAAAATCGTCGATATGCAATCGCGCCGGGAACATTTGGAGGCAATCGGCCACAAAGTAAGACAAGCGCTCAATCCGTTGAACGGAGCGATTGTCAGCAGCAGCCACATCGTCCCCTTCGTATTGGGCGAAACGGAACGCGCCGTACAAACCGCCTTGAAATTACAGCACGAAGGCTTTTATCTGTTGCCGGTTCGCCCGCCCACCGTACCGCAAGGAACCTCCCGGTTAAGGATTTCGCTGAGCGCCGGACATACCGACACGGAGATAGACCGGCTCATTCACACGTTAACCAAGATTTCATCGGGCCTATGATACAAACTTTCATTTCTCGCAGACACACCGACGACTTAATCCTCCTCTTCGCCGGTTGGGGAATGGATACGCATCCGTTTGCCTGTCTGAGTCACATAGGCTGCGACTGTTGTGTCTGCTACGACTACATCGACCTGAGCTTCGACACCACCCCATTCCTCGACTATAAAAACATCGAAGTCTATGCATGGTCGTTTGGCGTTTGGGCGGCGGCAACGGTCTTACCCGATAAAGGACTACCCATAAGGCACGCCACGGCCATCAACGGGACCGAACACGGAATCGACATCGAGAAAGGCATCCCCCCCGAAATATTCCGGGCGACCCTCGAACACTTGAACGAGGCGAGTTTGAAAAAGTTCTACCGGCGCATGTGTTGCGAACACCTCGACGATTTTAAGGAGGCTTTCCCCGAAAGAGACATGAACAGCTTGTACGACGAATTGCATACCATAGGCGAGAACATAACTCTGCACCCTCGTCCCCGTTTTCGTTGGGACAAGGCGATAATTGGGACAAGAGACCTCATATTTCCCGCAAGAAACCAAGTGAAAGCATGGGAAGGAACAACGGTCGTTCAAGAGCTGGACGAACCCCATTTTTTCCATTTCCGGCCGGTTGTATTGGAAAATAGGCTCGACAAAGCGACCATTAAAAACAGCTTCGGAAACGCAGCCTCCACCTATGAACAGGAAGGCCTTATTCAAAGCCGGATAGCCCGACAGCTGAACGACAAGATTCCGAGCCGTTTGAACAAATGCATCGACAATATACTGGAAATAGGTTGCGGAACAGGGAAACTGACTCGCTGTCTCATCGACAGATTCCCCGATGCCCGATTCACGATAAACGACCTGTCGCCCGAAATGAAAGACTACATAACCGCACTACCGTTCAAACAGTTGAATTTCATGGAAGGCGATGCCGAAAAAATCGATTTCGACGAAACATACCATTTGATTACCTCCGCTTCGACGATTCAATGGTTCACCGATTTGGAAGGATTCTTGAAACGCATATCCGGCAATTTGTCCGATACGGGCACGATCGCCGTCAGCACATTCGCAGCCGGCAATCTGCCCGAAATACAATCTTTAATGACCGTAGAAATGCCCTATTGGGAGTCTGCCGATTTAAAACGATTGTTCGAAAAACACTTTCGGGTCGAACTTTTCGAACAAGAGGAATACACCCTTCGTTTCGACACTCCCGTCGAGTTACTCCGGCATCTCAAAAACACCGGCGTGACAGGTATTTCGGGACACTCCCGGCAAAAAGGATTCGATTTTATAAAGCGATACAGAAAGACATTCGACGGGAAAAAAGAGATCACGCTCACCTATCGCCCCGTCTACATCGTCGCACATAAAAAAACACAGATATGAAAGGAACTTTTTTTATCACCGGTATAGATACCAACATCGGGAAAAGTTACGCCACGGGGTGGCTGGCGCGTGAATGGAACAGAAAAGGGATTAAAACGATCACTCAAAAAATGATACAGACCGGGAATGTAGGCCACTCCGAAGACATAGACCTGCATCGGGAAATTATGGGAATACCGTTCACCCCGGAGGATAAGGAGCAAATCACATTCCCCATTGTCTATTCCTACCCCGCTTCTCCGCATTTGGCAGCCGAGATAGACAACCGCATTATTCCCATAGAAAAAATAGCAGAGTCCACCCGAATACTCCAAAGCAGGTACGACGTGGTTCTGCTCGAAGGAGCCGGAGGTTTGATGGTTCCTATTACTCGCCGATACCTGACGGTCGATTACATCGCCGACCAACAGTTGCCGGTTATCTTGGTAACGTCCGGACGTTTGGGCAGTATCAACCACACGCTGCTCTCTATCGAAGCGCTGGTAAATAGGAATATTCCCCTTTACGGAATGGTCTACAATACCTTTCCGAAAACAGACGAGCGGATAGACAAAGACACCGAGGAATATTTGAAAACCTATCTGAACGAACATTTTCCCCAAGCACATTTTTGGACACTACCCGAGATTGCTTTACCCCGATAACCGGATTGTAAAAAACAGATGAAATTTATCGGGTCGTAAAGTTCGATCTATCGGGGCTTTTCAATATATTTGTAGCTACGAAGATAAGAAGCGGTTCGGCATAGCCAAGTCGGAAGTGCGATTTCCGTTTACTCGGCTCTTACCGTTCGCTATAATTGTTTACTATTCGAACAACCCCCATGAACACATCGACTGTAAAAACCATACTTTGTTTTCTGTTGATTATCCCGATTATGGCAAATGCCCGGTCCAATGATATACAAACTTGGATAGAACAAATCGGGCGGCAATATGCACCCGATTCCCGCACAGCCGTCTATACGGTATCGAGCGAGCTATTGAACGATTCTATCCATATTCTGAAAGGAAAGTGCGACAACCGGCAAGCCGTCGAAACATTGCTCCGAACGCTCGACACGGCCGGTATCTCCTATATAAATGCGATAAAGCTACTGCCCGACCGTCGTCTTGGCGAAAAGACAAGAGGTATTGTCACAGTCTGCTGTGCACATTTGAGAAGCGAGCCGAGGCATTCGGCCGAGATGGTCTCTCAGGCTATTCTCGGTACGCCCCTGCTCATCTTGGAAGAGCAAAAGGGTTGGTACAGAGTGCAAACTCCCGATAATTACATCAGTTGGATAATCGCAAATTCGATCTCCATAAAAACTACTGCCGAGTGGACCGAATGGAAAAATGCCACCCGATATGTCTATACCGGACTGCAAGGCTATGTATATGCCTCCGCAAATAAAAATGCCGAGACCGTGTCCGACATCGTATCGGGCTGTATTCTGCAAGCCGCAGGAAAGGCGGGAAAAAAGTTCATACCCGTGTCTTTCCCCGATGGAAGAACCGGATTCTTGAAACACGACGAATGTCGCGAACTCTCCGAGTGGGCATCGACCCCTGTAAACATGAATAAAATCATACAGACCGCCAAAGGAATGATGGGAACGACTTACCTCTGGGGCGGCACTTCGGTCAAAAGCGCCGACTGTTCGGGATTTGTCAAAACAGCCTATTTTTCTGCCGGAATCATTCTCTCCCGCGATGCTTCGCAACAAGCCCTCACCGGCGACATCATGTCGGCAGAACAATGGGACGAATGTCAGACAGGAGACCTCCTGTTCTTCGGCAACGCCCCCGGCAAAGTCTCGCACGTGGCTCTCTACCTGAACGATGGGAAATATATACACTCTTCGGGACAAGTCAAAATAAACAGTATCGATGCTCGGGATACCGACTATTACGCTATTCCGCTCCTCGGTATCAGCAGAATCGTGAACAAGATAGGGACTCCGGGAATCACGGCCGTAAAACGACACCCGTGGTACTTCGAGCAAAAATAAACCGAAAATGGACAGACGAGATTTTTTGCGCAAAAGTGCGATAGGCACATTGGGATTGACACTATCCCCCGCTCTTTTTAATAGTTGCGGAACTTCCGCATCCAAAGGAACAAGTTCAGATAGATTGCAACTTTCTTTCAAACCGTATGACTTGAAATTGAAACATGCCTTCAATTTGGCGAAAAGTTCTCGTACCCACACCCCCGATGTACAAGTACAACTCCGTTTCGGAGAATGGACAGGATACGGAGAAGCCTCCATGCCGCCTTATTTGGGCGAAACCCAAGAATCGGTATGCCACTTTCTTGGGCAACTCGACTTGAAGCAGTTTACCGATCCTTTCCGCATGGAAGAAATTCTCGACTATGTAGATTCCGTTGCACCCGACAACCGGTCGGCAAAAGCATCGGTAGATATAGCTTTGCACGATCTCGTCGGTAAAATCATGGGACAACCGTGGTACAAAATATGGGGACTCTCCCCCGAAAAATGCCCCGATACCTCCTTTACTATCGGGATAGATACCGCAGAAGTTGTCCGTCAGAAACTGCGGGAAGCATCCCCCTACAATGTATTGAAAATCAAGATGGGATTGGACAACGATAAAGAATTGGTAAAAATCATTCGTTCAGAGACCGACCGCCCCATCTGTGTCGATGTCAATCAAGGTTGGGACAATAAGGAGTATGCGCTCGAAATGATACAATGGCTTAGTGAACAAAACTGCCTGTTCGTGGAACAACCCATGCCCAAAGAAAAGATAGACGAACAGGCTTGGCTCCACGAACGCGCTCCTCTGCCTATCATCGCCGATGAATTTTTGCAACGTATGCCCGATGTACGACGGGCATACGGGCTCTACGATGGTATCAATATAAAACTAATGAAAAGCACCGGTATGCGCGAAGCCTACCGAATGGCCATACTGGCAAGAGCTTTGGATATGAAAGTGATGATCGGTTGCATGACCGAGACCTCCTGTGCCATCTCTGCCGCGGCACAACTGTCGCCGTTGGCCCACTGGGCCGACCTTGACGGAAACCTGCTTATATCCAACGATCTATTCGATGGAGTAAAAATTGTCGAAGGAAAAATAACACTGCTGGATCGCCCCGGCATTGGAGTCGTTCCATTATAAATTTATTTTCCAAAAATTTTGACAAGTCCATAACAGGAATAACAAAAATAAAAACGATATGAAACTTATATTCTTAAAGCCTTTAACAGTATGTACCCTCACTGTTGCCTTCACATTTTATGCGCTATCTTCAAATTCATATGAAGAAGCAAATGAAATAACATTCGACAAAATAGAGGCCGACTCTATACAAAAAAATAACAATATTTACGAAGCAGTAGAGCAAATGCCCTATTTTCCCGGTGGCGGACCTGAAATGATAAAGTTCATTCGGGAGAATATCCAATACCCCGCCTCTGCCAAAGAATACGGGATTCAAGGACGTGTAATCCTTCGCTTTGTAGTTACCGAAACCGGAACGATAGAAAACATCACTGTATTACGCAGTTTGGATCCTGCCTGCGATAAAGAAGCGATCCGTTTGTTGAAAAGTATGCCCAAATGGATTCCGGGCAAACAGAACGGGGAAAACGTATCGGTCTATTATACGCTACCCATCGTATTCAGGTTGTAGACAAGAAAGAGCCTTTCAAAAAACGACACTGGGGATACAAGACTCTCTGTCGATTAACCTTTGCGATAAAAAGAGGCTTTCAATACGATTGACAAAACGTTTTTTCTGTCGAAAGTATCATCATGCCATAAACCGCCGACAACAAGAATATACCTTTGTCGAAAAAACAAACGAGCGATGATAGATACAAGATTCGACACGAGCATAGATTTAAGAGGAGAAATCGAGAACTACCGTCAAGTAGCTCTGATCAAATACTACAAGATGCTCCTCGAAATCGATCCTAAAAAGGACCGGTTGACCTTGCTCGCCGTCCTTCGATGTATCGACAAGCTCGAAAGACATTCCCAAGAGAGAAAACGTCCCCGCTGCGATCGGAAGAAAATGCAAGCCGATGGAACACTCGCTTGGCACTACCAAAAGAGAAACCAACTCTTTCGGAAAGCCGGGCTATACGACATCGAGTCCACACAGTACCTTGTCGACCACGAAGAGATATTCGACACACCCGAGGAACGGGAGGAACGCGAACGATTCGAAGCCTGCCGGCGCGAAGCGCTCAGGAAACAAGAGGAAAGAAAAAACGAGGAGAACGAAAAAGCCGCCTCGGAAACCGCATCAACCCCCGAAAACAGAGAAGAAAAAGAATCCGATTCATACGAAAGAAAACCCGGTGACACCCCCGAATCATTAGAAAATGAATTCGGGAACCGGGAAGAAAACCTTACGAATCACATCGATACACCAGAATATCGGCCGAATCCCCATTCGCCTCTTTCCGGCAATATCTGGTGCGAAACCTACGTAAGAACTCAGGTCGGTGAACCGAATCCCGGATTCCATGCCGCCTCTTTCGGCAGCAATAGGCGGGAATAAAAGAAAATATTTCATTCTCCAAATACACATCTCAACCCCCTGTATCCCATTTTCTTGTGGAATACGGGGCAGAGGCATATATCCACACAAAAAAACGATCAAAAACAATCAGGTGGAATGTCAAACACACAGTTTATTGGTGTATACTCCCTCCAAAAATATCAAAAACAATATTCCATAAAAGTAAAAAGCCCTGCTTCCCACATTTCTGCTACTCCTCCTCTGCCGTGCCTCGCAGCTTTACAAGTTGTTTCGTTCACTATCGGAGATATGCTAAAACTCCTCCTCTGCCGTGCCCCGCAGCATTGCGGGGTGTTTTGCATAGCAAAATATAGGGGAGGTGGCACGAAGTGACGGAGGGGTTAATTCAATGGATATATCGAAAGATACCAGCAGTAACGGAGAAAAAGTCAAGCATCGGCCTCTCCCCTGCCATGTTCCGTAGCTTTACGAAACAGTATAGAGGAGAGGGATTGCAAAAAAACGTTTGATTGTAGAATGTATTCCCCTCGCACTGCGGGTACTTCCGCCCTATCACACAGCACTTTTATGAACCGGTAAATTTGCCTGTGCTTTTTCTTTGCACTATCTTTGTTGTCGAAAGGTACGACATTATTGAAAAATAACAAACAAGGCCTACCGGTTGCACATACCACAAAAAGAGTGATAAACTGGTAATGATTACCCGACTTTAAGCTCTTAATCAGCATTCGAATGAACAGCATTTTATCATACATATTTCTGATAATATTGCTTCTCTCCGGCTGTAAGGAACAGGAGAAGAACGCCACAACCGTACAGACGCCTGCAACACATACAGATTCCTACGCACTTATCAAAAGTTGGGGAGAGTACGTACGTAAAGGAGAATACGAAATACTGATAGACACAGCTAAAACCTACTACCGTAAAGCCATTGCCAACCACGACAAGAAAACACAAGCCTATGTAGGCGCATACATCGGACAAGCTTATATACTTTCCGGCCAAGCAGACTCCATGTTCACGTATTTTAATGCAGCTATTCCCTATGTAGAAGAACATCACGACACCTATATACAGACCATTATAGCCAACGGGTTAGGAATAAACGCACGCAATACGACACTCAATTACAATGCCTCCCTCGCCTACTTCCAAGAAGCTCTGCAATATGCCGACGCAAGTGAGGATAAAACAAATTATTATATCATTTTAAGCAATATGACGAGGATTTACTACCTTCGAAACGACCCCTCAGGTATGAAATACGCATTGGAGGTATACGAAGGAGGAAGCAAACTACATAATGATTATGTACGCTTTCTCGGCGCATTGAACGTTGCCACCATGTACTATCTTTCGAAAAATTATGACGAAGCGCTACATTATATATCTGAAGCCACCGCCATTGCGACACATATGGCCAACACCGACGAACCGGACGTTATCCACGGGAACATACTTGCCGCCATTGGAAAACCTCAACAAGCCGAACTATATTTCCGAAAAGTACTAAACCACACACAACGCACCAATATAGACGTACTCACCGAAGCCTACCTTTATTACGGCAACTTTCTGAAAGCGGAAAGACGTTACGACGAAGCAAATACAGCTTACCAAAATGGGCTTATACTGGCCGAACAGCAAAACCATTACTATTACCGCCTCCAATTTTACAAAGGTATGGCCGAGTTATTTCAAGAAAAAGGAGATATTGCTATGGCATCCCAACATAAGGAAAGACATCAATCCCTCGCCGATAGCATTTTTAATATAGAACAAGAACGTTCATTCAGCCACATGATACTAAACTACGAGACAGAAAAAGCTGAAAAAGAACTTAGCCGAAAAGAACTGCTCTTGTCTGAAAAAAACCGGAAACTTCAATTAGCAGTCTTCGTGACCGGGCTCATAGCCGTCATACTCATAGCTCTATATGTACTTTATGTACGGAAGAACCACATGTACCGGCAACTGGTGATATTATACGACACCCACCGTCAGCGGGAAAGACAACTGCTCGAACAACGGGACGAGAAAACCGATCTGGTAAACACCGGCCAGAAAAACAAAGCACTCTTTGAAGCCGTAGAAAAGCTGATGAACGACGAACACTTATACCGCAGCAACAGTATCTCCATCGACATGCTCGTAGAACGGCTTCACTCCAACCGCACCTACTTGTCGCGCATGTTTACGGAGCAAAACACCTCTTTCTCCGAATACATCAATTCATACCGCATCCGGGAAGCGCTCGCTCTGTTATCTGAGCCTGAAAATGACATTCCTCTGAAAGTGCTTTCCGATTCGCTCGGCTACAACTCACTTTCTTCTTTTTACAGAGCATTCCAAAAAGAAATGGGAGTTCCTCCTTCCCGTTTCCGCCAAGAAATAAAAAAACTACATTTGGACTCGTAATCCCTCTCAACCCACTTTTAAACACAGCTAATCCTCTTTATCCAACCAGAGTCGTATGCCTCAGCCGATATTTCCCGGCATACCCTCAATCTTTTCGCAAATTATCAAAATTGACAAATTGAGAAGATTTATATTTTTCTGCTTTCTTTTCATCAACTATTTTGTCTTTAATAATAAATAGGTATTAAAAACCATCGTATATTCATCAAATTTTAGTTATCGCATGAAAAGAGTTTTAAATTTGTTTTTGGCAGTGCTGCTTGTATGCACTGTAAACGGTTTGGGAGACTTGAAAGCCCAATCAAACAACAAAGTGGCACAGTTAGAGAAACTGTCCGCCATAGAAAACAACCCGCAGAAAACAATCCGCAAGCAAACTGCTGCTATCCGTCATTCCCTGAAAACCGCTGCTTTCGCAGAAAGTGTAGAACTGTTCGGCTGTATGACCTACTCTTCCAAGTGGAGTACTTCCGAAAATGGGGAATTCGGCATTTATTCCTTCCCCGCAGAGGAAGGAACCACTTTCACGCCAGTCAAAACAGCAACCGATTTCAATCTGTCGGCAGCCGTCTATGCCGACGGGAAATTCTGCGGATACCGAGTCACGACCTACGGCTCTACCGTGTATGGCGTCAATTACTACCTCTTCGACACGGACGGCTGGACGCGAGACATACAGCAGACACTCAAAGCCTCGTACGACAACTATCCTATCAGCCTCGCTTACGATAGCAAGACCAAAACCATCTACGGGCAATTCATGTCCGAAGCAGGTACGACGAGGCTCTGCACGGTCGACCTACTCACCGGGCAACCAACACAAGTGGCAAGCACTGGCGACCGCATGTACTTCACTCTATCTTTTGACAAAGAAGGGACGCTTTACGGCATAGCCGACGATGGCAACCTTTACACTATCAACACCGCCACGGGCACGGCAGCCTCCATCGGCGCCACTGGGATCATGCCCTCAAACAGTCAAAGCGCAACTATCGACCTGAACACAGGTAAAATGTATTGGGCTGCCATCAACAACAAATTGCAATCCGCCCTCTATGAAGTCAACCTCGACAACGGCAAGGCTTCACTCGTGAGCGATTATGACGAAACCGTCGTCCTGCTCGGACTTTACACTGTACCACCGGCAGCAGCCCCTCAAGCACCCGCAGCCGTCGATAAGCTGAGCGTAAACTATACTTCGCCGGAAAGATTAGATGCCAACATTACCTTCACCGCTCCAAACAAAACATTCGAAGGAGACAAACTGGAAGGTTCGTTGGAGGTATCCATCTACGTCGACCACCAAAAGCTCACACTCGAAAACGCAACAGTCGTTGCCGGAGCCGAATTCTCCACGCCTTACACCTTTACGGAAGGTACGCACAAAGTGGAAGCCTTCGTATCGAACGCCGAAGGTGACGGTGTAAAAAGCAAAATCGAAATCTACGCCGGCGTAGATAGCCCCGCAGCCGTAGGTAATCTGCAATTCACACTAGAAGACAACCATGCCACCGTAAGCTGGGAAGCTCCTGTCAATGGAGCCAACGGCGGACACTTCGACGCCGAACTACTGAAATATATCCTCGTGCGCTACCCCGGCAATGATACGATAAACGCTGAATATACGGCGACCGTTTTCACGGAAGACCTGCCAGACGTGCTGGGCAATTACTACTACACGGTAACAGCGGTAGCTGAAAAAGTGGGAGTCGCCACCGAATCGAACCGCATCCGCTTCGGCTCGGCGTTCAAGGGTGAATTCAAAGAAACGTTCGACCACGCCAGCGCACTCGACATCTTCACCATTATCGATGCCAACGAAGACGGCAAGACTTGGGCTTGGATAAACAATGCCGCCGGAAGCGACCAGTTAGACAAGAACGCCGACGACTGGATCATCACACCTCCCATCGAATTGGGAACGGATTATCTGTATAAACTGTCATTCAAAACAAAAGGATACGGCGAATTCTACACAGAAAGTTTCAGCACCGCATTCGGTTCCGAAAACACGGTTGAAGGTATGCTTAATGCGCTTGGCGACTACACAGTCAGCGGTGACACTTACCTCGAAAAGTCATCGGTCATTGAAGTACAGGAAGCAGGCACTTACTACTTCGGCTTCCACCACACCAGCCAAGGTATGTATCTGCTTTACATAGACGACATCGTTATCGAGCCGTTCATACCGACCACCGCTCCCGATTCGGTAACCGACTTCACCGCCATTCCCGATCCGACCGGCGTCTTGAAAGCTGTTCTGACATTCAAAGCCCCGACCAAAGCCATCAATGGCGATGAACTCACCACCCTCTCCAAAATCGAGATTCTCAAGGAAGGGAACGTTATCCTAACTGAAAATGAAGTGGAAAAAGGGAAAGAATACTCCTTCACGGTCGATGGCGTGCAAGGTATGAACCATTATAACGTCATCGTGTACGATGAACAAGGACGCGGGCGCGATGCCGAAAAGTCTGTTTTCATCGGCACGGATATCCCGCAACACGTACAAAACCTCATTGCCAGTTGGGACGATGAAAACGACCAAGCCGCCCTATTGACGTGGGATGCCCCGGCGGAAACAGGAGCCAACGGAGGGTTCATCAATCCCGAAGAACTGACTTACAACTATGGAACATACCTTTTCGGCAGTATAATAGATATGGCTACCGGCATAAAAGAGACCTCTTATCTCATGACAACTGCCGGGCTTACCAAACAAACTTACACACAAGGATACATCTGCGCCGTGTCTGCCGGAGGTAAGGGTGCTTACACCCCATTCGGCATTATGTTGGGTACGCCTCTCGCATTCCCCTTCGCTGAATCGTTTACCCAAGGAAACGTTTCCACCGAAACATGGTCGGTAGCTACCGTAGGCGGAGATGATGCGTGGGGTATGTATCAGAACGGCGGTTCTCTGGACGCACAAGATGAAGATAACGGCTACGCCATGTTGGTAAATAAAAAAGCGGAAGCAGATGACAGCCGCCTTGAATCCCCTATTATCAACATTGCCGGGCAAGACAAACTCACACTTGAATTCTACCTGCACACGGAAAACGCAGAACTGACAGTAGAAACCACCGTAAACGGCACAATCTACGAAGCAGCAAGCGAGGCTCTTCGATCGGACGGTTCTAACGAATGGACCAAAGTAAGCCTCCCGCTCGACCAACTGGCCGGTAATAAACGCATACAGTTAGGCTTCCGTGGAAAAACAGAAAAAGCCGGTGCACGCATAGCCATAGACAACATTACCTTGACTTCCGGCAGTACCGGTATAGCAGATAACACAGCAGACAACAGCTCGATATACAGCGAAGGACGAAACATCATATTGACCGGATTGAAAGGAGTACAGGTCACCGTTTACTCGCTCGATGGTAAAACGATAACGAATGCCTCTTTGCATACGGATTACGAAGTCATTCCCATGCAGCACACAGGCTGCGACCTTGTCCATACAGAAAAAGGAGTTACCAAAGTACTCGTCAAGTAGCCATAAAACAAATTCATGCTTAACTGGCCGATAAATAGATTTACTTATTTGTCGGTACACCCAATCACCCAAACGGCTGCCGATAGAAAAGAAAGCGAGG
>OGPW01001926.1_pt1 | contig 12737 bp, 16 predicted proteins | sample 1553061 | NCBI WGS metagenome assembly OGPW01 (sample SAMEA2580292, study PRJEB22360) | human gut metagenome | biome: human gut; feature: human-associated habitat; material: faeces | place: Denmark | collected 2008/2010
AACGCCTACTTCCGGCAAAATCCTGCTGAATGGCAGGAACATTGTTGAACTGGGTGAGAAATATCGAAACCTCTTAGGCTACTTGCCGCAGCACTTCGGGTATTACCCCGACTTTTCGGCGTATGACTTTTTGATCTACGTTTCGGCTCTGAAAGGATTGGACGAAAAGGCGGCGCGTAAGAAGTCAAAAGAGTTGCTGGAAGCAGTAGACTTATCGAGGGAAAGTAAGCACAAAATCAAAACTTTTTCGGGAGGCATGAAACAGCGTTTAGGAATTGCACAAGCCATGCTCAATGACCCCCGCATTTTGATTTTAGACGAGCCAACGGCAGGGCTTGACCCGAAAGAGCGCGTCCGTTTCCGCAATTTGATCAGCGCCTTTTCCAAAGACCGCATCGTGATCCTGTCTACGCATATTGTTTCCGATGTGGAGTTTATCGCAGAGGAAATCATTATGATGAAATCCGGGCAAATCATTCACTTTGGGAATCCGCAGGAGATCACTTCTGAAATTGACGGGCAAGTGTGGGAATGCACGGTTCCGACTGCCTATGCAGAAAAATATGCGGCCGCCTACAATACGAGCAATCTGCGGAATACCGGTGAAAACCAGACAATTTTGCGGATCATTGGAGATCGTCCGCCGATGGAAAATGCGGTAAGGGTGCAGCCCACTTTGGAAGATTTGTACCTGTTCTATTTCAAAGGGGGTTGTGAAGAATGAAAAAACTGATTCTTTTTGAACTGCGGAAAGTATTTTCAAAGCGTTTATCTTTGATTGCTCTGGTTGGAATACTTCTGTTTTCTGTCTTGATTTCCTTTTCTACCTATCAAAACAAATATGCTTTTGACGGTGTAAGTGCGGAAGGTTCAGGTAAAACGGCAGTAGAAATCGACAAGGAAATTGCCGCGAAATACGAGGGAATATTGACCGACGAAAAAGTACAGCAAATGATGAATGACTTTGCGCCGACCCATGATCTGCATGGCCTCAATGCGATATACTCGTATCAAAACGCTACACAATCCGCCGCCTTTTCCCGATTTTCTGATAAAGAGGGAAATTGGAACGGATTAAGTGTTTCAGATGTGTTCGGTAATGAAGAAATCAAAATTGGCTATGTAGATGGTTGGCTTTCAACAAGTAAAAACATGGTGCGGGTTTTTATCGTGCTTGCTCTTGCGGTTATCATCATGCTTGCTCCGATTTTCTCCGGCGAGTATGAAGGTGTTGACAATATCATATTGACAAGTAAATACGGCAAAACCAAATGTGCTACTGCAAAGGTAGCAGCAGGTATTCTTACCGCCATTCTCACTACCGCGCTGGTTGCGGCTTTTAACTTGCTTCTTGCTCTTATCTTTTACGGAACGGAAGGGCTGGATTGTAGTATTCTATTCGCTCCCAGTGACTATGTAGAGGGGTTCATTCCTTTCAATATCACTTGTGAAACGTTGCTAAAATATCAAATCCTTTTGGCGTTTACCTGTACTCTCAGCGTAACGGGAATTACGCTGCTTATATCTGCAATCAGTAAAAATCAGATTGTAGCTTTCGTTGCGTCTATGGCAATTTTTCTTTTTCCGGTTTTGCTGCCGATCACAGAAGCAAATCCGTTGTTCCGCTTGATTGGGCTTTTACCCTTGTATCATGTGCAGGCCGTTTCGCTCTTATCAGTGGAGCAAATGAATAACGGTATGCTGTATGCGGTGTGGGCAATCCCGACAGCATTGCTCTTTTTAGGAATTGGCGCAGTTATATCTTGCCGCGTATTTGCAAAGCACCAGGTTTCATAAATCATTCGCACAGAGCCGCTAACAGCAGATTTGCGCGAAGTTAGAGAACAGCGGCTTTGAAATATCGAAATCAAAGCCGCCGTTTTCTTTTTCAAAAATGAGAATACGGGGGGTGTATTAAAGTCGCCCTTTTTTAAGGATACGGCGGTATTGGGGAGGTATCGCTGTGTCCTTTTTCCTTTTCCATCCCCCTAACCTGTCAAAAAAAGCCCACCCACCCAGCAGGATCAGTCCGGCGGCGGATACGAAATTTGGCAGTACATAAATGAATTTGTCATTTCATGCGCTTGCGTGGCCTTGTGTCGCGCAGGCGCATTTTGCTTGTCCGACTTCTGGACACTTTGTCCAGAAGTGCGGGGCGGCTCCCCAGGGTGCCGCTCCCCGCCAGCTCCCCATTTTGTTTCCGCTCAACCCATCAACCGAAACAAAATGGAGGACAAGCTATGACAACGATCAATCTGAAAGATTTTTATTATTGGTACTTAACGGACGAGCTGGTGGAGGTGCCTGACGAGGTGGCCGAGGAGCTCATGGCAAGCAAGCGGCGCGAGGCGGCCCATGCGGAACGGGTGCGCTACAACAAGGCTTATTATTCCCTGGACTGTGACGATGGGATCGAATACTCCGCCTGCCTGCACGAGCCCAGCCCCCAGGAGCTCATGGATCGCAAGGAGCTGTTTTTCCGGCTGTGGAACGCCCTCAACTCTCTGCCGGAGATCCAGGGCCGCCGGGTGGACGCTCATTTGATCCTGGGAAAGAGCTACCGTCAGATCGCCCGCGAGGAGGGCGTGGACAAGAGCGCCGTCCGCTGCTCCGTGAAATGCGGGATTGAGCGCATGAAAAAATATTTGCAGGAAAATTTCTAAGTTACCATCTCCATTCACCCCTCTTTTTCTGGTGGTATGTGAGAGGAGGTTTTCTCTCCGCAAAGGAGGCGCGGGGGCCACAGGCCGCCACCCCCTTTGCGGGGGAGCGCCGCTGCCGAGTATGGCTGTCTTATGACGGGGCAAGAAAATGAGCGCGGCGTTCCCCGCCATTTATGAAAGTGAGGGATAACAGAATGGACTATGATCCTATGTTGGTTGCTATGCTGTCCCAGCCGTGGAACAACAACGCCTGCCGTGGCTATGTCATCTACGCGATGGAGAACTGCGGGTTTTCTCCTAACGACATCCGGCGCGTGGTGGCGGAGCTCTATGAGGTTTTCGACTTCCGCAGTCTGGAAGAGGCCCAGCAGCACTTTGAGGAAAGCCCTTACTGACTTCTGGACAAAGTGTCCAGAGGTAGCCATTTAGCCGGACGGCCAGCACTTTCACGGTGCTGGCCGTTTCTGCTCATCATTGGAAATACTGGCGAATAACTGCAAAGGAGGTTTTCTGTGAAGCTAAACGCACAAGTGATTGAAAAGATGCAGAGCGTCAATCTTGACGCGGTGGATAAGGAAACGCTTGTTGACGCAAGCGGTTTTGTTTTTGATAATTCGTTACCGCTGGAAAAGCGAGCTGCCCGTATGCTGGAACAGTTGAAAAACCCCTATTGTTTCCGCTATGGCGATATGGCCATCAAGCTGGAATTTGCCGAGGACGGCCCCTCTCTCCAGGAATTGCTGACGGGCTTTTTCCTGCGGCAGAAAAGCGGGCTGTAACGATCCGCCACTTCCAGACACGTTGTCCAGAGGTGGAGTCATCCTTGTTGTACCCCCGGTGCAGAGGTATAATATAGATGTAATGTGATAGGAAGGAGGACACATGGCAAGAACAGCAAACCGGGGGACAATGAGCGCCAGTTCCCCAACTTCATATAATGTGATGCGCTGGAGATTAGGGAAATACATTCGCCTTTCTAAAGAAGATTTGCTCCGTGGCCGCGATGAAAGCAACAGCGTTGTAAATCAGCGGCGGCTCCTGGAACAATACCACCAGGCCCACCTGGATGAGTTCTATGAGGGCGCGGAAGCGGACGTATATGTGGATGACGGAAAAACAGGTACGGACACCAACCGCGAGGACTTTCAGCGGCTCCTGTCCGATATATCCAGCGGCAGAATTAACTGCGTGATTGTAAAAGACCTGTCCCGTCTTTCCAGAAACTATACCGATGCCGGAAACCTGATTGAAAATCTTTTCGTCCGGCTCAACGTCCGTTTTATCAGCTTGGCGGAGGGCGTGGACAGCTACCGCAACCCCGACAGCGTATCAAATATAATCGTCCCCATTACGAACGTAATGAACGATCAATACTGCTACCAGACCTCAAAGAAAATCCGTCAGGTGTTTGATATGAAGCGCCGCAACGGTGAGTTTATCGGCTCGTATGCTCCGTATGGATATGTGAAAGACCCCGGCGATAAGCACGCCCTGCTGGTTGACCCGGAGGCCGCCGAAGTAGTCAAAAGCATTTTTTCCATGTTTCTGTCTGGTATGAATAAGCGCGGGATTACCTATTATCTGAACGATCATGGTGTCCTTTGCCCCACGGCCTACAAGAAACAGCAGGGGCTCAAATACAATGCTCCCAACGCCCAAAGCAATCCTATGTGGAGCACGATTACCATAGACACGATCTTGAAAAACCGTGTCTATGTGGGGGATATGGTGCAGGGACGTCAACGGGTGAAAAGCTATAAAATCCATATCCAGGAGCGGGTGCCGGAGGAAGAATGGTTTATCGTAGAAAATACCCACGAGGCCATAATTGACCGAGAAACCTTTGATAAGGTGCAGGGCTTGCTCAAGCGCGACACGCGCACAGCTCCAAAAGCAAAGCAGCTTTACCTGTTCAGCGGCTTTCTGAAATGCGCCGACTGCGGCAGGGCGATGTCCCGGATCGCTTCAAAAGGCATTTATGTCTATTACCAGTGCGGAACATATAAAAGCCTTTCAAAAAAAGGCTTGCACCATGCACTCCATCAAGAGTGACCGCCTGGAGGCGGGCGTCCTGTTTGCAATTCAACAACAGGTACATTTGGCCGTTGCCTATTCGGAGCTGGTGTCCCGTATCAATTCCGCGCCCCTCAAAAAAAGCAAGTCAAAGCGGCTGGAGGATGCCATCGCCGCAAAAGAAAAAGAGCTTGCTAAAATCATGCGATATAAGCAAGCCCTTTATCAAGACTGGAAAGACGGGGAAATCACCCGCAACGAATACCGCCACATGAGCGAGGACTATGAGCGGCAAGCCGAGGCCCTAAATAATGTCCTGCGGACGCTGACAGACGAGCAGGAACAACTGGAAAACGGCGTGGATGCGGAAAGTCCTTTTCTGACAGCATTTCTCAAATATCAGAACATCGACAAACTGACACGGGAAATTCTGGCCGAGCTCATTGATTATATCAAAGTTTACGAGGGCGGCAATATTAGCGTGAAATTCAAATACGCTGATGAGTTCCGTCGCATGGCTGAATATATCGAGCTCAACGCTCCTATGGTTCAAGAGGCTGCGGGCTGATATATAGCCCTATTACCTAATCCGTTTGCTGGTTTTCCTAATATATATTGCCCATATGAAGAGCTAATTAAGAAAAATTACAAGGCGAATCTAATTTCATCAGATGAATTTTGGGATTGAGAGAAGGATGAAATGAAAAATGGAAAACAAAGCGAGAAAAAATATTGAATTTATAAAAAAGCATTGGATTATATTTCTTTTTGTAAGTATTATACTTTTTATTATTATTCCATTGGTTGTTAGTTTTTTTGCACCTGCAATACGTTCTGAAATTACGGCAGATGGAATATTAAATTATGTGATATCCTGTATTTCATCTGTTGCTACTATATTATTAGCATTAGTGGCATTGTGGCAGACTGAAAGGGCCAATAGAATTACAAACAGAGCAAATGATATATCAGAGCGTATGATATTTATAGAGCAAGAACGTTATAAAAGGGAAAATTATCCGTTTGTGTTAATTACAAATTGGTCAATGTGTAAAAAAAGAAGAGAGGATATGGTTATCAATCCTAAGACAATAAATACATGTATTGGTGAAACGGAATCGGATGACATAATCTGTTTGAATTTAGAGTGCACAAACACATCAAACTATGAACTTTCAGTTGCTTTTATGAATTGTTACAGAAGGGATGATCCAAATCATAGTTGGAAAAGTTGTTTAGTGAATCAGCAGCAGCCCCAATTATATATACATCCAAATGATAAGAAAATAATAGGATTTTATACAACCAAGGAAGAATGGGATTCTATATTTTCAAACACATGGATTATGGAATTAAGGTTAGAAAACAGACATGGTATTAGTTATAAGGAATGTTTTGAGTTAGTATTTTTGACATTTGAGGAACACTATATAGGAAAAGATGACCAGTGTTATTGTTTTATTAATCCACAGAAATATGAATTAAAGAAATATTTAGGGGAAGATAATTGGGAAACAGTGGACCTTGGCGTGTACTAAGTGTTAGATCTGTAAACAAATAAAAGAATTTTTAGAAACAATGGAAGAAAATATATTATTTATATCTTATGTAGGTTTGTTATGATGAGTGGTAATGCGATTCGTAAACTCACAGCCGGTATCAGTTTTGATACGTTGAAATGGCAACGGACAGGTGTTTTCCAGTTGTTCGATAACCATAGCAAAGAACTTCTGTATCGTAATTCTACAGATCTCATAAAAATTTATATTTATTATTGCTATATTTTCCAATGATAGGATATTGACAAAAAACCATCATAATAATATACTGATGATAGGAATTTTGAAAAATACTATCATCAGGATTGGGGATAAAATTTGAAAGTTACAATTGCAGATATTGAAAAGTACCTTGAAGAAGTTAAAGCAGCTATTAACATTGGTCGTTATAGAGTGGAAATAAATAATAACAGACAAGACAATAAAGATTTGTTTTTGGACTATATTATTAGTGAGAAAAAGAGAAAACAAATACTTTTGAGCCTTGAAGCTACAGATTTTTCTGAAGTCATATATAATACTCATAAAGGTTATGAACATGAACTGCTATATGTATTTGGTAAGGATGTCAAATTGCTACCTAGATTTTCGTCTGGAGAAGAACATGTTTCACTATATATAAAGTTTAATAAGTTAGAATCAAGGTATGTAATTGTAATTTCATTTCATAAACAGAAGTATCCAATAAAATATATGTTTAAATAGAGAATTGGAAAATAAAGGAGGAAAACAAAATGGCAAAGGAGAGAATGTTTGATTTTTGTACTTCATGCAGAAAAGAAACGTCATACAAAATATGTAAGAAAACTGTACAAAAAGTTATCAAAGACAAATCTTACGAATTCGAAATTGCGGTTGCATTTTGCGATGAATGTGGAAATGAGATGGATATTCCCGGTCTTTTAGATTCAAATGTAAAATCTATTGATGAACAGTATAGACAGATCGAAGGATTGATTAGTGTAGAGGATATTCAGAAAATTATGGATATTTATAATATTGGGAAAGCACCATTATCAATTGCACTTGGGTTTGGAGAAATAACAATTACCAGATATTTATCTGGTCAGATGCCTTCAAAAGAATATTCGGATATTATTAAGAAAGCGTTATCATCGCCTGATTATATGATGCAGCTTTTGAATGATAATGCGGAGAAGATGGGTGAAACGGCATATAAAAAAGCAATAAAGGCAGCTGAAGAGATAACGAGGCTTTTTTGTGTTTCAGATAAAATGTTATTAACAATATCGTATATATTCGAACAAATGAAGGAAGTTACTCCATTAGCACTTCAAAAGATTCTTTATTTTATTCAGGGCATTTATATGGTTTTATATGGAAAACCGTTGTATAAAGAAGATTGTATGGCTTGGGTGCATGGACCAGTTTATGAAGATGTGTATGATTTATTTAAGGATTTCAAATATAATCCAATAGAAGATGACAGATTTGCCATCTTTAAAGACAGATTTGAAGAATTAAGTGAGCATGAAAAAAAGGTCATTGATTTGGTGATAAATACATTTGGTAAATACAGTGGAAAAGTATTAGAGAATATTACTCATGAAGAATTGCCGTGGAAGAATGCCAGAGTGGGTTATGAAGCATCAGAACATTCTAGAGAAATAATGAGTAAAGAAGGAATAAGAAATTATTTTATAAGTGTTGCTAACAAATATGGTGTTGATACAGAAGAAAAATTGAACAGTTATATTTTAAGTTATTTGTAATGATGTTGAAGAGATCGCTCTCTTAACATAGAAAAAGGCCAGAGTGTTTATGATCTGGCAATTCCCTTGTCAAAGTTATCCTTATATAGCAAGAACTAATACGGTGTCATGCTGCATATAAATAGTTAGTGTGAAAGATAAGTCCTTTGCCGAGAGGTGAGGGGCTTTTCTAGTTTTAGAAAATGTTTGCATGACAAGAACATTTGTTCTACAATATTTGTGGGTGCTATCCTTAGGATAAGGTGGATGAAAGTCGGTTGTAACCTATTGAGATGGTAGGCGGCTGGCCCTCTTGCGAAAAGGAGGGACTGTTACAAAAGCCCTCCAGACAGGAAAGGAGGGTGATGTGATTATGATGATGGAGTACATAAGCTTGGTAGGATTTATTCTTACCGTCTTTATAGCAGGAATAGCAGTTGGAAAATTTGTTGAGAAGATCGAAAGATTTCTATGCAGGAAAGAAGCTGAAGAACATGATGACACAAACAAAAACGACCGCCGTTAGTTTTCGTAGGACTTGGCGATCGTTTATTGCTAAATAACTAAGAGGCTAGCCGTCTATCGGTAGCACCTTTTATAGTTTGATGATATCATAAACAGTAGTTGATTTCAAGTGTTAACGGAAAGGTTGATAGCAGGTCTATTTGACCTTTTAGAAACCTGCTGATCTGGGGTGATTGTTCTTGTATGAAAGGGAAAGAAGATTCAGGAGTTGATTATATGAAGATTTTTCAAGCAATAGGAGATGGATTGAGTTACAAGGATATTTTGCAATTAGATGTTGCATATTCGGTTGCACATATTAATTATGGGGAATCACCGCTTTTTAATAATATTGATGGCAGGAATATTGCAAGAAATTCAAGGAAGAACAGTCTTTCTTCTATGGGACATATTGATGATGTTCTTGGCAGTTTGGATGCCTTTAATGGAACAGAGCAGGGATATAAGAAAGCGGATAGAATTGAATTATGGAAGTTTTATTGGTTGGAATATATAAATGCATTTGACCAGCTTACCCATGTATTACCTAAGTCTGTGGTTACTGTTTATATAGGGAGACAAGCTATTGAATTGGACTTTAAATATTTATTGGTACAAAAAAATGTGGTAGAAAAAGATTTGAAAACACATAATTTGAAAGAGTTGGCAGATTTATTATGGTCAAAGTATTTAATTAATGAAAAATACATGGAATATGTAACTTCTTTTTGCGATTCTTATTGTAGAATGATCGAAGGTGAAAATCCGGAATATTTTAGATATCCGGAGTATAATAAAAGCGCATATTTTGCCGGCAATCAGCTGGATATAAAATGGCTGTCATATAACTTTGCATTGATAATATTGAAACTGCTGCATTTGGCCGGCTTAGATGATATCTACGAATGATGATGAAGTGCTGGATTGCAAGGTGCAGCATGACACAGGATTATGGAAATGGATAATCAAGTTTGGTGAGATTTAGAGTTTTGTGAAAAAAAGATTTTTTGAGGGAGAAAAGAGATGAATGAGATAATTGCGTGGTGTAATCAGAATGAAGGATTTTTGTCTTTTGTTCTTTCTGTGGTGACAATTGTTATTAGTATAATCGCAATTACAATTTCGTTTAAGGTTGCAAAGCTGCCATATAGAATTAAATTGAAAGTTATGCCTGTGGCATACAAATCTCCTGATGGTTTAATGGTTGATTTGGTGATCTATAACCAGGGCAATAACGAGACTGGTATTGACCATATTTCTATAGCGGATAATAAAAAATTAGTGCTTGGGATGTATAGGGGAGAGAGGGTATTTATTAAAACCGGGTACACGCAAAAATGTGGAATTGAGATATTTGACAGGGTAGATTATATTGAAGAAAATATGATTGATCTGAATAATAAGATTGTTATAACGATTCATGATTCGTATGGCAATGAATATGTATTCAAAAATGGCTTCCCGGTGGGGTAGAGATATATATAGTTATAATATTAATGAACTTGAGAATGGCACAAGAAATTCCTCTGTTAATTTATTGAAAAGGTTAACAGCGGGCATGGAAATGACTTTTAAGATTCAGTTTGTATCTAAATAGAAGATAAGATTATGGCATCTTAATTAGAAGTTAATGAAATTAGGCTGGAATGGACAGAACCTTGGGTAGGTAAGGGACTGTTGTTCTGGCTTTTTTATTTGATAGCTTATATTTTATGTCGAAAAATGTTGACTTTGCGTATAAACAAGGTTATTATATAAATAATTAAATAAGGGGGGAATTTCTTTTGTGTCTTTTTAAGACAGGTCTAATTAAAATCCAAGGAATGAAGAATTGAATAAGAAAAAACATAAGATTAATGCGATTATACTGCAAGTCTGTAGCTTTGAATCCTACATAATTGACATTAGGAATAAGGGATAAAATGTTATAAGTTTGATATGACAGTCTGTGTAACATTGGTTAGTTAAGAAAAGATAGAGAAGCTTGGTGATATGGATGTATTGGGAGAAAATAGAATGTTTATCAGTAAAATCAAGATTCATAATTTCAAATGTTATAGAGATTTCGAAATAACGCTTGAAGAAGGGCTGAATATAGTCGTTGGAGATAATGAAGCAGGAAAATCTACCATACTGGAAGCTATTAATTTGGCATGACAGGGTATTGATTTATCCAACTAAAACAATGATAAATTGGATGAAAGATCATTCAAAAGACTTACAACCTAAAACAAGAGCTCAATTTTATGTTGCAATAACAAGAGCAAAATATAGTGTGGGAATTGTATTTGATTATAAGGAAAATACAAAAATTGAGGGGGTAAAAAAGTTCCGGTAATTCAAAGTATAGATAAAGAGAATATAATACATAAATTATTCTATTAATTACAGAAGAGGTACTAGATATGATATGTAGTAAAAAGATAAAATTTAAAAGGTATTTAAAAAAAATATGGAATGGAAATGACCTAAAAATATGTATATTTAAGATGATTATATATTTAATGCTATTTGCGTGTACTTGTTGTATTTTTGATTTAAAAATAGTATTGATAGTATGCGTATGTATGTTGGTTATTTTTTTATCAAGGGCATGGAAAATATATAAGAATAATATTAAAGACGGACATTTTGTAATCCTACAAAATGAAAAAAACTCCTTTAAAATAGATGCGTATGAACGGACTAGATGTATGATGAATTTATATGTTGCATATTTTTCTATATGTGTTGTTCTTATAAGATATAAGAATAATGATCTTGTACTTTTAATTGCGGGTGTAAGTTTAATCTTTTTTTTGTTTGTGATAGTGTCAATAAGATATAATTTGATTTTTTTAAAAGTTGCTACTTTATTTGTTTCTACTATTGTAGGAAGTACATGTATTTCAATAGCAGGAGCACAAATAATAATTTTATTATCAGAAATACTTGAAAAGTATGTGGGCAATGAAGCAGGACCTAGAACAAAGATGGATTTATTTGATCAAACAAGTATAATAAGCTTGTCATATGTATTCGAAAAGTATTATTTAGTTACAATAGTTTTCATTGTGTTAACATGTATTTTATTTTTAATATATATTAAAGCTGTACCAGTATATCAAATTGATAAATTAAAAGTATCATTGCAAATTCTAAATTTAATTATGGTTGTAATAGGAATTGGAGCTTTTTATTATGCAAACGCAATTAGCAAAACAGTGGAATATACATTAAAAAATGGAAATATAAATGTGGTGCCAGAAATTGCTATATATATGCAGTCATACGGACCATCTAATTTTAGAAACCTTATTTATGTATTGGGCTTGCCATACACATTTGGAATTTTATTAGCAAATCTTTCGTTGGAAAGGAAGATTAAATCTTATGAAAAAAAGAAAAGAGAGTTAATTTGTAAAATAATTCTAGAAAAAGAGGATCATATATCAATGAAGAAAAACTTTTATATACTGAGTGGAACGTGCAATGAATATAAATTACTTGAAAATGTTATGAATAAAAAATGTTTATAATATAGTAAATAGGAGCGAAAAGAATGGATAGATTATATATTATTGGAAATGGATTTGATTGCTATTGTCATGGAATGAAAACAAAATATAAGGATTTTAGAGGCTATTTAATTGACTTATATCCCGATTGTGAAGATGTATGCGATGTTCCTTATACAAAGCTTACAGCAGATCATCATGGGTATGACTATGCTGATGAGGATATAGCGTCATATATAATAAATATATTAGATGCATGTCAGGGAGATGATTGGTCTGATTTGGAAACTGCATTAGGATCTGATATTTTTGATATGTTTGAAGACGGATTTGAATGTATAGATTTTGATGATGAAGACAGTGAGATATATAATACACTTAAACAAAATGAGGACAAGGGAATAAGAATAGCAGAGACTTTTGACAAAATAAAAAAGTTATTTTTTGATTGGGTAACAGAGTGTTTGGGGGATATAGATTATAATAAGATAAATAGCAAACAAAACTATAGCATAATACTTAGAAGTAAGATGGAAGATAGCTTTTATATAAATTTTAATTATACATATACATTAGAAAAAGTATATGGTATTAATCCTGATAAAGTATGGCATATTCATGGAAAAGTAGGGGATACATATAAGCAGATATTATTTGGGCATGGAAATGATGGTTTAACATTTGATGGAGAAAGATCTTGGGGGGCGACAGATCATTTTGATGAACTTGCTGAAGAATTAAGAAAAGACACGAAAAATGTAATAGATCACAACAGAAATTTATTTAAAC
>OGPW01001934.1_pt1 | contig 12695 bp, 9 predicted proteins | sample 1553061 | NCBI WGS metagenome assembly OGPW01 (sample SAMEA2580292, study PRJEB22360) | human gut metagenome | biome: human gut; feature: human-associated habitat; material: faeces | place: Denmark | collected 2008/2010
TGGCTGCTCTTTCCGGTGTGTCCGTCACTACCGTATCTCGTGTACTAAATAAAAGAGGTTATATTTCTGAAGATACGTACAAAAAAGTGTACGATGCAATGGCCAAACTAAATTATCAGCCCAACCAGCTTGCCCGCAGTCTTTCCAAGCAAAAAACCAACTTCATAGGGCTTCTGGTTCCTGATGTTTCTCATCCTTTTTTTGCAGAAATGACACATTTGCTTGAAATTTCTCTTTTTAACCATGGATATAAACTCATACTCTGTAATACACAAAGAAATGACATGCGCGAACAAAGTTATCTGGATATGCTTCGACAGAACAAAGTAGATGGAGCAATTGTAGCTACTCACTATCTCCAGACTTCTGACTACAAGGATTTGTCTCTTCCGCTCGTTGCAATGGATGTATTCCTTGATGAGTCAATTCCTTCTGTTCACTCTAATCATATTCGCGGTGGTAAGTTAGCTGCCCGACCTTTTATAGACGGCAATGCGCGCTGTGTCCTTCAGATTCGTGGAGACTCTGACATTAAATCCCCTGCCTGGATGAGACACTCTGTATTTGCAGATGAATTGCTTGAACATAATATCAAATGTATTGATTATGAATTAAAAGCCGATGAATTTGATATTTCCTCTTACTGCAAAATTATTCAAAAACAGTTAGACAGTCATCCTGAAATAGATGGTGTCTTTTCGACAGATATTATTGTATCTTATGCAATAAAATATATATTGGAAAAAGGGAAAAAAATTCCAGATGATTATATTATTGTCGGATATGACGGTGTAGATATAAGCAATTATGTGTATCCTTCACTCTCTTATGTACGCCAACCATTTGAAAAACTTGCTGACACTATTGTCGATGTACTGTTACGAAAAATAAACGGTGAAAACCTGACAGATGATGTTGTTATAAATGATGTCAAATTCATAAAAGGAAATACCACACGATAACCAATATAAAAAGAGACTGTTATTTATAACAGACGCTTACATCTGTTTCTGATAACAGTCTCCTTTATTTTTATGTAATATTTCCATTTTCCCTGATTTTATTTCCTACGAAATCTTTCCCTGATTTCTTTTTCCCCATTTTTGAGCCATTCTGTCACCCTGGACGTATTTCCCAGGATCTGGCAAAAAGAATCAAATTCCTGGCAGATTCCTCTTCCATGTGGAACCATATAGGCGCCTGCATCACTTCCAAGAGCTACTTTTGCTCTTTTTTGAAAGCCAGGCAAAGTAATTCTTCTGCTCTTTCAGCAATTGGCCTTAATATGGCATCTTCATAACGACCACATCCAATGAGATTGCGCACAGTCACAAGCGTCGGCACCCAGACTGTACTGCTCTCTGCCAGCATAGTGACTGTTTCTTCATCCATATAATTCCCATGCTCCAGACTGTCAACCCCGGCTTCAATAGCAGCTCTCGTCCCATATGCACCGTTTGTATGACTCATGACTGCAAAGCCTTCCTCATGTGCAATATGTACCATCTCTTTGACTTCTTTGGCCTCAAGCGGTGTACCTGTCACTCTTCCATGATTGTTGAAATCAAGAAGACCTGTCGTCATAATCTTGATAAAATCTGCACCAGCCTCTTTTGCTTCTTTCACTCGTTGATGAAATTCTTTTATATCAGCAAAACCACGTCCCACAATAGACCCATAGTGTCCGTTTTTATGAATAGCAAATATTGGTGTGCGATAATCAATCCCATATTCCGGAGCCAGTTTTGCTGCCAGCTCCGACACTCCATATGGATCTCCGCCATCCCTTACAAACGAGACTCCTGCTTCTTTATATGCCTCAAGGCATTTTCGCACTGCACTTTCGTTGACTTTTTCTTTGTGTAATTCTACTGCTGCCCTGTAATTTACGCTGTTCATCAATGCATGTGCATGACACTCACCAAACATTTTTCGCCACCTCACAGATCACTGTCTGAAAAACTGACGAATCTCATCTTCTGATGCCTTGACAGATCCCTGTACAAAGAATGGTTTTCCACCGCCACGTCCATTCAGCGCTGCATTCATTTCTTTGGTAAACTGACGAAGATCACCATTTAATTCACCAATTGCATATTTATAGCTGCCATCTCCATTTGAAGAGAATACTGCACAGCATCCGCTGCATTTCTGCATAACCGCATCTGCCATTCTGCGTACCTGATCAGCTTCCAGTCCCTCATGGAAAAGAAGCACGCTTCCTGCACCTTCCCAGTTCTTTGCCTCTACTGTACAGAGTTCATCAAACATGTGGTTCACCTGGCCTTTGAGACGGAAATTTTCATCCTGCAGACGTGCCACTGCTGCCGCGGTCTCTCCAATCTTTGCAGAAAGTTTCATGGATACCTGACGGTTCTGATCATTTACCATATTCAGATAATCCATCACTCTCTTTCCACAGATCATGGTCAGACGGATTCCCTCATGGAAGTTTTCTACTGTCAGGATCTTGACTGCGCCAATCTCACCAGTATGTGTCACATGTGTTCCGCAACATGCACAGAGGTCGGATCCCGGAAAACGTACCAGACGCACCTGCCCGGTCAGTTCCTTCTTGCTTCTGTAATCCAGTTTGTCCAGTTCGTCTCTGGATGGGTAAGTAATCTCTACTTCACTGTTTTCCCAGATCTTACGGTTCGTCTCTGCCTCAATTTCAGCAAGCTGTGCCTCACTCAGTACGCCGCTTAAATCTACTGTGATCACATCACTGCTCATATGGAATCCGACATTGTCGTATCCGTAAGCTTCGTGTACAAGTCCGCTGACAATATGTTCACCGGAATGCTGCTGCATCAGGTCAAATCTTCTGTCCCAGTCAATCTTTCCGGTAACATCACTGCCTGCTTCAATCGCTTCTTTTGTATAGTGGATGATCTCTCCATCTTTTTCATGTACTTCCAGAACTTCCACATCATTCAGTGTACCCAGATCATATGGCTGTCCGCCACCTTCCGGATAAAAAGCTGTCTGGTCCAGAATGATCTCATAACCTTTTTTTCCTTCTCTGCATTCCAGAACTTTTGCGGTAAATTCTTTTGTATATACATCTTCATAATATAATTTTCTTGTCTCACTCATTGCTGTAATATCCTTCTTTCTTATGTTTTAAGAAATGATTTGTTTCTGTCTTTTCTGCACTTTAGTATACCACAGCTTCACTTTCCTGAACAGAAAAATACTGCTTTCAAAAACGAAAAAAGACAGGCGAGCATAACGCATCGTCTGCCTTCTCTCATATATTTTGTTAAAAGGTAAGGGTGTATTTTTCAACGCTAATCTTAGCTTTTCCATCTGCCGCAAAGCTGATATTATCTGCTTCCTGAGGAGTAAACAATACCATTGTTGCAGTCTGACTTCCGTCATTGATAAAAATCTCTACGCTGAATCTGTCCATGAGGATTCTCAAAGTCACTTCACCACCTGCCGGTTTCACCTGAATATCTCTTTTATGAAGGATATCATACATATATCCACTACGGCTGCGGTCAAGAGAGAGCACTTCTCTTACCGGATCATAAGTGATCGTAGAATCATAGGTTTCATCAGCAGCAAGCTTAATGGTAAACTTTTTGAATGCGTCTGTTACCTTCAGTTTCACTGTCATGTCAAGTACACGTCCATCTACACCATTCAGAACAGTTTCATCGGAGATTTCCACATTCTCATAGTGAACATATTCTCCACGATAATTTTCAATCTCACGAACCGGCTGCTGGATGAGTTTTCCGTTGCGGTAGTTGATTTCTCTTGGAAGAGTCATCTGTCCGAAATATTTCACACCATCCGGAACAAACTTGGAATTCGGCCATGCCTGCATCCATGCGATCATCACACGTCGGCCATCCGGTGTCTGCATGCTCTGTGGAGCATAGAAATCAATTCCGCTGTCGAGAGGCTGTACATCCTCTCTTACAAATTTGTGTGTTTCTTTGTCATAGGTTCCTGTCAGATAAATAACACTGTGACCTACATGGAACTTCAGTCCTTCCGGCATCATTGCCATCGGGCTTACGACCAGAACATGCTTGCCGTCTACTTCATAGAAATCCGGACATTCCCACATTTTTCCAAAACGTTTCTTATTTTCTGCAAGGATGCTGACAAATTCCCAGTCAAATCCATTTGCACTTCTGTAAAGAAGAATCTGTCCACTTCCGTCTGCCGGTCTGCTTCCGATCACACAATAGAAGTTTCCATCTTTTCCTTTCCAGATCTTTGGATCACGGAAATCCACTTTACTTGCACCTTCCGGAAGATCCTTTTCTGTCAAGACCGGATTCTTCTCATACTTCACATAATCTCTTCCGTCTCCGACAGCTACCGCCTGTGTCTGTATATCTCTTTTACTTCCATCTTCTAATGTTTCATGATCTACGGCTGTATACATAAGCAATTGTCTGCCATCATCCAGCTCTATTGCGCTTCCTGAGAAACAGCCCATCTTATCGTAGTCTTCATCTGGTGCAAGAGCTGCCGGGAGATATTCCCAATGCAATAAGTCTTTACTTACCACATGCCCCCAATGCATACTGTCCCAATGTGTATCGTATGGATTATACTGATAAAATAAATGATATTCTCCCTGATAGTATGAAAATCCATTCGGATCATTCATCCAGCCTACATACGGACTCACATGAAAAGCCGGTCTGTCTTCTGCTTTTATCTGCTTTCCCTGTTCATCTTCATATTTTCTAGCCTTTTCTAACATCTTACTCATGCAAATTCTCCTGTTGTTCGTATCGTTATTTTTCTTCACTTAATGACTTCTGATACTCATCAAAGTACTTCTGTTTAATTGAAAGATAATCTGAAAGCCCATACTGTTCCATTTTCTTTAGATAGGAATCCCACTCTTTTTCAATTCCTCCATTCAGGATCCAGTCTGCTTTCTTCTGTTCTGCATATTTTTTTATATCTGTATCATACTGAGATACTTTATTCGTATCATCAATACTCCTAAAGACATTTGGATAAACATATTTACTGTTCATATCCTGTAAATAAGTTTCATGCATATTATCCAAACGCCATTTTGCATCTTCCGGCTGTGTTACATATACATCATAATATTCATTTAAAACTGCAAGAGGTCCATTTACCGATTGTGCCTCACGCACTTCTACCGGAGACTGTGTTCCAAGATCCATATGCTTTAACATTTTTCCACCATCTTTGTTTGTGGACAGTTCAAAAATGTTAAAGGAGTCCTTTTCTCCATAAGTTCCCCAGTTATTCTGTGGTGATTGAAGTGGTGCATACATCTGATCAATCCATGCAGCAGCAAGTGCTGTATTCCGACAACTTGATGTCAGAACACATCTTCCACGGTCAAATCCACTTGTTTCACTGTTGTTCTGTCTCGTGATATTTCTCATACCATTCGGTCCTGTCAGCGCCGGTAGCATCACATAATCTTCATTGTTATCAATATTTGCAATGTCCCATGTAAAACAGAGACCGTATCGATGGTTCTTACCTTTTGCTACATAGGTGGACCACTCTTGTGTAAATGCTTCTGGGTCAACTAAATCCTCTGTCACAAGTTTATGTAACCATTCAATTCCTTCTTTGTAACCTTCCTGAACAGTTGTGTAAATAACTTTTCCTTCATCCGTTACAGCGAAATGATCTCCCGTATCTCCATAACCTTTTCCAAATCCATTGATTAAAATTGCCGGATCTTGGTCTCCGTTATTGATAATAAATGACATTGGAATCACATCACCTTCGATTGAAAATTCTTTTTCAAGTTCATCTGCATGATCACGGAATTGAATCAATACCTGTTCCAATTCATCTGTTGTTGTCGGAATCTCAAGTCCTAGATAATCCAGCCATTTTTTGTTAATATATGGAATATCTCCGATTGCCTGAATGGCTTCTTTCCCGGCTCCAAGCTGTTCAATCCAAGGGAATGAATAAATATGTCCATCTGGTGCTGTACACATTGTCCTATATTCTGGATATTTTTCAAATACTGCCTGTAAATTCGGCATATATTTATCTATCAGATTTTCTAATGGAATAATGATACCCTGCTTTGCATAACGCAATAAATCATAATCACTCATTCCTGCATTGAATAATCCGTCCGGTAGATTTCCAAATTGAGCAAGTGCCAGATTTTTCTTATCAGAAAACTGATCCGATACAAAACAAGTCCAATCAATATGAACATTCGTCTGCTCTTCCATTCTCTGAAAAATTACTCGTTCATTTGGCTCCTGTGTTGATGTAGCCGGTGCACTTGTAATAAAGGAAAGTTCTGCAGTTTCCTTCAATGGAAACTGCACTTCCGTTGCAGGTGTATCCGGGTTGATTTCAGCTTCAAGCTGCTGCTCTTTTCCACAACCTGTAACTCCCACCAGCATCGTCAGAGATAGTACAATTGCAAGTAATGCATTTACTTTTCTTTTCTTCATATCTGTATCATTCCTTTCTTATTAGCCTTTTACCGATCCAACCATAATTCCTTTGTCAAAGTACTTCTGGAAGAATGGGTACATTACTAACAGTGGTAAACTTGATACTACAATGGTTGCATATTTGAGCTGTTCTGCTATTTTTGCCATTTCCGCTGTGCTCTGAATATCGGCAATCATGCCCGGCTGTGGTGTATTCTGTACTAAGATAGAACGGAGTACTAACTGTAATGGCTGCAAATTCGCATCATTCAAATAAATCATTGCGTCGAAATAACTGTTCCACATTCCAACGAAAGACCAAAGCGCCAGTACTGCAATGATTGGCTTACATACCGGAATCATAATTTTAAAGAAATGTTGGATTTCATTCGCTCCATCAATCGCAGATGCTTCTCTTAATTCTGTTGGAATTGACTGATAATAAGTTCTTGCAAGAATCATATTCCATACATTAAATGCTCCTGGAATCAGGATTGCCCACACTGTATTAACCATATGCAGTTGATTGATCAAAATGAATGTAGGAATCATTCCACCGCCAAAAAACATAGTAATTAAGAAGATAATATTAAAAACCTTTCTTCCTACAAATTCTTTTTTGGACAGTGGATACGCTGCCAACAATGTCACAAAAACAGAAATAACTGTAAATGCAAGTGAATACAGGAAGGAATTTAAAAAGCCACGCCAGATCATTTCATTCTCTAATACTCTTCGATATGCATCTAATGTCCAGTCCTTAATATTAAAACTCAATCCCTGGTTATTCAAAACAGTCGGATCCATAAAGGATGCAAGTACTACATAGATAATCGGTATTGCTATAGAAAGGACGAATAAACCAAGAATGGTAAATCCGATTCCAAGGATTACTTTGTCTGTCCTTGAATATTTTTTCTTCTTTTTTTTCTCCATCTCTTCTCCCTCTTTTCTATAATCCTTCTCCGTCATTCAGTTTCTTAACAACACAGTTTACAAAGATCAACAAGATAACATTTACAACCGAGTTGAAGAGACCTACCGCTGTCGAATATCCATAATCTCCGTTCAGAAGTCCAATACGATATACATATGTAGACAGGATTTCTGATGCCGGCAAGTTCATGTCTGTCTGTAAAGCATATGCTTTTTCAAAACCTATACTCATAATATTTCCGGCCTGTAAAATAAACTGAATTACAATAATATTTTTAATTGCCGGCAACTCTACATACCAGATCTGCTGCAGAAGATTTGCGCCATCCATAATAGCTGCTTCTTCCAGTTCTTTGCTCGCATTCGATAGTGCTGCAGTATACATGATCGAAGCCCACCCGGCTCCCTGCCAGATTCCACTTGCAATATAAATTGTTCGAAATGCAGCAGGCATCGTCATCCAGTTCGTGCTGATTCCCAAAAGTTTATTCATAGGTCCAACCGGTGACAAAAACATACGGACCATTCCGCAAAGTACAATAACAGACACAAAGTTTGGAGCATAGATCAAAAGCTGAATCTTCTTTTTGATCCCCTGTTTGCGGATCTGGTTAAGCAAAAGAGCCAAGATGATCGGAACCGGAAATCCCCAAAGTAATCCATAAATGCTCAGTTTCAATGTATTAAGCAGGTAATTCATAAAATCCGGTGAAGATAAAAACCGCTTAAAATACTCAAGTCCTACCCATGTACTTCCAAATACGCCCTTGATAACGTTATAATCTTCAAACGCAATCAGCAGTCCCCCCATTGGAAGATACTTGAATATAATGGTTAATATAAGTGCCGGCATCAGGAAAAACACATATAACTGCCAATTTTTCTTTACATAAGCCAGCTTACTTGCCATCGTTCGTTTTCCCATTGCCCTGGTTTGTTTCTGCATCCTTTTCATGCAACTATTCCTCCATTCCCTTTGTCCTTCTCGCTGTATAACCGGTAAAGTAACCGGTTACTTTATAACTGAATAGTACCATATAATAATCTCTCTGTCAATGCTTTTGTTCGCAAAAGTTACCGGTTACATAACTGGTTATTTTATAGTTGCCTTTTCGACTTTTAGTTGCTATACTATGAATAAGAATTTTTAAAGGAGTCTATTGATCTTATGGCCAAGAAACAAGTTACATTTGCTGACATTGCCGAATATACCAATTTTTCAAAAACAACAATTTCCAGATATTTTAATCACCCTGATTCTCTGACACTTGAGAATCAGGAAAAAATATCACAGGCACTTGATGCTTTGGGATATAAAAAGAATAAACTGGCAAAAGTTTTAGCAAATGGAAAAAGTGAATTTGTCGGTATTATTGTACCAAATCTCTATCTGCACTATTATTCTGAGATGCTTACGCAGTTACTTTCCAGTTATTCAGACTATCATTATAAGTTTCTTGTTTTTGTCAGCGATCGTGGTCCGGAAGAAGAAGAACAGTATATTGATGAACTTATGGCATATCAGATTGAAGGACTTATTGTATTGAGTCATACACTTTCTTCTGAGAAGCTGGCATCTTATCAGATACCAGTCATTGCCATCGAAAGAGAAGCTAAGTATATCTGTAGTGTAACAACCGACAACTATATGGGTGCACTACAGGCAACAAATCTCCTGATCCGCGATAAATGTGATATCCTGGTTCATATCAATGTCAATGTTCCCGATTTTGTACCGGCATATAAACGAATTCTAGCATTTAAAGAAACCTGTCAGGAACATAACGTTCCTTATGAACTGAATCTGAATGTAGCCGGAGATTCTTATCAGGATATTTTTGCACAAATGCATCGTATTTTTACGGACATCGACGAAAAATATGCTGATAAAAAGAAAGGTATCTTTCTTGCAAATGATACCTATGCCAATATGTTTCTTAATCTTATTTTTCAAAAATATGGTTATTTCCCTGACACATACGAATTGGTAGGGTTTGACAATTCTCCGATTGCAAGTGAAGCTATCCTTCCAATCACAACCGTTGGACAGCAAATCGATCTGATCGCCAAAACCTCCATGGAACTGCTTGTACAGCAAATGGAAGAACGTAAAAAGCGAAAACCTGTACCACTTGCCGAACCCATTCATAAACAAATTACCCCTATACTTATTCGTAGAAAAACGACAAGTTAATACGGCATTACTCCCATTTCTTAACGATTCGAAAAAAGTGCATGCAGCCGTCAGGCCACATGCACTTTTGCATTTTCCTATCTTCTATTCCGCCAGCACTTCTTCCGCAATATTTCTGGCATGGTCGGAAATTCTTTCCAGGCATACCAGAGAATCAAGGAATACCACTCCAGCTTCTGTGTTACACTGCTGGTTGGTAAGACGCTTGATATGCTTTGCGCGGAGGGAAATCTCCAGCCCGTCTGCCTCTGTTTCTTTCTCGATGGTCTTTAACGCACTTTCGCGGTCATTGGACTCAAAGGCTTCCAACGCATACAGATAACTTGCAATGCAGACATCCAGCATCTTGTTCAGATGTTCCACTCCAACCTCAGAGAAATCCACCTGCTTTTCCAGCAGTGATTCCGCGAACTCAGAAATGTTTTCACAGTAATCACTGATACGTTCCATATCCGACACGATCTGGAGCATATGCGCCACCTCTTCATGCTCACGTTCATTGATCTGCAGAGTCGACAGCTTGATCGCATAGGATGTGATACCGGCACTTAACCGGTCTACCTTGCTTTCTTCTTCCTTCAGGAACGCAATCTGTTCTTCTTTTCGTTCGAACATAACTTTTCTTGCAACCTCCAGAGAATCCGCAACCACATGTCCCATTCGGACAAGCTCGGAAACGGTTGACTGAATCGCGATACCAGGGGTTTCCAGCATACGGTCATCCAGAAGGACTACACTTTCATCCTGTACCTCTTCTTCCACATGTCCGATCTTCTTGGCAAGCTTGATGATCCAGTCAGAAACCGGGAACAGCAGAACGGTTGTCACAATATTGAATACCGTATGCACCATACTGATCTGTGTCTGGGTGATATTTCCATGCGCCCATGCCGGATTCACAATACTCAGATATGCAATCGCAATAATACTGAAAATGATCGTTCCGATGATATTAAAGATCAGATGCATCAACGCTGCGGTTTTCGCATTTTTCTTTGCACCCACACTGGACAGGATTGCAGTTACGCAGGTACCGATATTCTGTCCCATGATAATATAAATTGCTGCGCCAAACGGTACAAGACCTGCTGCTGCAAGGCTCTGCAGGATTCCGACCGATGCAGATGAACTCTGGATGATCGCCGTAACTGCTGCACCCGCCACAATTCCAAGCAACGGATTGTGTCCCAGTGATACGAAAATATTGCAGAATGCTGCATTATCTTTCAGTGGTTCCACCGCTGAGGACATGGATGAAATCCCGACAAATAAAAGTCCGAAACCAACCACAATACTTGCGATATCTTTTGTCGAACGCCTCTTTCCGGTCAGCATAATGATCACACCGATCATGATCGCAACCGGTGCCAGATTGGACGGACTTAAAAATTTGGCCCATTCCACACTGGATACCAGCCATCCGGTAACTGTTGTACCGATGTTCGCACCCATGATAACTCCCATCGCCTGCTGAAGGTTCATGATACCGGCATTTACAAAACCGACTACCATGACGGTCGTCGCAGATGAGCTCTGGATCACTGCGGTAATGAACGCTCCAAGCAATACGCCGAAGAACTTATTCTTTGTAAGTGCTTCAAGCAATGACTTCATCCGGTTGCCGGCAGCATTCTCCAGCCCCTGTGCCATGATCTGCATTCCATAAATGAACATACCAAGGCCTCCGACAAACGGAATAATGATACTTGTGTACTTCATAGTCGTGTTATCTCCTCTTATGTACTTTTTCTTTTTCACTTTGATTCTTATTTTACAGGCCATTTACACAGCCACGATTTCATCTTAACATCATTTTTCTCCCTGTACAATAAATTTTCTTTCGTAGTTCTGACGAAAATTATTCCCATTACCCCTTCATCTTTGGTTCAAATATCCATGATGCAATGTACCCAAAAATCAATGCGCCGCTGATTCCTGCCGCACTTGCCTTGAATCCTCCAAGAAAAATTCCGATAAATCCTTCCTTGTCGACTGCCTCTTTTACCCCGTTCCATAAAGTATTTCCAAAACCGAGCAGTGGCACGCTCACGCCCGCCCCCGCATACTCCTGCAGTGGTTTAAATATCTGTACAAAACCAAGAATACAGCCAAGTACCACCAGGCTTACCATGACTCTTCCCGGCATCATTTTCGTCCGGTCAAGCAGAATCTGCGCCAGTGCACAGATGAGTCCCCCTACCCAGAATGCATTGATATAGTCCATTTTCTTTCCTCCTTTAACAATGTTCCAGCACAATTCCATGTGCAATTCCCGGAACGCTTTCTCCTTCATTGAAGCTGACCGTCGACATCAGCGCCCCCGTTGGTACAAAAAGGATCCTTTTCCACTCCCCCGATATCAGCTGTGGCATAATATATGCTGCAAGAGTGATCGCCGCGCAGCCGCAGCCGCTTCCACCGGAATTGGTATGCTGTGTCTGCTGATCGAAGATCGTCATTCCGCAGTCCATATGATTTTCTTTGATATCCAGCCCTTTCTTACGAAGCAGATCAAATAAAATCGATTGTCCCACATAGCCCAGGTCTCCGGTAATGATCCGGTCGTAATCCTTTTCACCCCTTCCAAAATCCATAAGATTCTGCAGAATCGTATCACACGCTGCCGGTGCCATACACGCTCCCATATTCTGTGAATCCTTCAGCCCATAATCCACAATTTTCCCAATCGTCACTCCACTGATCCGCACCCGGCTTTTCTTTTTTCCTACCAGAAAGGCTCCGCTTCCTGTCACTGTCCAGGTAGAAGAAAGTGGTCTCTGATTCGCATAGCCAAGTGGAAAACGAAATTCTTTTTCTGCACTTCCAAAATGACTCGATGTTGCAGCAAGCACCAGATCTCCATAGCCTGCCGCCACAGTCATTGCAGCAAGGGCAAGTGCCTCTCCGGATGTGGAACATGCGCCGAAAAGACCAAACACCGGGATCTGAAGTTCTTCTGCCCCCATCGATGTAGCAATTCCCTGTCTTAAAAGATCACCGCCAAAGAGATAGCGTACCTCCTCCGGCTGTACTCCCGCATTTTTCAATGCCAGCTTACACGCAAGCTTCTGCATTGTTCCTTCTGCAAGCTCCCAGGTTTTCTCTCCAAAAAGGTCATCCTCCGATGCAATATCAAA
>OGPW01001940.1_pt1 | contig 12632 bp, 8 predicted proteins | sample 1553061 | NCBI WGS metagenome assembly OGPW01 (sample SAMEA2580292, study PRJEB22360) | human gut metagenome | biome: human gut; feature: human-associated habitat; material: faeces | place: Denmark | collected 2008/2010
GTAAAAGCTGGGTGATCTCTGCAGAAGTCAAGTGTTCCCCTGTTCCTCTTACCAGCGCGGCACTGCAAACGATCAGCACCGGCGCCAGGTTTGATACAAACATGGCCAGTACGTGCTGCAGCCCGAATGGAATTGCTTTTTTCAGTGGCACTCTCCCGTTCAGCCGGTAAATATTCTCCGTGCTGACATCTGCCACTTTTTCTTCTTTGTTTGTTGTACTCATTGTTTTTCCCTCTCAAATCCTTTTTCTTACTTTTATTAGTCCGATCTACTCAACCTTACCAATCTCACTGAACGGCCAGTAGCGGAAAACGGCCTTTGCAAGAATCGCATCTTTTTCTACGAAATGATTCTTCCAGTACCTGGAATCCAAACTGTTATTACGATTATCCCCCATCATAAAATAGCAGTTTTTTGGAACTTCATATGGTCCGAAATCTCCGATCGGTACTTCGTTGCAGAAACTATCATCCAAAGGCTTCTCTGATCCATCTATGTACACTTTTCCGTCTTTCACTTCCACAGTCTCCCCAGGCAGACCAATGACTCTTTTTATAAATATCTTGGATGGATCATCCGGATATTTAAAAATGACGATATCAAACCTCTGCGGATCTTTTGATTTGTATGCAAGCCTGCTGCCGATGATCCGGTCTCCCTTCATAATTGTTGTCTGCATAGATTCAGACGGAATCACCGCATTGATATAGACCAGTTTATTTAGTGCAAACACGACCAGAAAAATAATAAGAAATGTCTTGGCATAATCCCATATCGTTGCAAATATTCCTCCTTTTTCCTGTAAATCTCAAGTAGTTTTCAGAATATTAGTCTATTTTGTAAAGTTTTCCCTTTTCGGCAAAAACAAACTCAACAGCAGAGATACAACGAACACACCTGCCACTGCATTTCCATTGAAGATATCTCCCACCTCATGTGGAAATGCACTGAAGAAGTTGCCGGATGTCTGTGTCAGTCCTACACCGATTGCAAATGCCAGTGATACAATGACCATCGTCCGGTCATCGAACTCACACTCTTTGAGCATCTTGATTCCTTCATACATAATAGAACCAAACATCATAACTGTACAGCCACCAAGAACTGCCTGTGGCAGGGAATTAAAAAATGCTCCAAGCGGCGGGAAAAGTGATGACAAAATCAAAATAAATGCTCCCATCAAAATCGTAAACCGGTTGATGACCTGCGTCATCGTTACAAGTCCTACATTCTGGCTGAAAGAAGTCAACGGCAGACATCCAAAACAGCCGGAAAGTGCACTGGAGAATCCATCTACAGCAAGTGACCCCTGCAATTCTTCCATCTTGATCTCGCGATCCAAAGCACCGGTACATACGGCGCTTGTTGCACCAGTTGTCTCTGCCGCAGATACAAGAAATACAATAGCAATTGTCAAAAATGCTCCCAGATCAAAGATTGGTTTATGGCTGGTCAGAAAGACCAGCTTCGGCAGACTGAAGACTCCAACTTCCTGTACAGTCTTTGTAATTCCGGAAAAGTCTACCATCGGCGCAATACCTGCAACCGTAAAAATGATTGCCAACAGATATCCAAGAATCAATCCTACCAGGACATTCAGATTCTTATATACCCCTTTCAGTAAATATCTGGCTACCAGGCATACAATCAGGGTAAATGCTCCAACAACCAGATGATACCATGCGCCAAAATCAGCAACTCCGCTTCCGCCGCCCCAGGAATCCATACCTACGGACAATAACGAAAGTCCGATTGCGATAACTACACACGCGGATACGACCGGTGTCAGGAAGCGCTTCAAGTATCTGGCGCTAAGACCTACCAGTCCTTCAAAAATACCGCCTAAAATAACAGCACCAACCATCCCTTCATATCCAAGTTCCGGATTGGTACAGATCATCAGCAGACTACCAAGAAAGGTAAAACTGACTCCCATAACGATCGGAAGCCTGGAGCCAATCTTCCATACCGGGTAAAGCTGCAGACAGGTCCCGATCCCCGCTGCAAACATCGCGCACTGCAGAAGCTGCGTAATTTCCGCAGCACTTAAGTGATTCTCCGATCCTCTCACAAATGCCGCACTGCACACGATCAGCACCGGTGCCAGATTCGACACAAACATTGCCAGAACATGCTGTAGTCCGAACGGAATCGCCTTTTTTACCGGCACTCTTCCATTCAGACAGTAAATATTTTCCTCACTCACTGCTTTTGTATTTTTCTCTTTATCCATTTTCCTTTTCCCTCATTCTCTTTTTTTATTCTGTCCTAAGCGCTGTCACCGGATCGCTCTTTGCTGCTTTCCTTGACGGAATGATTCCACCGAGCAGGGTAAGCCCGATACTCAAAAGAATCAGCACAATTGCCGGAAGCACTGGTAAAAATGCATTGATTTTGTTATTATCTGCCACCGCATGAATGATCATATTTCCAGGGATCAGAAGCAGCAGTGACAGTCCGATTCCGATCAGTCCGGCACACAGACCAATGATAACGGTTTCTGCATTAAATACCTGCGATACATTTCTCTTAGATGCCCCGATCGCGCGCAGGATTCCAATCTCCTTCTTCCGTTCCAGTACACTGATGTAGGTGATAACCCCGATCATAATTGAAGATACTACAAGGGAAATCGCCACAAACGCAATCAGCACATAGCTGATGATATCCACGATATTTGTCACGGAAGACATCAGTGTTCCGACTATATCGGTATAAGTGATGATCTGTTCCTCTTTTCCTTCTTTTTCCATCCGGCTATTATAAGAATCCAGGATTTTCACCACTTTTTCCTTGCTCTCAAAATCCATCGGATATATGGAAATCTGACTCGGGTTCGCAAAATCCACGTATCCAAGCTTCTGCAGATTATTGTCATAGGAAGCAGTCGCGCTCATTGTCATGGATGTCATCAGCTCTTTCAGATCATCTTCTGTCATATTCATCTGAAATGCCTTTGCAAATGCATCGGTATCAATCTTCATCGAACTTCCAAGCATGTTCTGCAGCTGGGCTCCCACATTTCCCATGGCAGCCTGCATGGCGTTCCCGATTTCTTCTGTGATCTGAGTGACGATCTGATTCATTGCCGAAGTGATCTGTGTCTCAAGCACATCCGAAATTGCTCGGGTATAAGTTCCCATTGCCTTTGCCATGTAACTTCCCATTGTCGCACTTAACTGGCTCTCCAGCTGATCCATATCGATCACCTCGGAAAGCCCGTTCATCAGACGCTGTTTTCCATCTGCTGTAGCAAGGTAGTTCAGAAAATAATCTCCCATTTTGGTCGGATCTGCTTTTCCATTCGCCGCAGCATATGCCGGATAACTACTCGCCAGTTCTTTTGTCAGTTTTTTCAGCTGGTCAGAAGTAATATTTATCACCGTATCTCCAAAAATCTCCTGCTGCCAGGTATTCATAATCTCTTTTGCTTCCTCGGTCTGTAAATACTCCGCCAAGTATTCTCCAAATTTATCCGGATCTGTATATCCTTTTCCCGCAGCATACTTTTGATATCCTTCCATCACACGCTGTACAAGCTCCTGCATCTGATCAATTGTAATCTTAAACCCACCGGTGCTCTCAATGATCTCCTGCAGATTATCTTTCAGGATCTTCTGCGCTTCATCCGTCATCAGGTAATCCATAAAATCTTTCGCCAGATTTGAATAATCTGCTTCCGGATGGAATTTCACATACTCCTGATAACCTTCCATAACACCCTCAGACAACTTCTGCATTCCACCCGGTTTTACGGTAAGATCCAGGCTTCCGATCATATCGCCAAGATTCATCTGTGGCATACCGGACACGTCAAGACTGATCTGATCCAGATTTATCATCCCGGACAAATCCAGAGAATCCCCACCCATCCGGAATGCATTTTCCAGATTCACTGAATCTGCTGACAACAGATCACCGGAAAATCCACCGGAAAGTACACTGTTATCAAAACCAAATGCTTTCTGAAGTGCATCCTCATCGACCGTAAACAGGCTGTCCGCATCCAGTCCATTCTTCTCTTCTGTCGTCCCGAACGGTTCTCCAGTAAATACATTCTTTGACGGATTTTTCAGCTGATCCTTTACAATCTCACTTTTTGCAGCCTCTTTTGCGACATGCTCAGTAAGTCTCTGCGGATAGCCAATCCCCGGTGTCAGAGCGGAAGCATTTGCATCTTCCGATGCCTGTACGATTCCGACGATTTTAAGTTCTTCGCCCTGATCCACGAGTTTCTTCATATATTCCTTATTATCGGATTTATCCTTCCAAACCTTATACTGGCTGTCATATTCATAGCATTCAGATACATTGACCAATTTGAACGTCTTGTCTAAAATATCCTCGTATGTGTAATTTCCAATATCTGCCGGTGTATTGACATCTTCTTCATTGATAAATTCCTGGATCATTTCGTCCAGTTCCATCTGATCCCGCAGTCCCAAAGTATAAAGGAGAAAATCACTCATGCCTCCGTCCGAAGTCAGCACCAGTACACATTCATTATAATTCTGCGGCCAGCGTCCCGCCTTCACATCATACTGGTTCTCATAAAGTCCCTCCGTCTTAGGCATTTCATAAAAAACATTCGTACTCATCATCGATGACATCAAACTGTTGGTACTTGCGCCAGAGCTGATTCCAAGCGACTCAAAGGATTTGTCCGGATTCACCTGGCGAATGGAACCATCCTTGTTCTGCCGATAGATTCTTGGTGAAATATTATAAGAATATTCAACGGCACTGGTATAGTCCTCAATTCCACTTTTTCCTCCATCCAGATATTCTTTTAAAGACTTCAGGTCATTGGAATCCATCGTGGAAAACATATTGGTCATCATCTGCATAACCTTGACTTCCCCGTCTTTTTTTGTCTCCTTCTTATCCGAACTGCCCGAACCACTGTCCATATTGCCTACCATCATCGATGTCATATCAAATCCGGTACTCTGGATCTGAAGCGGATACTCGGAAAGAGTCTCTTCTTCAATTGACTTGATGTAGGCATTGACTCCGTTGGAAAGTGCCAGTATCAGTGCAATCCCGATAATTCCAATAGAACCGGCAAAAGATGTCAGAAGAGTCCTTGCTTTCTTCGTCTTTAAGTTATTAAAGCTCAGGGAAAGAGCCGTCAGAAATGACATGGAAGCTTTTCCCATATTCTTATGCTCCGGCTCCTTCATGACCGCTTCATTGACATAAAATTCGTCCGTATCCGAACGGATCTTTCCGTCCTTGAGTGTTACGATACGGGTCGCATATTCTTCAGCAAGCTCTGGGTTATGTGTAACCATTACAACAAGCCGGTCTTTTGCCACTTCTTTTAAAAGTTCCATAACCTGCACACTGGTCGCCGTATCCAGCGCTCCTGTCGGCTCATCAGCAAGCAGGATATCCGGATCATTGACCAGCGCACGGGCGATTGCCACCCTCTGCATCTGTCCGCCTGACATCTGGCTCGGTTTTTTATGCAACTGCTCCCCAAGACCAACTTTTTTCAGAGCCTCAATCGCTCTCTTTTTCCGTTCTTCCTTCCCGATCCCAGAAATAGTCAGTGCCAGCTCCACATTGGCAAGCACCGTCTGATGTGGAATCAGATTATAACTCTGAAATACAAAACCAATTGTATGATTCCGATAGGAATCCCAGTCTCTGTCTTTATATTTTTTCGTAGAAATCCCGTTGATGATCAGATCACCACTATCGTACCGATCCAGTCCACCGATGATGTTAAGAAACGTCGTCTTTCCCGAACCACTCGGTCCCAGGATCGCAACAAATTCATTGTTCCTGAAATTCAGGCTTACATCATCCAGTGCCTTCTGTACCAGCGTACCTGTACGGTATTCTTTGCAGATATGTTGAATTTGAAGCATAAAAATTCTCCTTTTAAGTTGTAACTCATGAAACGCGTATGTTTCATTGTACACCCTTAAAAGGAGAAAATCATGTCTTTTAGAAAAATTTTATTCTTTATTTTCTGAGAAGTTCTTTTCCCGAAATACCTGGCTCTGTCATATTGACCGGATCCAGAACGGTTTCCATCTCTTTTTCACTTAAAAGACCTTCTCTGAGAATCAGATTACGGATGGATTCCCCGGTCTTCATTGCTTTTTTCGCAATTTCCGCTGCTTTCTCATAGCCTACATGCGGACAGATTGCAGTAATTACGCCGATGCTGTTCTCTACCAGCTGACGGCATCTCTCTTCATTGGCTGTGATTCCTGTCACACAGTTGTCAATAAAAGTCTGCACTGCATATGCAAGTGTATCAATCGACTGGAACAGACAGTAGAATACGATCGGTTCAAACGCATTCAGTTCCAGCTGTCCACCCTCTGCTGCCATCGTGATCGTCACATCATTTCCAATGATGTTAAATGCGACCTGGTTCACTACTTCCGGGATGACCGGATTCACTTTTCCCGGCATGATCGAAGAACCATTTTGCTTTGCCGGAAGGTTAATCTCACCAAATCCGGCTCTTGGTCCGGATGACATCAGACGCAGGTCATTGGCAATCTTGGAAAGTGTGACTGCACACGCTTTCACTGCACCAGATACTGCCACAAACGGATCCAGGTTCTGGGTTGCATCGATCAGATCAAAAGCCTGGACAAACTGAATATCAGATATTTTTGAAAGATTCGGAACAATGCGGCTTACATAGGCTTCATCTGCATTGATTCCGGTTCCGACTGCCGTTCCACCCATGTTGACGGTACGCATCTCGTCCATCGCATTATCCATACGGTGGATATCACGCATGATGGCATCGGAATATGCCTGAAATTCCTGACCCAAACGGATTGGAACTGCATCCTGCATTTGGGTGCGTCCCATTTTGATCACATGGTCAAATTCCTCTGCCTTTTTGCAGAGCGCTCCATGAAGTCTGAGCAGTTCTTTTTTCAGATTCTGAAGAAGTCTGAGTGAAGTCATCTTGCCAGCTGTCGGAATAACATCATTTGTGGACTGTCCGCAGTTTACATCATCATTCGGATTTACTGCTGAATAATCTCCCTTTTTCCCGCCAAGAATCTCAATCGCACGGTTGGCAATGACTTCGTTTGCATTCATATTTAGAGAAGTACCCGCACCTCCCTGGATCGGATCTACGATAAAGTACTCATGCAATTTTCCTGTAAGGATTTCATCACATGCCTGTACGATTGCTTTTGCCTTTTTCTTTTCCAGAATCCCACTCTCGCAGTTGGTGATCGCAGATGCTTTCTTTATGTACGCAAGACTGTTGATGATCTCCGGATGCATATTCAGCCCGGTAATACGGAAATTCTCCGCAGCACGCAGTGACTGTACCCCGTAATATACATCTCCTGGAATATCTTTTGCCCCTATTGAATCCTGTTCTACACGATAACCTGTCTTGTTTTCTTTTCCATTTTCCATCTCAAAATCCCTCGATTTTCCATTTTTCTCTGGCGTATTGCCTTTGTTGTTTTCATTATAGCTCTGTGTTACAATATAATCTAATACATATATTTTTATAGTAACTATAATTTTAAAACTATGTCAAAGGAGAATACCTATGTTTCAGGGAATGGAATATGTCTATGAAGTTTATCTGGAAAAAAGCTTTTCCAAGGCGGCTGAGAAGTTATTTATCTCACAGCCTTCACTCAGTGCCAACGTAAAGCGTGTCGAGCATCACATCGGATATCCGATCTTTGACCGGAGTACCAAACCACTTTCCCTTACCGAATGTGGGGTACAGTATATCAAAGCGGTAGAAAAAATAAAAAGTATCCAGAATGAATTTGAAGGATTTGCAAACGACTGGGGCGACCTAAAAAAAGGAACACTCACCCTCGGAGGAAGCAACTTGTTTTCCTCCTGGATCCTGCCTTCGCTGATCGCGGATTTTGCCCGCAGATATCCTCTAATCCAGATCAGCCTGATTGAAGAAACCACTGCCAATCTTGCCCGTATGCTGCGACACGGGCAGCTGGATCTGATGCTGGACAGCAGTGTTCTGGATGCCACCATCTACGGCTACCGTAAATTTCAGGAAGAGCACCTGATCCTTGCTGTTCCGGGAGCATTCCCGATCAATAATACGCTGCGCTCCTATCAGCTTCCTGTAGAAGATATCCTGAGCAAAAAATTTCTGGAAGAATCCTGTCCTCCCGTTCCTCTGACACGCTTTAAAAGTGAGCCTTTTATTATGCTGAAACCGGAAAACGACACTGGAAAACGTGCCCGTATGATCTGCCAGAACAATCTCTTTGAACCAAATATCATCCTGGAAATGGATCAGCAGATGACTTCTTACAACATCACCTGCTCCGGCATGGGGATCTCTTTTATCGGAGATATCATGCTCTCAAAAGTACCTCTTACCTCTGATGTGGTGTACTATAAGCTTCCTGCATGCGAAAGCAGCCGTGACATCCGGTTCTACTGGAAAAATGGTCGCTACCAGACAAGGGCAATGGAAGAATGTTTAAAAATGGCGTGCCAGTAAGGCACGCCACTTTCCTGCAGAACAGATACTATCTATTTATCTGCAATCTTGGATCCGACAAATAATTCTTCTCTACATAAACCTACTCACTTCTCAGTGCATCGATTGGATTCATGTTCGCCGCCTTCACCGACGGAAGGAGTCCGAAAATAATTCCGATCAGTGTGGAAAATACTACTCCGACCAGAATGGACACTCCGCTGATTGCCACCGGAACTGCCGAGACTGCGGAAATAATATAGGCAAGCGCAATCCCTCCTGCCACACCGATCAGACCTCCGAGAAGGGTAAGTACTGCCGCTTCCGTCAGAAACTGCGTCAGGATTCTTCTTTTTCTTGCCCCCAGTGCCTTTTTCAGACCGATTTCTCTCGTTCTTTCTGTCACAGACACCAGCATAATATTCATAACACCGATCCCGCCAACCAGAAGTGAAATGCTTGCAATCCAGAGCAGCTGCTGGTTCGTCGAGCTGCTGATCTCCTGGATCTGGTTCGCCTGTTCCAGAAGATCTTCCCCTTTATACTTTATCGTCTCATCAGACACGGTCAGGTAACTGTTCAGGATATCTGCCGCCTTTTCTCCTGCCGCAGTCATCTCATCTGTGCTTGTCGCGCGGACAACCAGATTCTGCGGTTCATCGTACTGATAAATAATCGGCCACAGTGTATCCGGAATACAGATCGTTCCACTTCCATCCGTGGATACATAACGATAATAGTCTTCCATCGAATTGATCACCGGCTGTGAATTTTCTTTTCTCGCCATCATACCGATCACCGTAAATGGCTCCCCTTTAACCTCAATAATCTTTCCAATCACATTTCCATCCGGAAATAGAGCTGTGGCTGTCGTTTTATCAAGCAGCACAACTTTTCGGTTTGCAGTAAAATCTTTTTTGGAAAAGCCACGCCCTTTTGTGATCTGAAATCCATAGGCATCCAGATAATTGGAATCTATTCCAAAAATATTACAGCTTGCCAGCTTCTGACTGCCTGCATATGCAGCATCATATTCATTCCGTCTGTGATAAAGGGCTGCACTTTCCACCTCATCCAGTGTCTGGATCTCACCAAGTACCTGATCTGAAATCTCCGGTATTCCATCCGGAACCTCCTGATAAGACAGATCCAGTGTCCAGTCTCCCTGATAAAGCTGGATATTGACCGCATTATTTCCCGCGCCAACCAGATTTTTCTTGATCTGCTCATTGGTTCCTTTGATCGTTGAAACAATTGCAATGATCGATCCGATTCCGATAATAATACCAAGCATCGTCAGCGCAGACCGCAACTTATGACTCCAGATTCCCTGAAATGCCAGCCTGATATCTTCAAGCATCTCCTCACCCCCTCATTAATTATAATCATACAATGACTCCACTGTCTTTGTCTTCGCACCCTCTTTTACATTTCTTCCATACGGAAATGCAATCTCATCCTCCATGGTAAGTCCGGAAACGATTTCAATGGAACCGTACATATTTTTTCCAACCTCTACATACTGCTTCTCCAGCCTTCCATGTTTTCCTTTCTTGTATACATAGGAGCGGTTTCCGCCTTCTCTTATGAACATCTGTTCCAGGTAAATCGAATTCCCACTGTCACCCGAAAGTCCGTCTACGGAAATACTGACACCCTCACCAGATGAAAGATCTGCATCTTTTTCAACCACTGCAGTAAACGGATAGTAGGACATATTAGGATTCTCGCTGCTCTTCATACTTTCAACCGGTGAATTACCGATACTGGTGATCGTTGCCTCATAAGAGTTCCCCGTATTCCAGGAAGTCACCATCACAGTCATACCCTCTTTTAATTTATCATAGCTGCTTTCGGCAATCCCTCCGATTACATAACAACCATTTTTTCCGGTCACAGATATAACCGGTTTATTCTCCAGCTTTGCCTCTTCTTCGTCAAGTACAGCTTTTACCGTTCCCTCTACTGTACTCTTTACAACACCATTATTTACTTTTTTATCCAGCTTTTTCAATTCCAGTTGTGCTGTTCGCTTTTCCAGATCCAGGTCCTTGATCTTCTGTTCTTTTTCCTGGATCTGCTTTGCCTGCTCTTCCCTGGTCATTCCATCTGCATCTCCCGGATCCGGCTCCTCATATCCACCAGGATTATCCGGTTCATCCGGAATTTTCGGCTCTTCCGGTGTCTCCGGCTGTTCCGGATTTTCAGGCTTTATCACCTGTCCGGTCTTTCCGTCCAGCGTCCAGGAGTATAAAAGAAGCGTCGGTTCCTTCTCCTGATCCACTACATCAAAGATACAGACTGCCCTCTCTTCCAGCATTTTCAGCATGGATTACTCCCTCATCTTCCTTTTGTTCTCGGCTCTTTCTTAAAATTTCATCCTTGTTCATATCCATTTTCCTTTCCAAGTTTTATTGTATTATTGCAAAGTTTTCTTTGCGATTAAATAATAGCACTACCAAGTTTTCTTTGCATTTTATTGATTAGCAGGAATAGAGGGCTACTGTCTAAATTTTTCTGTGTTACCTTATCGTACATGAGCATTGCCGCTAGAGATGAACACTCTCACAAAGCGTTCCAGGGCAACGGCTGCTTCTGCTCTGGTGACAGCTCCATCGGGGTCAAAGAGGTTGGTGATTTCCCTTCCTTTCACCCCAAAAGGGCATGGAGAAAATTTTCTCCATGCCCTTTTATACTTTTTGTTCTTGGTTGCATCAACGGCATCCCTAGCCTATTATGCCTGTGCGGTCCACGCTGCCTACTGATTTTTCAGCAGGAACCGACCCAGACGCTTCTCGGTCTGTTCGCCGTTGCGGATGGCAAACTCTCCTGCCAGCAAGACGTGCTCAATGCCCTCCGCCTTCTGGAATGGGTTTTCATAGGTCGCTTTGTCGGCGATGGTATCCGGGTCAAAGACGGTAATGTCCGCTGCCATCCCTTCCTTTAGCAGACCGCGGTCCTGCAATCCGATGATTTGAGCCGGTAATCCGGTCACACGGTAGACTGCATGCTCCAGTGTGCAGAGCTTTTCTTCTCGTACCAGACGGAAAAACCGCGGGAAGGTCGCAAAGTGACGCGGGTGCGGTCTGCCCTCATTTTCCTCCTTACTCAGCGGCATACCACAACCATCGGTCCCGATGGTGACCTCCTGGCGCAGGAAGTACAGCACATCCTCTTCCGACATACAGAAGAAGATGCAGTCTGCGCTGCCTTTGGTTTCCACCATCAGTCGGGCAGCTGCTTCGGACATGGTGCAGTTCCAGATTTGGCTCATCTCATAGATATTTTTGCCGTCGGCTTCCGGGCAAAGTCCGTAGGTGGTGACCACATAAATGGCTTCACCGTCCTCCTTTTCCGCAAAGCGATGGTCCAGCTCTGCCAAAATCTGACCTCTCTGGTCAGAAGCAAGCCGAGCTGCCGCAGCCGCTACTCCGCCCTCCAGCGTCCATTTCGGCAGGATATTGGTAATGCCGGTTGCCGCCGCTGTGTACGGGTACATATCAGCCGTTACAGCAATGCCGTTTTTCTGTGCCTGCTCGATGTATTCCCAAATTTTCGGTGCCCAACCCCACTGCTCCTTGCCGCTGGCTTTCAGGTGGGATATGTGGACTTTTGCACCTGTCTTTCGGTTGATTTCATACATTTCTTCCAGGGCAGCGATAATCTCCGCTCCCTGATTGCGCATATGGGAAGCGATGATACCGTCGTATTTGGCTATCACCTCACCCATTGCGTTCAGTTCCTCCTGGTCGGCAAACACACCGGGCGCATAGCCAAGACCCAGTGTCATTCCCCAGGCTCCGTCTGCCATCTCTTTGTCCAGCAAGGCAGCCATGTCCGCCAGCTCCTCTGCGGTGGCTTTTCGTCCTTCAAAGCCCATGACGCCGGCGCGCAAAGCTCCATGTCCGACCATCGGAAGCTGGTTGGTCGCCATTGGACGATTTCCACTCTTGGCTTTTTCAATAAACTGCGCCATAGAGGTAGAAACATAGGAATCCCACTTGCTGCTAACCGAGGAAAACTCCTTCATCAATTCCAGATTTTCCGGCTTACAAGGATAAACGGTGTAGCCGCATTGACCGGTCACCTCGGAGGTGATGCCCTGAAACAGCTTGGACTGACAGCGGCTGTCGGGCAAAAAGGTCGTATCACTGTGCGAGTGAAAATC
>OGPW01001958.1_pt1 | contig 12548 bp, 14 predicted proteins | sample 1553061 | NCBI WGS metagenome assembly OGPW01 (sample SAMEA2580292, study PRJEB22360) | human gut metagenome | biome: human gut; feature: human-associated habitat; material: faeces | place: Denmark | collected 2008/2010
GTGGGCTGTTGCTTATTTCATTGTCAGGGCTTCCTAGGGCCTACTAGCTGAAATGAGTTAGCAGTCCCACGCTTTCTTTATACTAACGTTCTGTTAGGGACTGACAGGAGTAAATTTATTCCTAATGCTTCATGCCCATTATTCTGAAAAAGATTTGCAATCATCTTGTTCTCAGAAACAAGCATCCTCATCAGCAAAACCCTCATCTACCCCTCCTGATATCACCGAATCAGCTGAAACATTCCACTCCAATAAAAATACGGGGTGCTTTGCACAAATAATCACAATTATTGTTTGTGGTCTAATTGGAGGAGGGATCGCTGCATTATCGACAGGCGATGCCGAACGGTTCTGGGTTGGTTTTGCAATGGGAGCAATATTTCTAGGCCTTATGCTGGCTTTGCAAATGCGATAATAACACTATGAACATCTATATCACTCAAGTAAAAATGCACAAATGATCTGGCATCGAATAATAGACTGGTTTAATGATCGGTCGGAAAGAGAAAATCTAAGATGCAGTTTCAATAAAGCTGCAAAAGAGGCATTTATATACGGAGTAGCTCCAACTCTGTTGGAAGCTAGTATTTCCAGAGGAGACAGTGCCTATAAGCATGTGTTTTCTAAATTATACTCAGGATTCAGGATCAAAGCATTGTCCGGCAGGGCTCTCACAAAGGAAGAGCTAATAGAAATCGGTCATGCTATCCTTGAAAATCAAGAGCTTATTAGACGATTAGTAGCCTTGGGTTGGGACACTCTTGAAGTCCAAGATATTAAAGGTTTTTACGGCGTTAAATGGGCTTTAAAAGACTTTGCTAACATAGGAATAGTAATACCTCAAAACCTATGATACAATTACTTCAAGCTGCTATTGACAGCACGAAAACCACTATTTCCATGAAAGGATCCCATTCCTATTGGATGTGGATTGCATTGGGTGAATTGATAATTATTCTATTTCTGATCGCTAAATGGAAAACTCACTCCAAAGATGCACAGGCGAAACAGAAATTTAAAAGCGAGGCTTTACATGGTGAAATAGATTTTGACAATGTAATTACCAGTTCTTTTCATGCGAATGAACTCTATGACAAATTGAAAAAAACATGCCATCCCGACAGGTTTACAAGTGAGGAACAAAGAGTAATTGCAGATCAACTGTTCCAGCAGATTACCCAAAATAGACGAGATTACAAGAAACTGGTAGAGCTCCAGCATGAAGCAGAAAATAAGCTGCACATTCAATCTTAATTATTCCGGAAGAGATGAAAAATATACTGTTAACACTAGGTGCTATCCTATGTTTTTGGGCATGCCAGACTGCGACATCTACTTATCAGGGCCCAAGTCGAGCCACCATTTTGCCTCTGAGGCAAGTGAGGAAGGATACATCAACGAAATTTTCGACATTGATGTATTGACCTCGTGTGCCATGAGCCTTAAAAATGAAACCCCCTCTCGTCTCACGTATGGTTGTTTATGTACAACCGCTAAAGGGAAGAGTGAAAATTATTGGATCAGTGTCGATTGGGGAACAACCATTGAAGATGCAACTTCCAAAGAGTATGCGCAACAGGCCAAAGGGGTGATTGCAAGGCAATTCAACAATGTAAAAGAGATGAATTTCCAGAACCTTCCGGCGCTCCTGTATGACCAACGGGAAGGGGCCACGTTGATTAGGCACTTAAACTTTTGGTATAAAGGGAATGTCTATGATGTCAAGTTTGCATCGTTTCCTTCGGATGATTTTGATATGCGAGCCTCTGATTTCCTTTTTTGAATAACATTAAAATAACAACTATTATGGATGCTAAAACACTTATAATCTTTCGGATTGTAATCCGGATCATTGCAATTATCATTTGTGTTCAACGGGCTCGTAAACTTAATAGAAGCCAATTTGGTTGGGGATTTTTTGGTTTTGTATTCCCTATTCCTGCTGTAATCTGGATATACTGTTTGAAAGTAAACAAAAAATGGATTGAGAATCCGCCAACAACAAATTCTTCAGATGGGAAAGCCTCAACCAAGTGTCACAGCTCTAACGATGAATATGATAAAGAATTAGGGCGAATTTCCATCGGATTCGTATTATTAACCATGATTGTAGCTGTACTCTTTGGTGGTTGTAAATATTTCGGAATACTCTAATTCACTTAGAAAATGTATTGCATCCATTGTGGCACAGCATTGCCAGATCACGCCAAATTCTGCCGTAACTGCGGAGAATCTATTGAGGTTGATAATTCCGAGGCGTCCCAAACATCTGAAAAAACAGAATCACATCATTCCATTTCTTTGGAGAAGATTCTACAGAAAGCCGTTGTCATTGATTCCAATGGAATGGATAATGATTTTATCGATTCCATAGGAAAAGAATCGATAAAGGTTGATACACCCTCTCAAATAAACCCTGACTTTCAATTAGAAGAGTTAAAAGCAGAGGTTACAAAAAATCCTGTTAGCGGCCTAATAGGCTCCACGATAGGAATAATCTTTGGCGTAATACTTTCAATCTCAGATCAGGAAGAAGTGCTGATAAGCGGCATACTCATAATTATTGTATCCTTGACATTCTTGGTTGCATTTATAATTCAGAAGTCCACCAACTCATAAAAACACAATATGAAAACTCTTGCGATTAGAAAACTACACCTGACAATTATTTTGGGTTGTCTAACAATGACTTCTGCATGGGGACAGAAAGCATCTATGCAATTTGATAAAATGCAGATAGCTCAAACAGATCAGAATTATCAGCCCATTGAGCGCACATCCAAAACAAAACAACAAAGCGGGACAATTCAAATTTTCAAGGATGAAATCCGCATTATTCAAAGTAATACTTCAAATTATCAGAAATTTACAATCACTAAATACAGAAAACTCAGTGATCGCTATGAATTTGCAGCCACAAACTCTGACGGCAACTGGGCATTCAGCCTGTGGAAACAAAATGGACAGAACATCTTCATGGCATTATGGATTGACCAGCAAATCATATCTGTATTTAACATCTCCAGCGGATTTACATTAGACATCCCATTTCTGAAATAGCGCATATGAACTAACTCAAATACACAAAGTCCCCATCACATTCTCCATCCAAACCTTAGGACTATTTATGACCGTAAAGTTTAAATATTCAAGACATGAAAAATATTCTACTCGTCATTATTGTTAGTGTGTGTTTATCCTGTCACCATAATGATTATATCCGAGAAAAAGAAGCCCTAATTGTACTTTACAATACGACGAATGGAGACAACTGGAAAAATAATACCAACTGGTGCAGTGATCAACCTCTTAAGACATGGCATGGGATTAAAACAAACGATGAAGGATTGGTCAGTGAATTATATCTAAATAGCAATCAATTGTCAGGAACTATTCCAGACGAAATCGGACACTTAGTTCATTTAACATCCTTGTGGTTATTTAGTAATAGACTTTCTGGTCACATTCCTCAAGGGATAGGACAATTAACTCATTTAGAGTGTTTATTCTTGGATAATAATAATCTATCTGGCACTATACCAGCAAAGTTAGGAGCAATAACAAATTTAAAAGACTTGAGCCTTGCTGACAACCATCTTTCAGGAACTATCCCAGATGAACTAGGAGCATTAACGCAGTTACAACGGTTATGGCTACACAACAATCAACTTTCTGGGAATATTCCATCTTCAATTGGAAATTTAACTAAACTGACATCATTGAACTTATCCAACAATCAACTCTCAGGAAATATCCCAAACAGAATAGGGCAACTAACAAAACTAGTAGATTTAGATTTGAGCAACAATCAATTATCGGGTGGTTTTCCTATCACATTTGCACATCTTACGCGAATAGGCTATTCTTTTAACCTTCGCAACAACAAATTATCAGACACCGTTCCTAACAAAATAAAGAGTATGTCCAATTGGCCAACTATAAAAAACAAGAAGTGGATTTTACCTACATGGCGGGTTTACAAAAGGATCTGCCGGCTGTATAGATGCGGGAGCAAATATAGGACAGATTTATGAATTTACTAAAATGCAGAAAATTACAAATGTAACTGTTCAATACGACACTGTCCGCGCCGTATTCCCGCAGTCCACCACTCAAATTTGCGTAGTGCATCAGATCCGAAACTCCTGCCCGCTACGTCGTCTGGAAGGACATGAAGGCTTTCACGGCCGATATGAAAGAGATCTATACCTCAGCCAACAAGCAGCAGGCTGAGTCGGCATTGGCTCACTTCGAGCAAGTCTGGGGCTCGAAGTATCGCCATGCCGTGCAGTCGTGGCATCGAAACTGGGACAAGCTAACCGCCTTTTTCGAGTTCCCCGTCGAGATCCGTAAGATCATCTACACGACCAATATCATCGAGAACCTAAACGGAAAGATCAGGAAATACACTAAATCAAAACTTTCGTTCCCCACCGACGATGCTGCCCGCAAGTCGATCTGGCTGGCCTTGCAGGAGATCGAGAAGAAATGGACAGCACCCATCCAAAACTGGGGGGTGGTAATGAACCAGTTTATAGCTATATTTGAAAACAGAAGCGGGATTTAGCAATCCTCTAAACCCCGACCCGAATTATCGTTTACACAAAATATTGGACAGTCCCTGCGTGAACGCATTGCCCAAATGCAACAGCGTTTTGAAAAAGATGCCGCCAATGCGAACACCGATGCTATTGCCAGTGTCGGCTAATTCGGTACACCAACACACCGTCTACACTCATACTGCCGACACCCCTAAAATGGCGCAAAAAGGAGGGTGATTAGCTGTTTTCTTCATTTTCCTGGAGCAAATCACACATTAAACATTTATAATCAATAACTCAAATAGATTATAGCCATTATTTTTCTCATATCAAAAAAGGAATTAAAGGGGTAGATTTTCACGAAAAAGCCGCTTTTATTTAGTCGTTTTTGCCCTTTTGGGGGAGTATTCACCATGCGTGCAGACATCCCAACTGACACCCCAACCCCGTTTTTAATTTTGAAACATACCGTTTTACTTCCTACCCTACCCGACCATTTACTACCTCAATTCTACCATTTCCGAAAGACCATTTAACAGGTGATAAAACGCCCGTTAAAGGGTATTTTACCGCATTTGCGGCGGCGCCCCTACCCTATGCCCGATAAAAGAACCAGCAAGTATACACGGCAAAAAGCCCCATTCTACACCGTTCTTGCCTGTTTGTAGGTGTGTCTCACCAGACAAAAGAAAGCGGCCCAAAAGCCACTAAAAGCTACCAGACCGCCCATGCGATTAAAGCAAATTAAACCTGATGCAAAGCCGCATTAAACACCTGCTTAAACACTTTGCCCTCGTTCTTAAAGCAAAACTAAACCAACTTAAACCTTTTGTGCGTTTCGTTTTCCAGCCCCTACTCCACCACACCCGTATATTTACGTAACTATCAAATGTTTACATATTAAAACATTCTTCATACTGTTGTACACTTCGTTTTCATGCCCATACTATTTTTTCGTGAAGAATGAAAAACAAGATTGCTGGAGTTATTGCCAGCAGTCTTATTACCAGCTACCTCCCCCCAGAGCCCGGTACAGCATGGCTTGCAAAGCACAATTTTTCGTGCTGAGGGCGATTTGTTCTAATTCACAATTCAGATAGCGTTCGTCTGCAGAAAGCACTTCGAGATATCCTACAAAATTAAGCTTAAACAAATCTGTAGCATTGCTGACTGAGCGGCGATGAACCAGACTCTCTTGTTGTTTCAGGTGTTTGCGGCGAGAGGTCAATTCACTTGCCGCGATTAGATTCGATACCTCTTCATATGCTTTCAGAGTCGCTTCGTGGTAAGCGGCAAGGGCAATCCGTTCTCGTCCCTGAGCAGCTTGCCATGCGGAACGAACTTGCGCCCGGTTAAACAACGGGGCCGTAATTCCCAATCCTAGGTCGTATGCCATGGAAGCGGGGGAGGCGAACCATTTGCTTAAGGCGAAAGCGTTAAATCCTCCATTTCCTCCGATTATCAAAGAGGGATAAAATGCTTTACGAGCAGCCATTACATCTGCTTTGGATGCTATTAACTCCATCTCGGCTTTCCGTATGTCCGGACGTAACTGTAATAATTGGGCGGGAATGCCAACCTGTCCGGGGAAGCGCATGTTCGCAAGGCTGTCGAACGAACACCTCTCAATAGCGGAAGGAAAATGTCCCATTAAGGTACATAAGGCACGTTCTTTTTCTCCGGTTTGTTGCCGTGTATCTAATAGCATCCCCTGCAATTGTAGTACCCGGGCGCGGAATTGGTCTACCGCTAATTGTGTCTCTTCACCTTCCTGTTTTAATTCATAGGTCAGTTCGTGCGAAATCTGTGCATCTTGTAAAGCCCGTTCCAATACCTCGTGCTGGCGATCTAGTCCCACCAGTTCGAAATATAGAATTGCCACCTCTGATACCAATAACGTTCGGGCTAGGCGTACCGCTTCCACAGAAGCCATCCAGCGGGCGGAAGCTGCACGCTTTTTCTGGGTCAGTTTGCCCCAAAGATCTGCTTCCCACTGAAAAGAAATGCCCAGTTGAAGTTCACGGTAAGGTGCCGGGATATGTTTTTCCCGGATTAGATCGGGCGTATTAGTTGTTTCATTGCCTACACCGTCCATAGTATAGTCTCCGAAGCGTTGAACATATCCTTGGACACCTATATTTACATCTGGGAATAATTGTGATCGGCTTTGACGTAATTGCGTTCGAGCAATCGACACCCGTTCCAGTGTTTGTAGGAAAGAATGGTTATTGTTTAAGGCTTCATTAATATAGTGTTGTAACAATGTGTCAGGGAAAAATTTTTCCCAGGATAGTAACGCTATCGTAGCAGAGTCATTTTTTTCATTTTCAGCCAAACCTTCGTAAGAAAGCGGAAGGTTCGGGTCAATGGCCGGAACAGTTCCTATCCGGGAAGCCCGGCAGCTTGCCAATAGCAAAATGGCAGCCAGTCCCAATATATAATATTTATGCTTCATAGTCTTCCATGTCAAGGGCCGGGCGGTTGCGTTTGAGGCGCGTTGCCAGGCTTTCAAAAATAACATACAAACCCGGAACGAGGAAAATCCCTACCATCGTTCCGATTAACATACCTCCAGCCGCAGCCGTCCCAATGGAGCGATTGCCTAGCGCACCCGCTCCACCGGCCATCATCAAAGGAATCAACCCGCATATGAATGCGAAACTGGTCATAAGGATGGGGCGCAGTCGGCTTTCGGCGCCCTGCATGGCGGCTTCCAGTACCGGCATTCCTTTCTTGCGGAATTGATTCGCCATTTCAATAATCAGGATTGCATTTTTACCTAATAAACCGATCAGCATCACCAAGGCTACCTGAGCATAGATGTTGTTATCCAGACCGGCGAGCTGTAATACGAAGTAAGCTCCGAACACACCTGCCGGTAACGATAAAATCACGGGAAAAGGTAGCAATAGACTCTCATACTGTGCGGCCAGCAATAGATAGACGAACAGCAAGCAGATGCCAAAGATCACGAGGGTTTGTCCACCCGATTCCTTTTCTTCACGAGAAACGCCTGACCATTCAAGATCGTAGCCGCGCGGCAGTATACCGGTTGCAATCTCTTCTACGGCAGCAATTGCTTCGCCCGAACTGACTCCTGGTGCGGCATCGCCTGTAATCAATGACGAAGTGAACATGTTATACCGGGTAATTTGGTTAGGGCCGAATATACGTTCCATTGTTAAAAAATTGGAATAAGGCACCATCTCTCCATTGCGGTTCTTCGCAAATAAAGAGTAGATGTCATTGGGTTCCATACGGTATTCCGGTGACGCCTGTAACATCACTTTGTACATTTGTCCAAAGCGAATAAAATTCGAAGAGTAAAAGCTGCCGACATAAGATTGGAGCGATTCCAGTGCATCGTTTACGTTCACTCCCAGTTTCGCCGCTTGAGCGAGATCGACTTTGAGCAGATATTGTGGGAAATTGGGTTGGAAGCCTGAGGAAACACCCTGTAATCGCGGATCTTTATTTAGACTGTCTACCAGCTGATTGGCTATTCTTGCTGTTTCTTGAAACGAAGCAGCAGTCTTGTCTTGAAGTCTTAACTCGAAACCGCTGGCATTACCGAAACCGGGTACCGTAGGAGGTAAAAAGAATTGAATTTCGGCATCTTTGATGTGCGCTGTCCGGTCGGTATACACTTCAAGTAATTCTGCAGCAGTTTGGTCACGTTCGTTCCATGGTTTGAGGTTAATCATACCCATACCGTAACTGGCATCTTCGGTTTCAGTCATTAAACTATAACCGGCCAATGTAGAGATGGTTTCAATCTCTTCCAGCGGTAATAATGCAGCCTGAATTTGATTCAGGGCTTTCTCCGAACGTTCTAGCGTTGCGCCCGGCGGAGTATTGACATTCACATAGATCATGCCCTGGTCTTCGTTGGGGATAAATCCGGTTGGCAATACGGAACTGATCCCCCAAGTCGCCAAAAAAAATAAAATTAACGTGGCATACGTCAATACTTTGCGACCGAGATATTTTCTCAATCCAATATTGTATCGTCGTTCGAACCGGTCATATCCCCGGTTGAATACAATAAAAAAGCGCCGTAACAGATTGGGGCGTTTGCTTTTTCCTCGATCATGCCGTAAAAGTATGGCGCATAAAGCCGGAGACAGAGTTAGGGCGTTAATACCTGAGATTACAATGGCGACGGCCAGAGTCAGCGAAAATTGTTGATAGAAAATGCCGACAGTCCCGGACATGAACCCCACGGGTACAAAAACTGCCGACATCACCAGTGTGATCGCTACAATCGCTCCGCCTATCTCTTTCATAGCTTCAACCGAGGCCTTAAAAGGGGAGAGTTTGTCACGTTCCATCTTGACATGTACGGCCTCTACTACCACGATGGCGTTATCGACCACGATCCCGATGGCCAATACCAGAGCGAACAGTGTCAGCATATTGATTGAAAATCCCAGCATATCCATGAAGAAAAAGGTTCCGATTAGGGATACGGGGACTGCAATGGCAGGAATCAGTGTCGACCTGAAGTTCTGCAGGAAAATATATACTACTATGAATACCAGGACAAATGCCTCTAAAAGGGTCTTTAATACAGAGGAAATTGAAGCGTCGAGAAAGCGAGATACGTCGTAAGAAATATTGTAATCCATGCCCGGTAAGAAGCTGCTTTGTTTGATCTCCTCCATTTTGGCTTTGATATTCTGGATTACCTCTTTTGCGTTCGATCCTGGGCGTTGTTTGATCATAATTGCGGCGGAAGGTTTTCCGTCGGTCATCGAAATCATGTTATAATCTTCCGAATCGAAATCAATCTCGGCCACATCCTTCAATTTCAGTAATGATCCATCCGGCAAAGCCTTCAGCACGATCTCGCCGTATTGTTCCGGTGTATTGAATTTGCCGGTATATTGTAATGTATATTGTAGTTGCTGAGGTAATTTATCGGAACTGATACCTGTTTTGCCGGGTGCAGCTTCAATGTTTTGGCTGCGTATGGCCTCTGTCACGTCCTGGGGGGACATGTCGTAAACAGCCAGGCGGTTAGGGTTTAGCCATACGCGCATTGCATAGTCCCGGCTCCCCATGATTTCGACAAATCCTACTCCATCGATGCGTTTGAGTTCGCGTAAGATATTGATATCTGTAAAATTATATACGAAATTTTCCGTGTGGGTAGTATCCGAACTGAGTATGTTCAGGTACATGAGCATACTATTGACCTCTTTCTCGGTAATTACACCGGCGCGGATCACTTCCTCAGGCAGCTCATCGAGTACGGTCGTCACTCGGTTCTGGACGTTGACCGCCGCGACGTCAGGATCGGTTCCCACTTTGAAATAAATGGTTGTCAGAGACATGCCATCATTAGTACAAACCGTCGTCATATAAGTCATGCCGGGCACGCCGTTGATTGCACGTTCCAGCGGTGTGGCTACTGTTTTGGACATTACGTCGGCACTGGCTCCCGTATACCGAGCTGTTACTGTCACCGAAGGGGGAACGATATCTGGAAATTGTGTGATTGGCAACGTGCTGATAGCCAGCCCACCGAGGCAGATGAAAAGTACCGATATCACTCCGGAGAGGATCGGTCTTTTGATAAAGAGCTTAAACATATCCTTCTCTCCTTATTTAGTTTGAGGATCTTGCATCTGTTTTGATTCGATTTCCCGACGGATAGTTTCAAAATCGAGCTTTTCGGGAGTAATGGCCATACCGTCTTTCAGCAGTTGAACACCCTCAAAAACAATGGTCGTTCCAGGTTCAAAGTCTTGAGTCACATAGAAATCGTAGTAACGTTCCTGGGGGTCGAAACTTTGCACTTTGACATGTCCGGTTGTGTCTACCGTATAGACGTAGGTGAAGTCTTGTATTTCAAAGGTAGATTGGTGGGGTATCAGATAAACGCTGTCCCGTTTGTTTTTCATCTGGATTTTACCGCTCACGCCATGCTTAAGCAGCAAATCGGGATTGGGGAAACGCACCCGGAAAGCGATTGATCCCGTTCCCCGTTCGAAATCTCCTTCGAGGGTCTCCATACGTCCCAGATGAGGATAAACCGTCCCGTCAGGGAGTACCAATTCAATGCTATCGGTTTCGGGCTGCCGTTCTCCCCGCAACAGCGATCGTTTGTAACGCAGATATTCACTTTCGTTGACTTTGTAATAAGCGAATACTTCTGAGACATCGCTTACAGTTGTCAGCAGGCTTTGTGGCGTCACCAAACTGCCCACTTTATAGGGGATCCGGTCGATATAGCCGTCGAAAGGAGCCGTAATACGGGTATAAGCGTAGTGAGTTTGGGCCAGTTTTAATTTGGCTTTGGCCTGGCGCACTTTCATGCGGGCGACCTCCTGCTCCGTATTGGCTTGATCTAAGCGAATTTTAGCAATGATATTTTTCTCCACCATACGCTGTATCCGTTCGGCTTCGTATTCGGTCATTTGCAACTCGGCTTCTGCTCGTTTCAGATTCGCTTCGGCTTCTTTGAGAGCTTCGTCGTATTCGGCCGGATCCAGCGTAAACATTAATTGTCCTTTGTGTACCAATTGTCCTTCGTCTACATGGATCTTCGCCATGAAGCCCGATACTTTGGGCTGTACTTCGACAAACTGTACAGCTTGAATGTCGGCTACATAAGAATGGTTGACTTCCACTGATGTGGGCAGTAATTCTACGACCGGAGTTTGGTCTCTATCCTTTCCTTTGTTTTTCTGGGCACCGCCACAACCGGCACAAATGAGTCCGATGGTTATACAGGCCGTTAATTTGATTCCGATATTCATTGTCAAACGGATGATTTGATTGATTATTCACAAACTGATATAAAAACAACACAAGCAAGCATCTTCCCGGATAGGAAGAGGTGCCTGCTTGATGCAAGATGTAGCTAAATCAAATAGATACAATAGGTATCATAAGGTGGTAAGCCTATGATGTGTTCGGAATAAGCATGCCATGGCCCTCTCAAAGGTTCATCCATGACGAAAAAACGATTGTCTATGTGGACAAATGCATTTTTGGCATAATGTTTTTCCGAAACCGGAACCGGCCGTTTGGATATATATATATCTTCGCTTTCGGTCTTTTGATCGGTGTCTTCGATGGGTTGGTGCACCGACATTTCGCGGCAAGCCGGTAAATTCTCTACAATAGAGAAATAAGCTTCTCCGTAAAGATCGGCTTGAAAAACCAAAAATAATAACAGACACAAAAACGTTCTCATGTACCTGTTCGAAAACAAAAAATATTTTACAAATATATTCGATTGCAAATATAATCAGGGTCCCTCTTTGATGCAAATCAAACGATTTATTTTAATATTTTATATGATCGTGTCTCACGGGACAAAGAAAAAAATTCACCTTAAATGGCGAAGAGTTTCATATTTATATAACTAAGACTCCCAAAAAGAATAATAGAAAAATCATTACATACGGTATTGTGCAAATTCTCGTACCATAAATGCCTAAAAATATTGGAAAACTAAATACTGTTTTTGCTTATCCTATTGTACAAAACGAAATTGCTTATTTTCTTGATGTTTATATAGTATCAGATTATTTAAACAATAATACATATTCTTCCCGAAACGGATTTAAAATACCTCAAGAGAAAGGCACCTCTTTGTTTGGCAAGGATTCGAAAATTTCTTTTGACGAAATAGAGAATAAGGTTATTTCAATTAAATTGAAGTAGAATACAATCCTCATGTCAAAGCGACAAGAGAACATTATTGGAAAGAGCTACAAAAATTTGCCTATTAATTCACAATCTTTAACTCTTAGATATTCCTCAAAGGATACAAACAAAATAAATGCGCTCTTAGTCCTATCTAATTTATAGAATGAAGTGTGTATGTTAAGGAAAAACAATATGACCATTCAAAGAATCACCCCGCAATGGATCACCTTATTACAGCCTGATGAAGTCTTTGTATTCGGTAGTAACCTACAAGGACTTCATGCAGGGGATGCAGCTAAATTAGCTATGCAATGGGGAGCCGTCTGGGGAAAAGGAGTAGGATTA
>OGPW01001959.1_pt1 | contig 12546 bp, 9 predicted proteins | sample 1553061 | NCBI WGS metagenome assembly OGPW01 (sample SAMEA2580292, study PRJEB22360) | human gut metagenome | biome: human gut; feature: human-associated habitat; material: faeces | place: Denmark | collected 2008/2010
CCGGCTTGCGCCCGCGCCGCTAAGCGCGCCGGCGCGCACCTCATCTACGTGCCGGCTCTGAACTACCGGCGCGGCGAGGCGGTTATCGCCGGCCAGAAGAACGCCGCAGCCGAGCAGGCCGGCTACCCCAAGGGCTGCATTCCCATCATGCCCGTGGCCGATCACGAGGCCGTCGGCGGCGCGCGCGAAGCGGTTGTCGATGCCGACGTGTGGAAGTATGCTGCCGAGGGCAAGCCGCTTTTGGCCGAGAGCCTCGGCGCTATGGAGCGGGCTTCCGAAGAGGGGGCGCTGCTCGACGTTGGCCCCCACGTGCCCATCACCAACGGGCTCTCCCTGGCCGTCGCCAGCGAGTTCGGCGCCAATCGCGTGTGGCTCTCGCCGGAGCTCACCCTGCGCCAAATTGAAGCGGTAGCCAAAGATGCCCCGGTGGAACTGGGCGTGCTGCTCATCGGCGCCCAGGAGCTCATGGTCACCGAGCACTGCATGCTCATGAGCCAGGGGCCGTGCGACGAGAGCTGTGCCGTCTGCCCTCGCCGCAAGAGCCCGCACGCTCTGTTGGATCGCAAGGGCTACGAGTTCCCGGTCGTCACCGACGCCATGGGCCGCAGCCATCTCTACAACGCCGTGGAGACGGACATCGCCCCGGCGATGCCCGACCTGCTTGCGGCCGGCATCTCCTCGTACATGGTGGACGCCACGCTCATGAACGCCGAGGAAACGGCCCATGCCGTGGGCCGCGCCATCCGCGCTTTGCACGTGGCCCAAAACGACGGCAACGCCATCGCCAAGATGCCCAACACCACAAGCGGCCACCTCTACCGCGGCGTTTCCTAGGGCTTGTCGCGAGTCAAAAGGCGCGATGAAGCATTATACACAACAACATAATGTTTTGTTGCATAATCTTTAGCCTCTTGAGGAGTCAGGGATTGCCCTCTGCGGCGATTGATGCTCTTGCTTGCTCGCTTGCTTCTCTCTTTCTAACACTTTATAATTCAATCTAAAAGAAAATTTAGATTGAATTAGAATTTGTTAGAGAAGGAAGTCGAAGTGGGAAATCCGTTCAATCCAGGCGCCGGCAGAAAGCCGCCTTATCTTGCGGGCCGTGGCCAGGTGACCTCGTCTGTCAAAGCCGATATGCAGCGTGTTTACGATGACTCGGAAGGCATGCGCCCCGTCATTGTCTCCGGATTGCGCGGGATGGGGAAGACGGTGCTGCTGCGCGAGTTGGACGATTTCGCCCGGTCCCAAGGGTGGGTGGCCATTTGGGTCGAAGCATCCAAAGGGGATTCCCTGGCAAGAAAGCTCGCCCAGGCAATATATGTAGAGCTAAGGCGCTTACGCAGCGCGGAGCGGTTGACGGGGCGCGCGTTCGAACACGCGCTGGCCGTCCTGAGATCCTTCCAGCTAAAAATTGATCCCTCCGGCGCGTACTCGTTTGGGATAGACATCGATCCAGCCAAGGGGTATGCAGATTCGGGAGATCTCTCCCTCGATTTGGGAGATCTTCTGGGAGCCCTTGGCGAGGCGGCCCGCGATGCCGGAACGGCGGTGCTCATCTGCATTGACGAGCTGCAGGAGGCTTCCATCGACGACTTGCGGGCGCTCAACGTGGCACTTCACAACATCGGGCAGGGAAGTGCGCCCGTGCCCGTGTTCTTTGTCGGGGCCGGTCTTCCAACGCTTCCGGCCGTGTTGGCCGAGGCTTCCACCTATGCGGAAAGAATGTACCGTTTCTACACTTTGGACACGCTTGAGCCTGAGGCTGCCAAGGCTGCCTATGTCGAGCCAGTGGAGGAGTACGGGAGCCGTTGGGAGGGCGATGCCCTCAATGCGGCGATTGAGGCGGCGGCTGGGTATCCTTACTTCATTCAGCAGTGCGGATTTTGCATTTGCGAGCAGATAGAGCCTCCTGCGGCCATCACTGTTGTTGAAGTGGCAGCGGGGATCGAACTCGCGCGAGAGGAGCTGGCGCGAGGGCTTTACCGTTCTCGGTGGGATCGCGCTACAATGAAGGGCAAGGAGTTCATGCGCGCCATGGCGATCGATGACGGCGCTTCGCAGCTCGGTGACATAGCGCAGCGCATGGGGAAGAAGAGCGCGAATGGCCTCTCTGTGCTACGTGATCGTTTGATTCGCGATGGTCTCATCTACGCGCCGGAGCGAGGCTATGTTGCTTTCACCGTCCCCGGAATGGCTGATTACATCGAGCGAGCCGAGGAAATGTAGCGGAATCCTTACGTGTGACGGCCGGGGATTCTGTCCGCGCCGCTGTTGTGGCGACAGCTGCGAATCAGGTCGCGAACGACAGATTGGGAGAAAACAGGCCATGGACGGAGAAAACAGCGCCGCCCCGAGATTACCCGGGGCGGCGGGGGAGGGTGATTTGCGCCTAGGCTAACTTGCCGCGATGTCTTGCGCTATCATGCGCGCAAAAGTGACGGTGCGTCCGCAGGCGTGTCCCGTGGCGAGGTTGGGGTAGGTCATGGAATAATAGGCTCCTGAATCGTTTCCGGTGACATAGAGCCCCTCGATGATCGTTCCGTCGGCGCGCAATGCCTGCCCGTGAGTATTCACCACAATGCCGTCCATGGTGCAAAGCATGGCGCCGGTGGTGCGCACTCCGTAGAATGGCGGTTTGCGCACGGGGGAAAGCCGGAAGGGCTCTTTGCCAAAGTCGGGGTCGTTGCCGTTGTCGTAGTTCTCGTTGTTGCGGTTTACCGTTTCGACGAGAGCATCGGCGGGCAGCCCGAGCTTTTCAGCCAGCTCCTCAATGGTGTCGGCTTGTTGAATATGGCCCATCTCCAGCAGGCCGTCGTTCATGGCTGCCACGATGTCGGCCGTGAAATTGGGCGGCGCCCCGTTGTCGAATTCGAACAGGCGAGAGCACCCGTGCATATCGAATTGCTCGGCATAGGTCATCCAATCGGCATCCCAGAGGCACACATGGATATTGCCGGGCTGGGAGGCGTCGGCATGCAGAATGTAGTCGTAGGTTCCCGACTCGTTACAGAAGCGCTCCCCATTGAGGTTCACCTTAAGCCATGGTTGGGAGCCCATCCAGAAGACTTGCCCTTCGGTATTGTCGATACCTCCGAGTGCGTCGGGCGCGACGCTGGAGCGATCGAAGAGCATGCTTGAATGGGTCTCGTCCATCTTCGCGCCGGCCCACAGGCAGGCCCTGATGCCATCGCCCTCGCAACCGGGCTGCGCTGAGTTGTAAGAGAAAATGCTCGTGGTGTGGGGCTGGAGCTGCTTCATCAGCTTGTCATTGCGCCCGTAGCCGCCCGTGCACACGAGAGTTCCTTTACGCGCGTTGATGCGAATGAAGCCCTCCTCGCCCTCGGCCCAGGCGCCGACGACGCGGTCGTCCTCCATGATGAGGCTTCTCATAGGCGTTTGGAAGCGAAAGGAGACGGCTCCTGTTTTCTCGGCATGGTCTTTGAGTACCTCGAATCCATTCAGTGACCCGTCTGCGGGCCAAGCGGGGGAATGTCCCGTGGCCCAGTGCGGGTAGTTGGGCTCGTTCTTTTCCTCGGCGTGCTCATGCCACAATGTGATGCCGTATTCGGCTAAAAGATTCTCGTACCAATCGACCGTTTCGCCCGATCGCTCGAACCAAACGTGGTGCAGGGCCATGTTGCACTGTCCCGCCGCGTAGTGGTACATGTCCTTCATAAAGGCCTGCTTGTCAATGGTGTAGCCGCTTTGCTGCTGGAGGCGAGAGTTCACTGCCCCAATGTCGTCGCGTACGACTCCGCCGTTTGTCTTGTCGATGACAAGCGTCTCCAGGCCTGCTTCACCTGCCGCGCAGGCGGCGAACAGGCCTCCAGTGCCTGCGCCGATGACGAGGAAGTCGGTCTCGATGGTTTCAACGACCTCGTCGTCGCTGATGACGGGCGGCTCGCCGGGCCACGGGGAGGTCGTGTCGGCGCCGGTTTCGGCAAGTGCCTCATCGGGGTTCGCTGACTCGGCGGACTTGGGCGCGCATCCCGCAAGGCTGGCAAGGGAACCTGCGGCGAGCAGGGAGCTGCCGGCGAGAAAGCTGCGGCGTGAGAGTGATGTTCGGATTTGGTCTGTGCTCACGATAGTCTCCTAACGATGATTGTCCGGTTGGGATTGCTTTTGATCGGTGGGCCTGCGGTGCTAGGCGGTAGCGGTTCCGTAGAGCGCTTCCGCTACAGAGTGCCCGGCACCAAGAGAGCCCACGCCGCGGCCTCCGCATGCGGCCTCGCCGACGACGTAAAGGTTAGGCACGGGGTTGCCATTCGCATCGAGAGCGCGATGCTCGGAATCCGTGGAGACGCCGTCCATAGTGATGTGCATGGCCCACGTGCGGGGCGAGGCGTAAAACGGCGGTGTCTCGAGGCGCGCCTTCGGCCCGAAGCTGGAACGACCGAAGTCCGGGTCGTTGAGCGAGTCGCACATCTGATTGTACTTCTCGACCGTTCCCAAGAAGGTCTTCTCGTCGACGCCCATGAGCGACGCCAACTCTTCGAGGGTGTCCGCCCGGTAGAGAATGCCTCGCTCGATGGCGTACTCAACGTCCATGCCCGTGTGCGTGTGGCCGTCGGTGATCATAGCGCTGTCGTGATCGACCACCTGGAAGCCCACGCCGTTCTCTTGGTTCATAAGGGCGATCGTCATGTCGGTGCGGCTGCCTCCCTCGTCGCAGAAGCGCTCGCCGGCTTTGTTCACATAGATGCTCTCGTTGGTTGTTCCAACGGTGGTCTCGGTGGCATAGAGCACGGTATCCACGAAGGGGAAGACCATCTGGTTGAAGTCGAGCTCGCCAAAAGCAGCGCCGGCTTCCATGGCCATGCGGATGCCGTCGCCGGTGTGACCGTAGTTGTTGTCGCAATGGAAGGCGGACAATTCGTCCCAGTGCCACATCTTGTCATGCTCTTTGAGCATGTCCTGGTTGTCCGCATATCCGCCGGAGGCCACGACAACAGCGTCTTTCGCCTTTACGGTATAAGTAGTTCCGTCGGCGGCGCAGGTGCCTTTGACGCCGACGACTGTTTTCCCCTCGGTGAGAAGTTCCTCGGCGGCGGTGGCGAACAAGATGGTGAGGTCGAGCCCGTCCATTTCGCGCTCGAAGGTGTTGAAGTAGCCCTCGCCATTTACGTCCTCGCTCGACCCGGAGAAGTGGGCCCACGAGTATCCGGGAATGGCTACAAGGGGCATCCAGGGGTAGTTCATGGTGCTGAGCCATTCAACGCCGGAGGCGACGTCGGTGGCGTAGGTATGCTGAAAATTGTAGGTATTTCCCTCGAGCATGCGCAATTGTAGCCCCAGGAACTCGGGCGAGCTGAAGAGCTTGGTGTTGCCTGATTCGTAGTAGTCGTCCCACTGTTTCTGGACGGCCTCGACGACTGACGGGTCGGTGCCCGCGTCTAAGTTGAACTGTAGGATCTCTTGGAAGATGTCGGTATAACCGTCGTTGGTGTCGACGCGCAGTTCGGCGGGCGCCTGAGTATGCTCGATGAAACCGCCGCTTACTAGGGCGTTTCCTCCCATACTGGAAGACTTCTCGAACACAATTACCTTTGCACCGCGTTGGGCCGCCGCCAGGGCGCACGCCATGCCCGAGATGCCGGCGCCGATGACCACAAGATCGCCTTCCAGCTCCTCCGATCCCTCCGACTTTTCGGGACCCGGGACGGCTTTGAGCGCGGTGACGTCGCCGCCGGCCTGCTCTGCGCACTGGGCCACTGCGTCCAGCACGGCCATGCTGGTGAGCGTGGCTCCCGTTACGGTGTCAAGGCCGAGCGACTGGAATTCGACGATCTGCTCGGGGAGCTTGCCGAGGGCCGCTTGCGCGATGCGCTCCGTCTCGCCGTGATCGATAATTTCGACAGACTCGATAGCGTCGCTGGAAAAGTTCGTCTCCACGGTAATATCGCTCTTCTTGCCGAATGATGTTGCCCGGTACGTTCCCTCGGCGTAAGTCGTCGAGGTCCCAGATCCGGTGTCGCTGAGGGTGTCGCTCTCAGCGCGCGGTGCGCACCCAAGGGAGCCAGAAGCTACCGCCCCCGCTGAGATAACGGCGGAAAGTTGAAGAAACTGGCGCCTACTGAAATCTGCTCCTCTTTTTGTCCCCATAGGGTTCCTCCCATCGTGTCCGATGTCTCTTGCCGTAATGTGTGACGGCCTTCGATCAGTATTGTGAGGGCGAGGAGCTTCGGAAATTCTTGCAGTGTGGAGTGATATTTATGCAGAGAGTGTATAATTGAGGCGTTGTTGAAAACATCGGGGGATGGAAAAGGGGCAGAGGTGTTTTGCGTAGAGTATCTTCGTGATTTTCTCGCCGTAGCCGATACTCTAAGCTATACCGAGGCCGCGCGGCGCCTCTATTCCAGCCAAGCAACGGTCAGCCGTCGCGTTGCGGCTCTTGAAAGGGAGTTAGGCGTCCCTCTTTTCAATCGCACTACACGTGAGGTGCAACTGAGCGAGGCCGGCGCTGTGGCCGTAAAGTACTTTCGCCAAATGGATGATTGCTACAAAAGCGCTCTTGAGGCTATTGATGCTATTCGGTTTGCTCGGTCGCCTCTGCGCTTGAGCTGTCCGGATTATTGGCTTGGCAGCTATATTGAGCCCCTGGTTCTCTTCGCCGGCCAGCAAGCTTTCGATTCAGGGATTCAATTGGAGTCCAATAGCCCTCAGCGGGGGATTGAGCTTGTGGGAAGCGGCGAGTGCGACCTTGCCTTCGGCGCCGCTGTCCCCACAAATGTGGATCGGCGCATCGCCATGCGCCCCTTCGCGCACGAGCAGGTTGTGGCGATTATCTGGAAGGGCAGCGAGCTTGCCTGTCGGGATGCAGTGACACCAGAAGTGCTGAAGGAGGTGCCCCTCGTTTTGCTCGGCAACAAGGAAAGAGATTACGAGCGCATGAATTCTGCGCTTCTCGCGCCCTTTGTCGCGGCAGGTTGCGTGCCGGAGGAAATTACCTATGTGGGGCAGGTTGAAACACTGGCGATGGCGCTTTTGGAACGCCGCGGGTTCACGTTGGCTCCGCAGTCGGTAGGGCGACTGCATCGGGATTATCTCGTGGTGGTGCCCTTTGCGGAGCCTGAGCCGCAACTGCCTCTGTGTCTCTACTACCGAGCCGACAACCTGAGTGAACGTGTGGTGAAGTTCATGGAGCTGGCTGAGCATTTCGCCGACTCTAGGAGGCTTTGATGATGCGTATTCGATCGGCCTATCGGGCAGAAAGCTGATGGTGGCTGGTAGCGTAACGAAACATTATGCACCGCAACATAATGTTTTGCTGCATAATCTTCCAATTCTTTAGAAAGCATGCTAGCATGCAGTGCGAGCATTAAGCGTTCAAGCTGGGAGGTTTCATGGGTCGCTTTATCGATCGCCAGTCCGAAAGGGAAACCCTGGAACGGGAATACTGCCGAGAAGAGGCCTCCTTCGTCGTCGTCTACGGAAGACGTCGGGTGGGGAAGACGGCTCTGATCAACGAGTTTTGCAAGAATAAGCCTGCACTGTACTATCTCGCCACCGAGGAATCGGAGAATCAGAATCGCATGGCCTTTCGCGATATGGTGGCGGATTTTCTGAAAACCCCCCTTGTCTCCCAGGCCTCGTTTGAAAGATGGGACGACTTGTTCGCCCTTCTCGCCGAGGCAGCCACACCGGAAGAGCGCCTCGTCATCGTTATCGACGAATTCCAGTACCTCGGCAAGGCCAACAGCGCGTTTCCCTCGATCTTCCAGCGCATCTGGGACACGATGCTCGGCCAGCGCAACGTCATGGTCATCCTCTGCGGCTCGCTCGTGACGCTCATGGGCGCTCAGGTGCTCGACTATGAGAGTCCCCTGTATGGAAGACGCACAGCGCAAATTCACCTGCGTCCGCTGCCGTTTCGCTTCTATGGGGATTTCTTCGAGGGCAAGAGCCGGCGGGAGCTCGTGGAGTTCTACAGCGTGACGGGAGGCGTCCCGAAGTACATCGAGCTGTTCGAGGACGAATCGGACGTGTATCGCGCCATCAGCCGCAACGTGCTCAACCCCGACAGCTTTCTCTTCGACGAGCCGACGTTTCTTCTGCAGAAAGAGGTGTCGGAGATTGGCAGCTACTTCTCCATCATCAAGGCGATTGCGGCGGGTAACCGGAAAGCCGGCGCCATCGCAGGTCGCCTGGAAGTGCCGCAAACGCACCTGTCTCGGTATCTCAAGACGCTCATTTCGCTAGATATGATCGAGCGCGAAGTGCCCGTAACGGAGAAGAATCCCGAGAACAGCAAGAAGAGCCTCTATCGTCTCAAGGACAACTTCCTCCAGTTCTGGTTCCAGTTCGTCCAGCCGGGTCTGAGCTACCTGGAATCGGGTCATGGGGAGTTAGTGCTCGATCGCCTGAAGAAGAGCTTCATCGATCGCCATGTCGCCTACGTCTACGAGGACGTGTGCCGCGCGCAGCTCTGGGATCTTTCAGCCCAAGGAATTGTTCCGGTGTTTTTGGAGAAGGTGGGCCGTTGGTGGGATGCCAAGGACGGGGAGATCGATATTGTGGGGCTTTCGGAAGCCGACAACGCCATTGTGCTCGGCGAGTGCAAATTCAAGAACAGCCCCCTTGGCGTCGACGTGCTGACTGACTTAGAAGAGAAGAGCCGCCGCGTGAAATGGGGCGACCCCGATCGTGCGGAGTATTTCGTCCTCTTCAGCATCGCCGGCTTCAGCGATGCGCTGCGCGAGATCGCCGAGCAGCGCCCGAATGTGCTGCTGTTCGAGTGAACGGGACGATGGGGCTCGGGTGATACGCGGCAGGGGCATTGCGCGTTGTCGTTGCGGCGAAAGGGCGCCACTCCCGCTGGAGGTACAGGGCTTTCGTCGTTCTTGTGCTAGAATCGCCTACACTTATATATTGGGTACAGCGAAAACGAGAAAAGCGGGTGCTTCATGCTTACTCCTGAGGAACAACTGCACATTATCAAATCCGGTACGGCCCAGATCGTACCCGAATCGGCGCTTTTGGAGAAGCTCAAGCGCGGCGTGCCGCTGAACGTGAAGCTTGGGGTCGATCCGACGGCCCCCGATATCCATCTGGGTCACGCGGTGCCCCTGCGCAAGCTGCGCCAGTTCCAGGATCTGGGGCATCAAGTGACCCTCATCATCGGCGACGGCACCGCGCTCATCGGCGATCCGTCCGGCCGCAACTCCACGCGCCCGCAGCTTTCCCGCGAGCAGATCCAGGAGAATGCCCAAACCTACGTCGACCAGGCCTTCAAGGTGCTCGACCCGGAGAAGACCGTCCTGCGCTACAACTCCGAGTGGATCCTCGATTTGGATATGGAGCAGCTCCTGAAGCTGCTGGCGAATTTCACCGTGGCACGCATCTTGGAACGCGACGACTTCCACAACCGCTACACGTCCGGGCAATCCATCAGCCTGCACGAGTTCCTCTATCCGGTCATGCAGGCCTACGACTCCGTGGTCATCAAGGCCGACGTGGAGCTCGGCGGCACCGACCAGCTGTTCAACCTGCTCGCCGGCCGCGAGCTCATGGAGAAAATGGGCATGGAGCCCCAGGTCTGCCTCACGCTGCCTTTGCTCGAGGGCACCGACGGCGTGAAGAAGATGTCGAAGAGCTACGGCAACTACATCGGGCTGACTGACGAGCCGTCCAATATGTTCGGGAAGGTCATGTCCATTCCTGACGAGCTCATGGTGAAGTACTACCGCCTCGCCTCCACCGAAGCCGTGGACGAAATCGACCGCATCGAGGCCGGCCTTGCCGCCGATGAGCTGCACCCCAACAAGGTGAAGCGCGCGCTCGCCCGCAACATCGTGACCGCCTACTACGATGACGTGGCCGCCGAGGCCGCCGAGGCCGACTTCGATCTCAAGTTCAAGGAGCACGGCTTCCCGGCCGACGCCCCCGTCTTCGCGCCCGATCTGACGCCGGATGAGAACGGCCTGGTGTACGTGGCGAAGATCCTCGTGGACGCCGGGGTGGCCGGCACCGCTTCCGAAGCGCGCCGTCTCATCGACGGCGGCGGTGTGAAGGTCAACGGCGAGGCGCTGGCGCCTAAAGCCTACAACGTGGCTCCCGAAGTTCTCGCTGGCGCCGAGGTGCAGGTGGGGAAGAAGAAGTTCGTGCGCTTCGAGTAGACTTTAAAGAGCAACGAAGATTTGCCGAAGTTTGCCAGCCGAGAGCCAGCGGCGTTTTCCGCTTAGAGGAGTTTTTTCCAGAAACGAAAAAAAGCTGCAAGGATTCGCGTGGCTGAATCGTGTTACTTGCAGAGACGGAAGAAAACTCAAGGAGGAACCTGAATTATGAAGAAGTCTACCTTCGTTGTTGTCGTGGTGCTCGCGTTGGCGCTTTGCGTGCCGGCGGTGGCTTTCGCCGCCCTTTCCCCGTCGTCGCCGATGGCGATCGGCTCCCGTTCGGCTGCGGCGACGTGTCCGAATTACGCCGACCGCAATGCCAACGGTGCGAGCGACCGGCATGAGAATGGTGCGTGCCCCGGCTACACTGATGCCGACGGCGATGGCGTCTGCGACAACTACCAAGACGGCGCGTGCTCTGGGTATGTGGATGCCGACGGCGACGGCATATGCGACAACTGCGCCGGTGCTGGAGCGACCTGCCCGGGCTACGTGGATGCCGACGGTGATGGCGTCTGCGACAACTACGGCAGCGGGAACGGCCATGGTCATGGCCATGGCCGTCACCATGGCGGCGGTCACGGCTGCGCTCGCTAAACAAACCCTGCGAGTGCGTGAGATCTGCCCCTGACATAGAAGAGACTATGGCGCGTCATGGCGATACCGTGTGGCGCGTTTGCCTTACGGCGCTTTGTCGCCATGCGGATGCCGAGGACGCGTTCCAGAATTCATTTCTGAAATACGCACTCGCAGATGATGTTCAGTTTCGCGAAGAGGAACATCGCAAGGCGTGGTTGATTCGCGTTGCTTCGAACACGTGCCGCGATATGCGGCGGGCGGCTGCGAGTAAGAATGTGCTGCTTGATGAGACCTCATTCGAATCGCTCGCGTCCCGCGATGAGGAGGCTCAGCCGGATTCGCGTGTGAAAGAGGTGCTCGATGCCATGAGCGGTCTCGATGACCCTCCGCGCACTCCCGTGTATCTTGCTCTGTACGAGGGCTACACGGCCCCGGAGATCGCTTCGATGCTCGATGCTCCCGTGAATACCGTGTATTCCTGGATTGCCCGCGGCAAAAAGACGCTGAAGGAGGCCCTCTCATGACCGATCTTGAGCAGCGTATCCGTGAGGCCTACGATGCCCAGCATGCTTCCGAGGCGCTCCGCGGACGCACGCTGGCCCTTCTCGAGGAAGAGCGGAAGAGGCGGCCGGACGCTCCTTCTGTTGAGGTGCATCGCGCCTCCCTACGGCGTCGCCCGCGAGCGCGTGTCGTCACTGCTTGGGCCGCATGCCTTTTGCTCGCGCTGGCCCTCGTCGGTGCCTATGGCGTGTATCGTGCGCCGTCTGCTTTCGTGGACATTGAGGTGAATCCCTCTCTTGAGCTTACGGTTAATACGTTCGGTATCGTGATTGAAGCCGAAGCGCTCAATGATGATGGCGCTGTCGTGCTCGGCGCTGTTGATATGCTGAATCGCCCTTACGGCGACGTCATCGGCGCGCTGCTGTCGAGTGACGCATTCGGCTCTTATGCTGAGAAAGATGCGTTTATTGACGTCAACGTGGTTTCTGAGAACAATCGCCTGGGGGAGAGCCTTGTTGCTCAAAGCGACGAGGCGCTGTCCTCTGCATCCTGTGAACATGCTTGTCGCCGTGCCGATAGCGCCACTCGCGATGCGGCAGCTGCGGCGGGTTTGGGCGTTGGTCGCTATCAGGCTGCCCAAGAGCTAATGAGCCTCGATCCCTCATACACGCTCGAGGAGTGTGCTTCCATGACTATGCGTCAGCTGCGTGATCGCATCGACGCGTGCCACAGCGGCCAGGAGGGCGATTCCTACGAGGGTCACGAACATGGCCAAGGGGCTGGTAAGGGATATGGTCACGGCCGCCATGGCAATTAAACGAGGCGACGCATAACGTATTGCGACGGAGTTTCGGCCGTCTCAGGGGCCATTCGTGCGGATGAAAGATTTTTCAAAAAACCCCTTGCGCGAAACCCGGGGAGCTGTATCATATGCGGGCTGCCTTTTCCGGAAGTGCGGAAGGCGGCGCCCCCGGCGGGCCGGGGGCCGCGTCGGGCGGGAGAGCGAAGTTGTCGAGATTTCGTGAACCGCTTGACGGGGGATGCGAGTCCCTGTAAAGTATTTCCTTGCGCCGCTCGCGAGGGCGGCGGGGCGGGAAGCCTCCCGCGGAACCTTGACAACCGGATACTGAGGATGGAATTCGAGAGACGGACAATACGTCTTCTCGGATGTCAGACGGACATTCGAGAGAGCAAGCTTTAACTTTTTCCCTGTCAGGGGCGATAGGCCCCGACGGAGAGTTTTAAAACAGAATCATAACTCACAGTGATCTGTCGGCGGCGGAGACGCCGCCTTCGAACGGAGAGTTTGATCCTGGCTCAGGATGAACGCTGGCGGCGTGCTTAACACATGCAA
>OGPW01001968.1_pt1 | contig 12485 bp, 8 predicted proteins | sample 1553061 | NCBI WGS metagenome assembly OGPW01 (sample SAMEA2580292, study PRJEB22360) | human gut metagenome | biome: human gut; feature: human-associated habitat; material: faeces | place: Denmark | collected 2008/2010
CATCACTTATCCTAAGTGGTATGTTATCGCCCCTTCAGCCGTATGGGCTTGCGGAGTAGGGTTTGCCCGGATGAACCAAGGGGTGCACTATCCCAGTGATGTAGTGGCGGGAGCCGCTATCGGAGTAGGATGTGCTTTCGTGAACGTGTATGTGAACCGATGGCTGAATAAGGTGCTGTTCGGGAGACAGATAAAGTGATGGTTGGATGCAGGAGTGCAACTATGCGCCCCTGCAGTTTAATATAAAGTCTTGACTATCGTTTTTTTAGCAGCAATCCTTCAAAATCCGGTTGTTCCAGCAGCTCCAGTGCTTTCCTGATACTTTCATTGGCATCATTGATGACGTGATAATACTCATTCATATCCCATAAATCACGGGCTATCAATGCTTTCATCTGCAACCTCAGCAGAGGCAGGGCCTTTTGATACTCTTCTTCATTATATTCCACTCCCATCTCCTTGCCGGTAGCAACCAGTTGTGCCAACATATCCGGAGTCACTTCAAAACGTTTGTAGAACTCATTGAAAGTCTTGTATTTGCCCAGCCACTCTTTACGATGGGCATCAATAAAATGGAAATGAGCTTTCATCAATGCTCCTTTATCACGCAACTGACGATGGTATTTAGTATAGAGAGTCGTATCAATCGGCACAAAATAATCGGGCACGATCCCTCCGCCACCATATACCGTACGGGCCAACCTATGAGTCTTGAACTTCAGTGAATCCGGAAAGTGGATGCTGTCTTCACTCATCATTTCTCCTTTATTATAACGGTCTATCAGGTCTTCATTATACTTTTCAATGCTCTCGTAAGGTTTCTGGATACAACGTCCGGCAGGCGTATAATAGCGGGCCACCGTCAGACGGATCATCGAACCGTCCGGCAAATCAATGGGACGCTGCACCAAGCCTTTACCAAAACTGCGCCGGCCCACAACAACTCCTCTGTCCCAATCCTGAACAGCTCCGGTCACAATCTCACTGGCAGAAGCCGAAAATTCATCAACCAATACCATCAGACGACCGTTCTGAAACTCGCCCGTACCTTTGGCAAAAAACTCGCTACGAGGATTACGACGGCCCTCCGTATAGACAATCAGTTCCTTTTTACCCAAAAATTCATTGGCAATATCGATAGCAGCATTCAAATACCCCCCGCCATTGCCCTGCAAATCAAGAATCAAGTCTTTCATTCCTTTCTTCTGCAACCCGGTCAGCGCTTTCTTGAACTCCTCATGGGTAGTGGCGGCAAAACGGTTGATACGAATATAACCGATCTTATCTTTAATCATATAGGAAGCATCCAGGCTGTAAACAGGTATTTTATCCCTTTTCACCGTAAAGGGGAGCAGTTCCTTCACCCCTCGGCGAAGTATTTTCAAATTCACTTTTGAATCTTTAGGACCACGGAGACGACGCATAATATCCTCGGTACTCATCTTTACACCGGCTATCAGCGTATCTTCCACCATGACGATACGATCACCGGCCAGAATACCGACTTTTTCGGACGGTCCGCCCGATACAGGCTGTATCACCAGCAAAGTGTCCTCCGCCATATTAAACTGTATACCGATACCTTCGAAGTTTCCCTGCAACGGCTCGTTCATTCTCTTCACTTCCTCCGGATCAGAATAGGTAGAATGAGGATCAAGCTGCTCCAGCATTTTTACGATAGCTTCTTCCACCAGCTTTCCCTCATTGACTTCGTCTACATAAAGATTGGCAATGGCAAATTCCGCCAGTTGCAACTTACGTGCCGGAGAATTCAGAAATTTACTCTCCTGAGCCTGTGCGGCTACGATAGAAAAAAAGCAGGCAATCAAGCCTGCAAAGTACATAGTATATTTCATGATCAGTCTATTTTCATTCCTTCAGGCAAGAATGGCGTCACATCTTTGCCAAACTGCAACAATTCTCTTACAATCGTAGAGCTGATAGAGGTTAGTTCCGGCTCCGTAAACAACAGAATCGTTTCTATTCCGGCCAGTTTCCGGTTGATATCGGCTATAGTTTCCTCATATTCAAAATCGTGTACGGTACGGATACCACGAACAATGAACTGCGCCTCCTTAGCTCGGGCAAAGTCAATGGTCAGACAATCATAAGCATCGACCTTTACCCGGGGATCATCCGCAAAAAGTTTCTCGATCATCTCCACTCGTTTCTCTGTAGGAAACCAAGTTTTCTTATTCTCATTGATACCGATGCCGATCACCACTTCGTCCATAAAAGTCAACGCTCTCTTCACGACCGAATAATGACCGATGGTAAAAGGATCAAAGGTTCCCGGAAATATCGCTCTTCTCATATTTTTTAGTGATTCACTCACGCAATATCTTCTTCTACAACAAGGTTATCTATAATAAAATTCTGACGTTCCATCGTGTTCTTACCCATGTAGAACTCCAGTAATTCCTTTACCAGATCAGTCTTGCGGAGGGAAACTTGCTCCAAACGCATATCTTTGCCGATAAAGTGCTTGAATTCATCGGGTGAAATCTCTCCCAAACCTTTGAACCGTGTGATTTCGGGATTGGGGCTTAACCGTTCGATTGCGGCAACCCGTTCTTCTTCCGAATAACAATATACCGTTTCATAAACTCCTTTCTTGCGGTTACGGACACGGAACAAAGGAGTCTGAAGGATATATACATGACCTTTCTTTATCAAATCGGGGAAGAATTGCAGGAAGAAGGTAATCAGCAACAAACGGATGTGCATACCGTCCACATCGGCATCTGTTGCCACAATCACTTTGTTATATCGTAATCCTTCCATACCGTCCTCTATGTTCAGAGCAGCCTGAAGCAGGTTAAACTCTTCATTCTCATATACAATCTTCTTGGTCAGCCCGTAAGAATTCAACGGCTTACCACGCAAACTGAATACTGCCTGAGTATTTACATCACGGCTCTTGGTGATAGAACCGCTCGCCGAGTCACCCTCGGTAATGAAAATGCAGCTTTCCTCCTTCTTGTCTCCTTTGGCATCATTCAGGTGAAAACGGCAGTCACGCAACTTACGGTTATGAAGATTTGCCTTTTTGGCACGTTCACGTGCCAGTTTGGTCACTCCGGCTATAGCCTTACGCTCTTTCTCCGATTCTTGAATCTTCTGCAACATCACATCGGCCACATCCGTATGTTTGTGCAGATAGTTATCGACCTCAGTCTTTACAAAATCACCTACAAACTTATTAACGGTAGGACCACCGGGAGCCATATTGGTAGAGCCCAGCTTGATTTTAGTCTGACTTTCGAACAACGGTTCCTCCACATTAACGGCAATGGCAGCTACCAATCCGTTACGGATATCGGCATAGTCCATATTCTTGTTGAAATATTCCTTGATGGTACGGGCTATATGCTCTTTGAAAGCACTTTGGTGCGTACCTCCCTGTGTGGTGTGCTGTCCGTTGACAAAAGAGTAATATTCCTCACCATACTGACCGGTATGCGTAAAAGCGATCTCGATATCTTCTCCTTTCAAGTGGATGATGGGATATAATCCCACAGCCGTCATGTTGTCGTTAAGCAAATCCACCAACCCGTTACGGGACAAGATACGCTGACCGTTATAGATAATGGCCAGTCCTGTATTCAGATAGGTATAATTGCGGAGCATGGTTTCCACAAACTCCGGACGGAAACTGTAATTCTCAAATAACAGGTTATCCGGTTCAAAGAAAATATAAGTACCGTTCTCCTCTGTTGTATTTTGTGTGGTATCCGTCAACAAGTCTCCCTTGGCAAAGGTAGCGATACGCACCTTTCCATCACGATAGCTGCGCACCTCGAAGCGCGAACTCAATGCGTTGACAGCTTTCACACCGACCCCATTCAGTCCGACACTCTTCTTAAACGCCTTACTGTCATATTTACCTCCCGTATTCAGCACACTTACAGCCTCAATAAGTTTTCCCTGCGGAATACCCCGGCCATAATCACGCACGCTGACACGGAGATTTTCTTCAATAATAATCTCAATCTTTTTACCCGCCTGCATTTTAAATTCATCGATACTGTTATCGATAATTTCTTTCAAAAGAACGTAGATACCGTCCTCGGCATGTGATCCGTCACCCAACTTTCCAATATACATACCGGGACGGGTACGCACATGCTCCATGTCACTGAGGTGGCGGATATTATCGTCGGTATATTCTACGGCGGGATTGTTTATCAGTTCGTTGTTTTCTTCCATATTGACTTATCACATTTTTATATATCGTTGTTACAGAATACTCTTTTTATAAGCACGACGGCGTTTATGCTGCTCGGTCTTGAAATATTCCCACTGGGCCTGCACCTTTCCGTTCAGTTCCAGTTCCGGATTACTTTCGGCATACTCGAATCCCAGCTGCTGATATACGGGGATCAAGTCCGAGAATAACAAAGCATTGACACCTTTGTTCTGATACTCAGGTTTTACAGCAACCAGCAACAAATCCAACATAGGAGGATACTTATGCAGGAACAACACTTTCAACAGGTGATACCATCCCATAGGCAGCAAACGTCCCTTCGCTTTTTGTAACGCTTCGGACAGAGAAGGCATTGAAATCCCCACTGCCACCAGTTTATCTTCGGCATCGGTCACCAAGGTTACCATACGCAAATCTACAATAGGCAAATACATCTTTATATACTGGTTGATCTGTCCTTGCGACAAAGCCGAGAAACCATAAAGCGGAGCATAAGCCTCATTCATCAACTCGAATATAGCCTGTCCATATTCGGCCGCAATTTTCTTACCCGATGTATATTTCTTCACCCTCAGGTTAAACTTACGTTGAATCAAGTCACTGATACGCTTATGCTTATCAGGAATTGCATCCGGAATATAAATTTTATATTCCACCCAATCGGCATCCTTCTCGAATCCCAACTTCTCCATATGCTGTGGGTAATAAGGATAATTATAGATAGTCGCCATGGTGCTCAACTGGTCGAATCCTTCTACCAGCATACCCTCCGCATCAAAGTCGGTAAAGCCTAAAGGTCCCTGAATGGTATCCATACCTTTTGATTTACCCCATTGGGCTACTGCATCCAACAAGGCACGTGATATTTCGATATCATCCAGAAAATCGATCCATCCGAAACGGACTTCTTTTTTATTCCAAGTCTCGTTTGCGCGTTTATTTATAATCCCTGCAATACGTCCTACCACCTTGTTATCCTTATATGCCAGAAAATACTCCGCCTCACAAAACTCGAAAGCGGCATTCTTCTTCGGGCTGAACGTATTCAGCATATCATCGTACAAATCGGGTACGGAATAGGGATTCTCTTTGTATAACTCGTAGTTGAACCGTATAAACGTCTTTAGTTCTTTCTTTGAACTGACTTTTTTAATGGTAATAGCCATGCTGTATTTTTATAAAATTCGGGGTGTAAAGATAGAAGTTTTTTTGCAGAAAACTTATTCTTTTTATGGCTTTTTCACTGTTGGGCAATAAGATAGGCGGTATAAACGACATAACAGCCAACCATCAATGCGCCTTCAAGCCGGGTTATGGTACGTTTGCGGAAAAACCAGCCTACCAGCCACAACAACAGGGAGGAAGCAATCAGTACACTTAAATCGAGGTTATTTATATTCCCCATCGGAAGCGGTGACACCGTAGCGCTGCACCCCAGAACAAAGAATATATTGAACAGATTACTACCGATGACATTGCCGATAGCAATTCCCGGATTCTTCTTTAAAGCCGCCGTAACAGATGTGGCAAGCTCCGGCAAGGAAGTACCTCCGGCTACCAATGTCAGTCCGATTACCGATTCACTGACACCCCATGAACGGGCAAGCCCGCTTGCCCCGTCAACAAAAAGCTGTCCGCCGAATATGAGTCCGGCCAGCCCTCCTGCAATATACAACACCGATTTCCATACAGGCATTTCCTTTATCTTCTGCTCCTCTCCTGCCTCATCTGCCCCATTACGGGCGATGGCAAATGTATAACGCATAAATATAAGGAAGAAAGCCAGCAGAACAAACCCATCGGAACGGCTGATAACATTGACCGCTTCCCTGTCCAGCATCATGTCATTGGCACAGACAAAAAGTACCAACGAAGAAAGAATGACTAACGGAATCTCTTTACTCATCGTCCCCTCACCTACTTTTATGGGGAGTACCAAGGCAGTACAACCTATAATCATCAAAGCATTGAATATATTACTACCCACCACATTACCAATAGCCATTTCAGCACTGCCATTCAATGCAGAAAGCACACTGATAACCAATTCGGGAGCCGAAGTGCCGAAAGCTACAATGGTAAGCCCTATTACCAAATCAGAAATACGGAAACGTTTGGCAACCGCTGCAGAACCATCCGTCAAGCCATTCGCGCCAGCTAAAATGAGAGCCAGACCACCAATCAAAAGGAGTGTATTCAACATAACAAAAAGTACATTTACAGTTTTATACCGCAAATGTACTCTTTTTCCCTAAAATAACTATCCCTATTTGGTGCGTTTTACAGTATAGATTACTTTTCCTTTCTTATCAATCATGTGCATATCCAGTTCTTTCTTGTCTGCCGTAAAGATAGAAAAGCCCGGTTCGGGACTACAGAACAGAGTGCCTTCCACTGGTTTTACCTTACGGCTCAACGAACCAGCCGAATTTACCACATAGTCGATATCACTGCCCGGCACACGAAGGTGCTGGAAGTTATGAATGTGTCCGCATGCATAGATATCCACCTTATGTTTACGGAGGATAGGATCCAGACGCTTCTGCATATCGCTGCGTTCACTGTCGTCTTTCGACGTTTCAGCATAAATGGGATGATGTCCGATTACGACTACCCAATCTTCTTTGGCAACAGTCAGTACAGAATCTATCCATGCCAATTGCTGATCCATATCTTGTTTACAGGCATCCGGATAAGTTTCGCTCTCGTTACGGTATTTGTCAATCAGAGGAGCGGTATCTATCATCACAAAACGGATGGCAGTTCCTTTCTTCTCGAAGACTTTGGTATAATAACGACCAGGCATCGACCAGCGACGACTCACATTGGTATAATCCAACACAGCCTGCGTATTACCCCGGTATTCATGATTTCCCAAGATCGGAAACCAGTCTATCATCAACTCGGGATGACTGTAAATCAACTCGTAGTTGGTCATCCAGAGCGGATCGTTAACGCTGCGCACACCTTCAAAATGGTGCACGTCTCCGGCTGCAAATACACACTCGGGACCAATAACATCCGCCATTTCTCCCATCAGCTCGGCTATGGGCTTCTGGTCATAATAACCGTTACGTCCCAAATCGTTGGCCATATAAAAATTCAGTTGTTTCTCCAGTCCTTTCCAATCTTGCGGAGTCTGGGCACACACATTCAGGCAAATAGCCGTACCAATGACGGCAATCCATACCCATGTCAATACTTCTTTCATTCTTCTAATCATCATCAACGTTTTCATATACTTATTTTTAGAAACTTATTTTTAAACCTGCATTCATTCTCACGCCATAATATTCTGCCTGCATAGTACGGTCCTTCGTACCCTGGTAGTAACGGAGCGGCTGGTTCAGCAGATTGTTCGCCTCAGCATAAAAGGTCATTTTCACCTTCTTGCCAAAGGTATAACTGGCGTTCACATCCATATAGTTCACAGCATCATAATATCTGTCATAAAATGTACTTGGGCCCATTTCATCGATAAAATCAGATGCAAAGTTATAGCTCAGGCGCACATTCAAGCCTCCTTTTTCAAAGTAAAGAGAGGCATTCGCCGTATGCTCGGGAGACCCCGGCAAACTCAACCCGCTCTCGTTCTCACGTCCTTCGAAGTTAAAGTCCTCCACGCGTGAGTGCGTATAAGTATAGGTTCCATAGAAACCCACATACTTCAAGGCCGGAGCAATGAAGCCGAAATCACGCTGATAAGAAAATTCCAATCCCCACAGATTAGCATTTCCTGCATTCTTGGGCTGAGTGAAACGGGTATATTCTGTTCCTTGGTATTCATAGTTGGTCAGTACCTGATCTACGATGAAATCGTCTATTTTCTTATAGAAGAAACCTGCGCTCACTAAACCTACACTCTTGAAATAATAATCGGCACTCAAATCAAAGTTATAAGAAATAGTCGGTTTCAAGTCAGAATTACCAATCTTTATTTCATTATCACCACGGTTGATATTCACACTGGGAACCAAAGCTGAATATTTGGGCCGGCTCAAGGTCTGCGTATAAGAACCGCGTATCTTGAAATCATCATTTACATCCCATTTCACCAAAATAGAAGGAAGGAAATTCACATAACTGTTGGTCATGCGGCCGGTCTTGGTGGTCTTATCTGTCTCATCATCATAGTTACGGCCGGTATAACGAAGGGAAGTATGTTCCATACGGAGTCCCGCCATCAGGTTTATATCGGAAGCGAATTTATGATCAAACCGCACATACCCGGAACTTACAGTTTCACGAGCCTCAAAGTTCTCAGCCAATTCGGCTTGTACCTGTTCTTTATCGAACTGGGAAGCATCATTTAAATTCAATCCACCCACATATTCTTTACTGGCAAATGTTCCTACCTGATATTTGTCGCTCGGCATAAACTTATCCGTACTCTGGTCTACCGTATTTTTCAGGCTGTTGGTCATGAAGGCATCCTCGTCTTTCGGAGTATATTCGTAGAAGTCTATTTCTTTCTCTTTTGTTTTACGTACTACCTTCGCACCGAACTTCAGTTTAGCTCCATTATTTAAACTGGCCTTGAAATTGGCCGAGAATTTCATATCTTCTTCTTTGATGTCCTCCTGTTGTTCCGTCAGTTCCTTCAAGCTGAACTTATCACTCAGTGTCAAAGTAGAACCTGTTCCAGGTGTTGCCAACGGCTGGCGTTCATCACTCAAGTCCATATCAAATTCCTGCTTTTTCAGTTGGAAGTCAAGATAACGCTCATTAGGGCGTTCTTCTGTAGCTTTTGCATAACTGGCATTCCAATCCATACCGATTGCCCCCCATAAGTGTTCTCCGCCCAAAGCGAAATCCATGGTACGCTGACGCTCCAGACGGGCATTGCGATTATCGGGAGTACCTGCTTTGGTCTGGATGCGGACTGTGCCTTTTCCGTTCTCATCCAAATCCTTGATATTGGTACGGTAACGGTTTTCCCAATCGTTACGGTTGTTGAAGATCCCTTTGAAAGTCAATTTATGGTTTTCATTGATATCAAAATCAAAAGCCGCCGAATAACTTTGACGTTCACGGGTGACAAAGTACTGGCGCATCTGATAATCGCTGACATATACTTTGCCATCCTCATTTTGTTCCCACATGAATTCAGTATCATAAGAACCGGAAGGAGCATTCTGATAAGAAGCGGAGAGCAGCATGCCCAGTCTGTCATTGAAGAAACGATCGCCGTAAGTGAAACCTAAGTTCAACTGGGCTTTCTCGCTGATCCAGTTGTAACCACTTCCCGCTGTAGCATTGATAGTGCGTTTATAAGGAGAATTTTTGGTTACCAGATTGATGGAACCACCGATAGCATCGCCGTCCATATCGGGTGTAACGACTTTGCTTACTTCGATGGTCTGAATCATATCGGCAGGAATCAAGTCCAACTGCACGTTACGGGTATCCCCTTCAGCAGATGGGACACGGTTGCCGTTAATGGTGACGGAGCTTAAATCGGCACTAGTGCCGCGGACCTGTCCGAAACGGGCCTCGCCTTGATCGTATTGCACATTGATGCCACTGATACGTTTCAATGCATCACCTATGTTTGAGTCGGGAAATTTTCCTACCTGGTCGGCAGATACAACATTAGTGATACCCAGATTATTCTTTTGTGTATTGATTGCTTTCTTCTGTCCTTGAAAAGCTCCCTTTACCTGCACTTCCTGCAGTTCCACCCCTTCATTCATCACTATATCTTTTTCTAAAGTCTTGCCTTCGGGGACGGTAACTTTCATTTCAATGGGGCTATAACCTACGTAGGTTACTTTAACTGTGTAAGTTCCGGGTTTCAGATTGGGCAGCGTATAAAAACCGTTCACATCACTGATTACTCCGGTTTTCAGATTTTCAACAAAGATGGAAGCACCCGGCAGAATTTGTTTTCCATTGTCTATCACACGTCCGCGGATAGCGCCTTGCCGGACAATGTTTTCATTTTCCTCGGCAAATGCATTTCCACAAACACCTGCCATCAGTAGCATAAGAGACACAGCTCTAACAACCTTTTTCATATACTTTTTTATGCGTTATAAATCTGCCGCAAAAGTAGATGGGTCAGGTTTCTTGAGAGTTACACTCTATTAAAGGTTTCGTGACAAAGGAGTTTCATTCCTGTTACAAGATATTCGGTGCAAGACGACGGATACAAAGTATGGACAAGGCTTACAAAACAGCAGAGTAAGATTTTTCTTACTCATGCGATCACTCTTTCGTAACTTTTGAAAAGGAACAGGATATAATATGATTAAGAAAGAAATACTTTCACAGATTATCGTAATGCTGTTATCCTTGCTATGGGTAAATGCACTGCTATCTGGATCCATAGGGAACTTACCGGACAGAAGAAATCTCTCCGGACACAAAAAAAGAAGCTGACAGTCCGGATTATCTGGTTGAACTGTCAACTTTTCGACTACAAGCCTGAGAAACCGTTCTCTTTTGACCCTGCTACAATTTATAACTATAATCTTTTGTATTGAAAATCACATAAATATCCTAAACAAACACCCCCTTCAATAATTTTTAAATGACACTTTTTCCCACGACTGCTTATATAAATCGATCATTAGCTAATTCATCATACAAAGCCGCCATCCACCCAAATAATTCATCAGCTTAAAATACCAACTACTAGTTGCAATAGGTGTTCCACTTTCTCCTTTCTGCATAACAATCGTACACTTCACCTCGTTTTTAACAGGAGTATAGAACTTTATATAATCTATCTTATAACTTAATACAGGAAAAGATTCCAGCATTTTTGCGACTTGATGCAATTCATTGTTATCCAATTGAATAGGTTCATTCCAAACATCTGCCGAATCGCGGCAGATTCCAGCTGACCATTTTTCGCATATTCCATAAATTGATTTATTAGGTTTGTTATCAAAACCGTATCAACTTCCGTTAGATGAGCTACAAATTCATTAATACTCTTCTCTTCTTTGCTTTGCACCTTCTGTTTTCCTGATTGACAAGAAAAGGTTGTTAATAAAACAGTCAACAATAAAATAAATTTCAGTTTTTTCATTTCATTCTTTCCTCCTATTAAAAAAGGCCAGCCACTATGAATGGCCGGCCCTTATTTAAATTAAACTCAAAGTTATTACAATATTAGTTCTGAATAGTCTTATTGATATTCAAATCAACTTCGGTATAGATAGTACCCCACTTATAAGTAACTTCCAGCGGAACGCGGATTGTAAACTTACCTAAAGTAGTACCATTATTGTAATAATAGAATTTACCATTATCGCCAACCTTCAGAGCAGTAAATACATTGGTTGTAGATTTATCTTCACCGAAATACAATTTTACATTCTTCGTTACAGAAGATAATTTAGTAGAACCTAATGTTCCACCATTCAAAGTTGTTGTAGCGTTTTCAATATCAGCAGCAACTTTAGTTACGCCATAAAATCCATAGAAATTATATTTCTTACCATCATCACCAGTAGTATCTTCTGCTTTATCAAAATACTTGTCTCTCCAATCAATCAGATTCAAGGTCAAGCCTGCAATAGAAGCACCATTAGTAGCATCAATTAATTCATCTACATCTGACGGATCTACTGATACAGGACGCAAATATTTAGCATAGAATACGTTGTTACCCAAAGCATAATCTACATAATCGCAGTTAGCAGCATTAATTTGCAATTTAGCAGTAAATGTCTGGTCTTGTCCCAGCAAGTTGTGATCTGCATTGTTCAAAATATCTTTTGCAAAATCATTTTCTTGATATTCCATCACTGTTCCAGCAAGAACAACAACTGCTTTTGTTACAGCGTTATTAGTAGCTTGTAGAGTTTTTCCATCAGCAGATACAGTGATATCATATTGAGCACCAGAAGCACCATTCACGACATAAGCAGTTCCCTTCTTAGTCAAATGATCTTGAGGGTTAGCAAATACAACTTCCTTAGTCAACTTATCATTAGCAAATGCAGGATAAGTAGCGTCACTTGTCACGGTAATCACATTACCAGTGAAAGTATTCAAGATTTCGCTATCAAATGTACAATCATTAGAGTTATCGCTAACAACTTGATGAACATTAGCATGAATATCTGAATAACCAGAACCTGCTACAGCACCGTTCTTTTCATACCAATATTTATCAATCTTAGCAGAGTTTTCAATGGTACCATTAGGAGTAAAGTTCAAAGGACTAGGAGTCCAAGTGAAAGTAACATATACATATTGATATACACCTTCAGATACTTCATAGCTATAACGTACATTTACTGCAATACTCTTAGCACCAGCC
>OGPW01001970.1_pt1 | contig 12479 bp, 8 predicted proteins | sample 1553061 | NCBI WGS metagenome assembly OGPW01 (sample SAMEA2580292, study PRJEB22360) | human gut metagenome | biome: human gut; feature: human-associated habitat; material: faeces | place: Denmark | collected 2008/2010
GTGATTCTGTAAAGAAAGATTCACATGGTGTACAGTACATTCCTTCATAATGTCCTTTGTAGATATCACCTTTTGCGTACATCTTCTTGAAGATTTTCTGAACCTGTTTTTCGTGATCGGCATCTGTGGTACGGATGAATTTGTCATAAGATGTGTTCATCAGATCCCAGATTCTCTTGATCTCACCGGATACGTTGTCTACGAATTCCTTTGGTGTGATTCCTGCTTCTTCTGCTTTGAGTTCGATTTTCTGACCATGCTCGTCAGTTCCTGTCTGGAAAAATACGTCATATCCTTCCTGTCTTTTGTAACGTGCAATTGCATCTGCCAGTACGACCTCGTAGGTGTTACCAATGTGCGGCTTACCGGATGTATAAGCAATCGCGGTTGTAATATAATACTTCTGCTTTTCCATTTTATAGTTCCTCCTGATTAATATTCTTAAATATCCTCGCGAAGCATTTTTACATTATTGGAACATTACGAAGTAATTTCCTATAACGTAAAAAAAAAGACCATCTTCCCTTCATATTGAGAAGACGAGTCCTGCCCGTGTTACCACTTCTATTCGTTCCTGCCTCGCGGTCAGAAACCTTATCGGGTACGATTCCATCCTGACTTCCCAATCCAGTCGTTCTGTCACTGTCCTGATACCCTTCCGCTATAACAGGCGTTCCTGTTGCAGTCTGAATGTAAATCTCATCTCGACTGCACCTCTCCCAAGCCATCTTCCATCTGCACCTGCACTTCCCTCTCAGCCACCGGAATGGAACAGTTACGTCCTGTTCTTGCCACTACGCTCTTTTCTAAATCAAAAGAAACGTGCACCCCTTCGGGAAATTCTCTGTAATGTGGTCAGCAAATGTACTCTCTTGTTCTGTGAGTTTGCTTATTTTTTGCGAAATCTACGTGTTTCCGCTCTTTAAAAATAGTAGCATATTTGTAAATGTTTGTAAACCTGGAATTTGGAAAAAACCCTCTCTATCGCATTTTCGATAAAGAGGGCTTTCATCTGCAGATTCAAGAATGCCTCGGCATTCTTTCCGCTTTTATCTTCTTATTCTTTTCAGTCCGGACCAGCTTCCGTATACTCTCTTTCCATTTACTATACGATATGCCCGTACACGATAACCATAACTGCGGCTTTTTGATACTTTTCTGTCTATGAGCGTTATTTTGCCTGTAGATGCAATTCTGCTCCGTTTTCCTCCGATATAGCGGTATACTACATATCCGGATGCACCCGGAACTTTTCTCCAGCTTAACCGAATACCGGAAGATTTTCCTGCTACTCTTAACGTCGTCGCTGCCGGTAATGCTTTGCCACTGAATGCTCCGGAATATTCTCCGTAAATATATTTCCCGTTAACCACTCGATATGCTCTGATTCGATATGCATACCCACGTCCTGTCTGAATTGGATACTTCTTGGAATTGCGCTGTGTGTAAGAAAGTGCAGACGCTTTTATATTTGCGATTGTCTGCCATTTTGATCCTTTTTTTCTTTCAATGATATATCCACTTGCATTTGCAGCTTTTTTCCATGTAATTCTAATCTGGTTATAACCGGCAGATATTGCCTTCGCACCATTTACATTTGCAGGTTTCTTTATCGTTTCCGGTTTTTTGCTCGGTTCTGGTTTCTCACCTGGCTCCGGTTTCTCACCTGGCTCCGGTTTCTCACCTGGTTCCGGTTTCTCACCTGGCTCCGGTTTCTCACCTGGCTCCGGTTTCTCATCCGGCTCTGTTATTTCATATAATGCCAGATTCGGTTTTGTTGTAATATCATTCCACTGTCTTTCCGTTGTATTTTCAAAGTTATTGGAGATTTTTCTTCCATCAATTGCTTTCAGTGTCGTCTGATCAGCTATATTAACTGAAGAGACATATGCTTTTCCGGCAACGGAAGCTTCTTTTGACAAAATTGCAGAACCGCCTTCCAGCCATGCGCTTGCCGTAGATATCGTACCTGTTCCGCTGATGCCGTTTCCGCCATCATCATATGTACCATTTCCGCCAACCGCAATAAGCTTTCCGTTGCCACTGACAGTTCCCTGATCGAGAATCAGCGCAGCCCCGCCAACAGATGTCGTTGCATTTCTTCCGCCTCCGTATACACCAAGGACTCCATTCTCAGAAAGTGTCAGTGTACCACCTGAAATTTTCAGTGCAGGCTGTCCACTGTAACTTTTTTCTGTAGCCGGGTCTGTACCTGTAGCTGCCTCATCACCTCTGATATAAACTTCCCCTTCTATGGAAGCATCACCTTTTACAAGAACTACCGGCGATGTATTATGGCGTACTTCTGAACCATTTGCCAGGAAATTTGTATTTGAATAGATCAGTGAATTTTCCATAATCGCACCCGCATTTAAAATCAGCTGTCCATTCACAGATGCACCTGTCAGAAAGCTTCTGCCATAATTGTCATAGTTCACAGAAACCCTTCCACCATTCATCACCTCAATCACACCATGCATAGAGGAATCCCTGAGGCACAATCTGCCGCCTTCCTGTACAATAATACGGACACTGCTGAAGGCCTTCATATTTACCAGGGTCAGGTCACAACCATTCGGAATAATCAATGTCTGCGTCGGATTTTCTGTCTCAGATACTGCATATCCCAGTTCTCCATATGTGCCGCTTGTATGAGAGCCATACCATGCTTTAATCTGTGCCGGTACAGTTACTGTCTCATTTGTACCGCCAAAATTTGCAATTGCCCATGGTTCCATATCATACATGTATTTGCCATCTGCAGTCTGCTTTGCATTTTCAAGTTTCAGACAGTCACTCAGTTTTTCCGTACGTGAATAAACCTTAAATACAAGCTCATTACTGGTTGCGGTTCTGCCATTCTGATCTGTTACTGTTACACTTACCGGATAAGAACCCGGTTGATCGGGAACACCGCTCAGTGACAATGAGCTGTCATAAATCGAGTATACACCTGACATTCCACAGGATTCCGTGTCGATATTTACGCTTGTCTTTTTTGTATTTACCGTTACTGCTTCATGTAAAGGTTTCCAGTCATTTTTTCCCGGCGTTGTTCCGTCCGGAACCACTGCCGCTTCGACAATAACATTACTGTTTTTATTCGTAGAAACCGAAGTAGATGCTCCACTGATTGCATCATATTTCTGCTGACCGGTAAGTGCACTCTCAAAATATCCGTTTAATCTCACATATAATGTGTTCTGTCCATCAGATGGACCTTCTTTATCATTTCCACTGTTTGGATCATAAGGCTCCACTGCGAAATCACTTCCACTCCCCTTCACACGAAGAAGCAGATCCTGGTATGACGGATTTTTTATCGTAATGATATCTCCGTTGGTCAATATGCCGTTTCCACTGCCGTCAAAGACTACCGAAGCATCTGAACTATCCATATAATATGCATTTCTTCTAAACAAACTGTATTTTGAAGATACTTTTTCCCATACATTTCCATTTACAAGAATCTGGCTGACTCCTCCTGCATATGTACCATCAGAAAAAAGGAGTTTCTGGTAATCACTCCCAAAACCTGACTCCTGTTCTGCTTCTGCGGTCGGCGCATCTTTTAACTGTTGGTATTCCGCAACTGCATTTTCAGAATCTCCGTCTGAAAACAGATCCACATCTGTCACACTGTCTACTTCGCTGTCCGATGCAGCTCTATCTTCCGTTACTGCATCTTCATCCTCAAAATCTTCCTCTGTTGAATCCTGAATTTCCATTTCTTCAGCATCTTCATTGCTGTCTTCCTGAACTGCCACTTCTACATCAGAAAAATCATCTGTCGCAAAAGCCGGCACCGCTGTAAATAAATTCACAGTCATCATTGCTGAAACCCAAAATGCAATATGTCTCTTCACGGTTCCCCTCCTCTTACTTTAGTTAGTTATTTGAAACCCTGTTAAAGAATATCATTTATAAGAAATTCTGTCAATTGCATTATCGCTTCATTATGTATACAATCGGTCTCTTAGTGCACACTATCTATCGTCAGTATATGCTATCCAATATGAGATTTGACTAGCTGATGTTCCAATTGACGAACATACATTCTGAGTTGTATGATTAATTTAATAACAAAAGTGCAAATTATCTGACGTTAACTCTTTTCTATCTTTCCTAAAGGAGGGACTTTTATGCAGGCTTTATCACAGATAAATGCAGGAGATACCTGCACGATCAAATGGATGTTTGGTGTTCCAGAGATTTTGGAAACGATGAGAAACATGGATATTAAAGAAGGCAGCACGATTCAGGTTATCCAGAAGTGCCGGGATTGGCTGATCATCGGGCGGAATGACCGGCGGCTGGCGGTTGGGAATGAAGTAGCGGATCGGATTCAGGTGTAGGGGAATAAGGATACAGGGATAGTCGTAAAAAGTTCCGTACAAATTTTTGCAGCCGGATGAAGATATAGCCGCAACAACAGGCTTCGGATTCGGTAAGTTCTAAAATGTTTAATCACTGCTAAATACACAAATAAAAATTATGAACTCGCTGACGCTCAGACAGCATAATTTTTATTCGTAACGCATTGATCAAACATTAAGAACTTGCTCGAATCCTGTAGAGAGTTGTTGCGGCTATATCTCACCGGCTGTTTTCATGTACAGAAATTTTTTACGATTATCCCTGTTTTGAATCATTATGAATAGAAAGTCTCATACTTCTCTGATATGAAACAGGACTATCACCTGCCCGTGAAATAAAATCATCGTGAAGTATAAAAAATATACTATATCTATCTTTTACATCTCCGATATAAGAAAATAAAAATGTCTGTATATTGAAATAACCATCCAGACTTTCTGCAGGAGTCTGGATGGTTATTTCACATATCACAGACATATAAAATCTCTTATTTCTGAACCTGCATCTGTGGCAGATCTTTCGTTTATTTATACATTTAGTTCACGTTGTTTTATTTTGTTACTTCATCTTAAATTCTATCGTTACTTTAAACAGATCCCCGTCGAGATACAGATTAAAGGTCCCACCCTGCAGCTGCACAAGATCTTTCGCGATGGACAGTCCCAGGCCGCTTCCTTCAGTATTTCTGGAAATATCCCCACGGATAAAGCGCTCTGTCAGTTCGTCCGCCGTGATATTCAGCGGCTGCGCGGAAATATTCTTGAGAGAGAGCCGTACATTCGGACGGTTCACATTCATATCTACATAGACTCTTGTGTTTTCCATCGCATATTTAGATACATTTCCAAAAACATTTTCCAGAACTCTCCAGAGTCTGCGTCCATCCGCACAGATGATTGCCTCTTCCTCATCAAAATGAACGACCATCTGCAGATTTCTTTCTTCAAATTTTTCTTCAAATTCTCCGATTACCTGGTTAATCAGTTCCACAAAATTCAGTTCTGTCATTTCCAGTGTGATATTTCCGGTGCTTGCCTTAGATGCCTCTACGACATCTTCTGTAAGAACCTTCAGTCTCTGTGCCTTATTTTCCAGAACTTCCAAATACCCTCTGATCTTGGGATCTTCCGGATTTTCCCTCTTGAGAAGATCTATATAGTTGATGATTGATGTCAATGGTGTCTTGATATCATGCGAAACATTCGTGATCAATTCCGTCTTCATCCGCTCGTTTTTGAGGCTGTTTTCTACGGCTGCGTCCAGTCCCTCTCCGATATGGTTAATATAATCCGCCACCATCTCCTGCTCACCGGAAAGTTTTTCCGTTGGAATTTTATATTGCAGTTCACCGTCTGTAATCTTTTTCAGTCCACCAATGATCTGTTCTCTTCCCCAGGCTTTTTTCAGCAGCCAGTAAAGTACTGCTACATCCAATACAAGCAAAAGCAACAGGGGAAGCATGGCACCAGCTCCAATTCCCAACATAACAAGCAGCATCTGTGCAAATACAAAACATCCAAACCCGGCAGCTATCTTTATTCTGCTGATGGTATTTTTACTCATGAAAACCACCAGATTTCCGATGCCTGAAAAGATTTTCTTTAGCATCCGCAACACATGTCTGAGAAGTGAATCTCTCCATAATGATTTCTCTTTAATTCTACGTACCAGACTGAGCCAGCCAGTCATGAACCAGCATCCTGTCCAAATGCCGATCATTCCGAAATCAATGACTTCCCAGATTATCCGCATTTCTTCTGAATCCATTGCCTGCATCAGTATTGAAAGTCCCATCAGCCAGATTACAACAATCATACCTGCTGCAATCTCTGTATACCATCGGTCAAAGAAATTCAAATGTACTTTTTCATCTTCATTGTTTCGTCCTGCTGCCACTGTCAGAATCACAATTCCTACGAGTGCCAGAATAAATGCAGCCACAGAAACAACCATAATCGGAACCAGCCACGGTTCAAACTTCTCATAAGCCAGTTTTTCCTGCTTGATTCTGTCTAATACAGGAAAATCTTTATCTACAGAAACAAAGTAAAGATAATTTTCTCCGGCAAGTCCTGTATTCTCAATCATACTCTGCCAGTAAGATTCCGTCCAGCTCGAAACATTAGTAAAACCAAGTATACAGTCCTGCACCTCCGGTGAAATGAGCATGAAAGGATCAGCACCAGATGTCAGCTTATCCAGCATTTTTTCATAATTTGCCGAAGTGACCCCATTTATATTACTGTACACTTTATCGGACTTTGTATCTACATACATATAGTTGATATTTGTCGCACCCTGCGTATATGTTTTCAGGATTTTCTCACCATATGATGCGTCACTGTATTCTACCAGTGCCTCATATAAATACTGATATGCTCTGCTGATGTTCCCTTTCCATTCTTTACTGTTATTTACAACATCAAGAATGCCGTCCGCTCCATCCGGCTTATATTCTTCCTTCAATGGAGCATCATTATTTCCGCTGGACTCATAATTATATATGTCTGTGTAAACAACATTGCCCTCTGCATCTGCAACGTATTCCACTCCGTCATTACGGATTCCTATACTATTATCAGTGTATCCATAATAGATATATTCCTTACCCGAAAGCATGGACAGTATATCTTTTGTATATTCTTCCTGTCCTTCCTCGCTTCCAAAGACAAACTTCAGTTCCCCTGTGATGATCTTGTCTGCAAAGTCATTATAATACATGTAGTAATCATTACCGTCCGGCTGACGGCAGATCAGAACATTGGCACTTTGATCCCAGGATGATTTTTTTGCCCAGTCATACAAATCCTTCGCTCTGTATGCAAGCCCGGACGTATTTTTGTGTGTCAGCTCCGTCCCCTGGTTCAGTTCAGCAAGATCGACCAGCTCATCATCCGATGCCTGATCCAGAATATATCTGTTACTGATCGCATTGACAATCGTATGCGAAAGATTATAAACACTGTCTCTGAAACTCTGCGAATCCACGTAGCTTTTGCTGTCCAGAGGCCGGACCCCTTTATTCATGATCACTACGGATGCTCCGGCTCCCACGCAGGAAACCGTCACAAAAAATATCGTCAGCAGCACAAGAAGTCCCTTTATGCCACTCTTTCTATACCATCTTTTTTTCATTTATACCCCATTCCTTTCTATAATAAAACAGTCTCGGTAACAGGTACAGAAGTTGTGCAGGATATTTTCCACAACGAAAGGACGAATTTCAGATTTTTTCCACTTTATACCCAAGTCCCCACACTACTTTCAGATAGCGCGGCTCCTTCGGATTGATTTCAATTTTTTCTCTGATATGACGGATATGAACCGCAACTGTGTTATCCGCTGCAATTGCTTCTTCCTCCCAGATGCTTTCATAAATCTGATTAGTAGAAAAAACGCGTCCCTGATTTTTTACCAGCAAAAGAAGTATTCGGTATTCGATCGGTGTCAGCTTTACGATTTCTCCATCAACTGTAACCTCTTTTCGGTCATCATCGATCATCAACCCGCCGGTCTCATAAATGTTGCCCCTTTTTTCTGCTGCTGCCCCAAGCTGGGTGTATCTGCGAAGCTGGGATTTCACTCGTGCCACCAGTTCCAGCGGATTAAACGGTTTCGTCACATAATCATCTGCTCCTACATTTAACCCGAGGATTTTGTCCGCATCCTCTGATTTTGCCGATAAAATAATGATCGGAAGCGCATTTTTTTCGCGAATCTTCAATGTCGCCCGAATACCATCCAGCTTCGGCATCATTACATCGATGATCAGAAGATCTACCGGATTGTTCTTAAGCACCCGGATTGCCTGCTCACCATCATATGCTTTCAGGATGTGATGTCCCTCCTGTGTCAGATAAATTTCTATTGCCTCAACGATATCCTTATCGTCATCACATACCAGTATCTCTGCCATTGTCCCCTGCCTCCTGTCTGTTATGGTCTTACTATAGCTGCCAAGAATTAATATCTATGGGATAAAATCTTAAGATTCTCTTATCTTTTCAACCTTATCCATTGTATCAGAAAACGACCTTTATTTATATCTGAAAAAAAGAAAAACATTTGTTAAAATTCTTATTGACAAAACAATCTCATTATGCTAAATTATAGTCACAGCAAGAAATTAGTAACGATTACTATTATTAAATAAGACTAACTTATAAGAAAAGGAGATTAAGATTATGGCTAAATGGGTATGTAATGTATGTGGTTATGTTTACGAAGGTGACGCTGCTCCGGAAGTTTGTCCGGTATGTAAAGCTCCTGCTTCCAAATTTACAAAACAGGATGCTGAAATGACATGGGCTGCTGAGCATGTTGTTGGTGTTGCTCAGGGTGTCAGCGAAGATATTGTTGCAGACCTCAGAGCAAACTTCCAGGGTGAATGCTCCGAAGTTGGTATGTACCTCGCAATGGCAAGAGTTGCTCACAGAGAAGGCTATCCGGAAATCGGTCTTTACTATGAGAAAGCAGCTTACGAAGAAGCTGAACATGCTGCAAAATTTGCTGAACTTCTCGGCGAAGTTGTTACTGACAGCACCAAGAAAAACCTTGAGATGCGTGTAGAAGCTGAGAACGGTGCTACTGCCGGTAAATTCGACCTTGCAAAACGCGCAAAAGCTGCTGACCTTGATGCAATCCATGACACTGTGCATGAAATGGCTAAAGACGAGGCAAGACACGGAAAAGCATTCGCTGGTCTTCTTAAGAGATACTTCGGCTAATCTACAAAGTACACAGAATATAATAAGGCTCCCCGGGTTCGCATACTTGAACTCGGTGGAGCCTTTCCTAAATTAGATGACTTATCTCAAAGTAAGTGCAACTGTAATCATTCAGACGCTAAAAAACGGATGACCTGAACATAATCAGTCCTAAAACAAGACCATAGCAGACTCTTGTTTATTTTCCTGTAGTCTAGTTTTCTTTAAAATCATATAATGGCATATTGTTCTCATCATATAAAACAATCATCCTAGCCGCAATCACCTCACCAGTTGCACCTTCAAAGCATAATAAATAATAGCCGTCACGGTCTAATGATTTCACGATATACTGTTTTTCCTGATTCCCAGATATAATTGTTCTGATCAGTTTCCCCTCTTCAATTCTCCAGGTTCCATCAATCTCCGGCCAGTTTGGATTTATGTCTTCACGGGTGCGGTAACTGTCATCTGTCGCGTAATTTCCAAGATGTCTGGTGTTGCCTTCTGCGTCATATTCATAAAGTTCTCCTGCACCAGTGGTTCCTCCTAATGCCCAATTAACATTATAATACCGGAATCTGCATGGAAAAATGGAGGATAATTCATCTTCTGTTAAAGTCTCAAACTCGTCTGCATGAGCTTTGAAGTAATAAAATCCACTTTCATAGTCATTATCCTCATCTGTATGATCAACATATGCCGCAATAAAATCATCTTTGGATTTTATTGTGCCCTCTTCCTGCGATGTATCTTCCTGTGCTGCATCTTTCTGTACTGCATCTTCCTGTACTGTATCTGTATCCTGATCTTCTTCCTTCAGATTAAATCCCAGATCTTTCATCGTAATATCTGTATTATTTTCCAGATAATACTGAAAAGAATTAAAAGTTGCCGCCACAGTTGATGTTATACTTTCCGCACTGCTTCCCTCAGTTAAAGTAACCGTCTGCCATATTTCATTTTCGGGATCACTGAGTACTTCCATTTTTTCATTATCGACTGTCAGCATCGCATCTTTCTGGTAAGATGCGATTGATGTCCGGCCTGATATCGTTCCCCTTCCATCATACTGTTCATCAGCGGTCTTCCAGATATTATTCTGTTCAAAATAGTATGTATATTCCATCGTCCCTTCTCCATTTGCATTATATACAAAATGAAGAATGATATCTATATACAATCCTTCTTTTGTCAGAACGCTCTCAACCCAGAACTGGTCATCATCTGAATCTGTGATGTATATTTTGTCATCAGCAGACAGATCCGAACCAGACTGATCTACCAGTATATCCATGGACACGCCTGTGTATTTGTGATTGTCTCCTCTTATCTCAAAATCTCTTAAAGTTCCATTTTCCCGAACATACTCACAAAGCTTTTTAGCCGGATGCAGCTTATATTCCACTTCCTTATATTTTTCTTTGCTGTCCTTATAATCTCCCAGTTCTTCGTATAAGGCAAGTGCTTCTTCATATTCGCCTGATTTTTCATATTTGGCTGCTTCCTGATATTCCGCATCGATGATCTGTTCTTTACTGTCTTTGTATCCCTTCAGGCTCTCAAAAAGTGCGATAGAATCATCATATTTTCCATCTTCCAAAAGAGCCAGCCCCTGATTATAAAGCTTCTTCTTATTCAGATTATCCTTAATGACCACTCCCACTGCTGCCACAGCTACTGCTGCTGCCACACCGACCACGATCATCTTTATCTTCTTCTGTTTCTTTTTCGCTTCAACCGCTGCTTCTGCCTGTTTACGTTCTCTCTCTTTTCGCTCATCTTCCAGTCGCGCATCACATTCTGTCTTCAGAGCATCCATATCGAGTTCTTCAAGTTTTGTACGATCTATATGACAACTACAGCAACTGAGTTCACTTTCATGATTGATTACTCCACAGGTACAGAACCACAAGTCCTTTTCCTGTTTCAGCAGATACTTACTGTTCTTCCCATACTTTATCCTGTACTGTCTGACAAGCTCTCCATTTGCGATTTTTTTCTCTATCGGATCCGGCTTTTCCAACGGCTCCCAGATTTCATTTCCTGTCCATACAGTATTATCATCAAATACAGCCTCCGTCACTTTAACAGAATAAGAACGAGTCTGTTCATCTGGAACGACTATCGGAACCTGCTGACCGAAAAATTCATTTCTTTTTACATTCAGATCCAAATACCGATATTCTGTTTCTTCGCCCAGGGTTCTTCCTACCGTATCCATAGATGCAACTTTTACAGTTACTGCTTTTATTGTTTTGTTGTAAATATTCTGAATTTTTAACTGAACGATTATATTGCCATTCCGATTGTCTTTAAGTAAAGCTCCCGCTGCAACTACAACAGGAGCCCCCATAGTATACAATCTTTCCGGCAGAGAATATAATCTTGTATATGTCTCTCCCATTTTTCCACCTCATGTTTCATGATAATTGAATAATCTTAACTGTTCAGTACCATTACAGTTACGAATAATCTTATATTTTCTGTATTCTTATCAATGTTTTGTCATTGTATCAGATTTCCGGAAGTGAAGCATCACTGCTTTCACTCTGTCCTCTCTGAAGCAGTTCGCGATTCTTCAGATCCGGCAGTGCAATTACAAGAAGCATTCCTACAATCCATAAGAAAAACGTTATCCAAAAATATCTTTTCTCATGATGTCCTTTCATTTCTGCAATTCTCTGAAATTCTCTGGCAACAAAATACTGAATAAGCAGTACCGCAATACTTCCTATAAGCCACCCTAACAACCAACTTTCCATTTTATTTATCTCCTTTTCTGTTTTTATCTCATATTATTTAGATTTTAGATATTTTATTTGACAGTTACTTTGCAGATCATTTTCTTTGAACCACTCTTGACAGTGATCGTTGCTGTTCCTTTTCGCAATCCCTTAACTACACCTTTTGCTGTTACTGTTGCAACCTTTTTATATACTCCTTGTAAGATATATAGATATAATTTTATCATAGATGCAAATGAAAACCCATTATCTCACAGCATATGATTTTAAATAGTTTTTTCAGAACTTTCACGCATATTTTCCGGAACAAAACAGAATAATTTCCTGTGACGTGAAAAAGCTCCTGCAAAGTATATTGCAGAAGCTTTAAACTCTTTCTTATTTTATTCAAATGTCGCCTTCGCTGTATCGATCGTATGATCTGCCTTATTTTCAATATCTGTGTCATTTCCCGAGAATATGCTTCCGGCAAAATCAATCACTTCATTACCCGGCAGATTATCAATGCAGACAGCCGTTCCGTTTCCGGTAAATGTATTCTTCAGATAATTCGGCGAACTGCCATACGACATAGTGGTATCGAACTTCAGACCGATTTTATTATCTGTGAAAGTACTGTCCGTCGCATTCACCCAGCCTCCGGTATGTG
>OGPW01001981.1_pt1 | contig 12417 bp, 10 predicted proteins | sample 1553061 | NCBI WGS metagenome assembly OGPW01 (sample SAMEA2580292, study PRJEB22360) | human gut metagenome | biome: human gut; feature: human-associated habitat; material: faeces | place: Denmark | collected 2008/2010
TTTGCCGCCAGGGCCGCCCCCGCCGGGGGGCCGACGGCCAGCGGCAAGACCGCACTTTCCGTCGCGCTGGCCAGAGCCTTTGACGGCGAGATCATCAACGCCGACTCGATGCAGATTTACAAAAATCTCGACGTAGGCACGGCGAAGCCGAGTGCGGAGGAGCGGCAGGGGATACCGCATTATCTTTTGGACTTCCTGCCGCCGGAGACCCCCTACAGCGTGGCGGACTTCACCGCCGCCGCTGACCCGCTGATACGGGACATCACGGCCCGCGGCAGACTGCCCCTCGTCGTGGGCGGCACGGGGCTGTATATCACCAGTCTTTTGAGCGGTATGGCGTTTGCCCCGGAAAAGACCGACCCCGCCATCCGCGCCCGATTACAGGCGCGGGCGGACACCGAGGGCGGCGCGGCACTTTACGCCGAGCTGCAAAGGGTCGACCCCGACTACGCCGCTCAGGTCCACCCCAACAATCTGCCGCGCGTCATCCGCGCACTGGAGCTGTTTGAAGCTACAGGCCGCCGCATGAGCGACCAGCGTCGCGAGGCCAGGCCCGCCGAGGCACCCTACCATGCGCTCTGTCTCTGCCTGACCTGCCGGGACCGCGCAGTGCTGTACAGCCGCATTGACCGCCGCGTGGACGAAATGGTCGAAAACGGTGTGCTGGATGAAGCAAGGCAGGTCTACGACCACCGCGATGCCTACCGCACGGCGGCGCAGGCCATCGGCTACAAGGAATTCTTCCCGTACTTTGAGGGCACGGCCAATCTGACCGAATGCACCGAGCGTCTCAAGCAGGCAACGCGCAACTACGCCAAGCGCCAGCTGACCTGGTTCCGCCGCCAGAACGACGCGGTGTGGCTCTATCTGGATGAGGAGGATGTCACCGAGCGCGCCTGCACGCTGGTGCGGGCCTTTTTGCACAACGAGGAATAACGGAAAGGAGGGTGCACCGTGAGCAACCGGCAGGACCGCCCGCTGGCAAAAAAACTTTTACACGCGCTGGGTCTGCTGGCACTGGCACTCTTCCTGCTGTATGTTGCCGTCCAGTTCGTGCTGATCTTCCATCGGTCCTACAAGACCGAGACCGCCATCCGCTACACGCTGGCCGAAAGCCTGAACCTGACCGGCGTTGTGGCATTTGACGCTGTGGATGTGCCGGGCAGCGGCAATCTCGGCTATCTTGTGCAGGATGGCGAGCGCGTGACGAACGGCACGGTGGTAGCCGAATGCTACACCGATGACACCCAGGGCCTGCAGCGTGAGCGTCTGGACCGGCTCGAGCGCTCCATCACGCTGCTTACGAAGTCGCAGAATTCTGCCGGCAGTGAGCTTTCAGTGCTGACAAACCAGACGAAGCAGGCGTTGTACAACCTGCTGGATAAGCTGGACACTGCCCAGTATACCGGCATCTCCGACGCGCAGGACAGCTTTCTGCTGGCCCAGAACCGTCTGCAGATCAGCACCGGACAGACGGCGGATTTTTCCCAGTCCATCGCAGCGCTGCAGACCGAGTACGACGGCATCAAGGCACAGCTCGACACGCTGCAGACCGTCACCGCCACAACGAACGGCTATTTCAGCCGCACGGAGGCCTCGCCCGCCGTCCGGACGGACTGCCGGGCGCTGGCCGATGCCGACCCGGCCACGCTGCAAAAAATGCTGGCAGACGGCTTCCCGGCAGCGGATACAAACCGCGCCGGACAGATCGCGACGGGCTTCAGCTGGAAATTCTACGCGGTCTGCGATTTGGATACCGCCGCACGGTTCGACGGTCTGTCCACGGTGAAAATCAGCGTACCCGGCAAGCAGAACACCCCGCTTTCCGCTACGGTGGAGGAAGTCACCGAGGACAAGGACAACGGCATTGCCAAGATCGTGCTGCAATGCCAGACCATCAGCGCCGAGGTCCTGGGCTTGGGCTGCGAGACCGTGCAGGTCGATTTAAAAACCTACGAGGGCATCCGCATCGACAAGGCGGCGCTGCATATCGTGAACGGCCAGCGCGGTGTCTATGTCAAGTACGGCAACCTGCAGCGCTTTTTGAAGATCACAACGCTGTATGAGAACGACAGCTACATTCTTGTCCCGGAGGACGGCAAGCTCGGCAGTGCAAATGAGGTGCGCCTCTATGATGAGATCATCGTGCAGGGCACAAATTTGGAGGATGGCAAACTATTGTAACGAAAATACGCCGTTTGTATTGACAAGACTGCCAAAAAAGAAGATAATATTTAATGTATATCGCTGTAATAACGCGCTGACGTAAACGGCGCTTTCTGATCAAAGGAGTTTTACGACCATGTCCATGCTTGACAGTTTGAGAAGCAAGCTCGGTATCGACCCCGAAGCAGATTCCTATGTAGATGACACTGAAGAGAATGTTTTCCCCGGCGGGCAGGGGGCTGCAGCTGCGCAGGAGTATACCCAGCAGCAGGAGATCAAACAGCACAGCAATAAGGTCGTGAACATCAACGCGACGACCCAGCTGCAGGTCGTTCTGGTCAAACCGGAACGCTTTGACGATGCGTCCAGCATTGCGGACCAGCTCAACGCCAAGCATACTGTGGTGCTGAATCTGGAGTCTGCCAGCAAAGAGGTCTCCCGCCGTCTGATCGACTTCCTGTCCGGTGTAGCGTATGCCAACAACGGCCAGATCAAGCGCGTGGCGACCAGCACCTTCATTATTACGCCGTACAACGTTGATATTATGGGTGACCTGCTCGACGAGCTGGAAAACAATGGCGTCTTCTTCTGATACCGCCAATGCGGTGCGCGGCTTTGTGCCGCCGCAGAATGACGACGAGCGCCGCCTGATGCGCCGTGTCGAGGAGCTGTGCCGCGTTGCGGTAAACCGCGGCATCCCGCGTTATACGGGTTTTCTCTCGGACCGGGAGCAGAGCCTGGCGCAGGCCGCCTGCAACAAGGCCGGGTGCAGCTGCATCCGCTTTTGGGGCGGTTTTGACGCGGCAGAACGCCGGGTGCTCTGTATTGAGCCGCCCGACGCCTGGCAGGAAGAACCGCTGGCCTACCTGCAATGCACCGCTTACGGGGATAAGCTGCCGACCCACCGGGACTATCTCGGTGCGATTCTGGGCCTTGGCCTTGAGCGCAGCTGCGTGGGGGACCTGCTGGCAGACCCCGAGCGTGAGGACACATTTTACGCGGTGATCCTCGCTGACAAGCAGGAATTTGTAAACGCGGAGCTGACCGGCGCAGGGCACTGCACCGTGCATACTGCGTGCATCGACGCACTGCCCGCCCGTCTGGCCGAAAGCCGAGAGCGCACCCTGCAGGAGGCTACCGTGCCGTCACTGCGTGCGGACGCGGTGCTGGCAGCCATGCTGCACACCTCCCGCACCCGCGCGGCAGAATATATCGCCGCGGGCCGTGTGGAGATCAACCACCTGCCGTTGAAGGCCGCCCACGAGACCGCCTACGCTGCAGATATTTTCACAGTGCGCGGCGTGGGGCGCTTCAAGCTGGCGGCCATCGGCGGCAAAAGCCGCAAGGATCGTCTGTTCATATCCTTTTACCAATATTGAGCGCAGGATCGCCCGCAGCGCTGCGGGCAGGGAATAACGGGGCCGTGTGCCCCGCATACAGGAGGAAAGCCGTCATGATCTCTTCCGAGGATGTCCGCCACGTCACATTTGACAAAGCGTTTCAGGGCTATCGCCGTGAGGATGTGGATGATTATCTCAAGCAGGTCGCCCAGGCAATGGACGACCTGGCTGCCCAGAATGATGATTTGCAGAAAAAGCTCGTCATGCTGGCCCAGCGCATTGAAAAATACCGAACGATGGAAAACTCCCTGAGTACGTCGATGATCAACGCCCAGCGCATGGGGGACAGTATTATCCACGAGTCCAAGCAGAAAGCGGCGGAGATCATCCGCTCGGCCAACATCAAGGCGGAGGACCGCGAGCAGCGCGCCCGCGATGACGTCGAGCTGGCCAAGCAGGAGATCGTCACGCTCAAGGGTGAGGCAGACAGCTTCAAGCGTTCACTGATCGAGATGTACCGCAAGCATATCAACCTTATCAATAAACTGCCCGATTACACCAGACGGCCCGAGGATGAACCCGTTCCGCCGCCGTCCCCGGCCCCGGAGCAGGCCGCTGCCCCTGCGGCGGAGCCGCAGCCCGCTGTGCAGGCCCCGGTCTACACGGCCCCCGCAGTCGCCCAGCCTGTGCCAGAGTCGGCCCCGGTACAGCAGGCAGCCCAGATGCCCGCCATGCAGGAGACGGCCTACTATGAGCCGCCCACAGCCCAGCCCGTGCCGGAGCCGACGGAAAGTGCCCAGGCTCAGGGCGAAAAGGTAGACACGGTGGAATTTGCCATCGCGCCGCACCCGGAGGAGCCGGAGGAAGCCGAGCCCGCCCCGATCCCCGTGGAGGAGCCCGCCATCGACGAGACGCGGTTCCAGGATGTCTCCGGCCTGTATGACGAGCCGGAGGCCAAGCCTGCCCGCCGCCGCAAGGCCGGTACGACCAGGCGCACGACCCGCAAAAAGGCAAGTGACGAACCGCAGGAGGAGCTGAATTCCCCGGCGTTCGATAACTTTGAAGGCGTTGACTTTGACAGCTGACGCCCGATGTGATATAACTAAAGAATCCAATAAATAGAGGAGAGTAGGAAACTTTGGCGCAGAACTACAATGACACCATCCATAAGATGCAGACCCCGTTTGAAATGCGGGCCGGTCTGCCGAAGAAGGAACCCAAAATGCTCGAGGACTGGGAGCAGAACCATGTCTATGAGCAGATGATTAAGAACAACGAGGGCAAGCCGCAGTACATCCTGCACGACGGCCCTCCGTATGCCAACGGCAATATCCACATGGGTACGGCCCTGAACAAGATCATCAAGGACATCATCATCCGCTATAAGAACATGTCCGGCTTCCAGGCACCCTACGTGCCCGGCTATGACACCCACGGCCTGCCCATCGAGCTGAAAGCGCTGAGCTCCCTCGGCGACAAGAAGGCCGGTGTCTCCAAGCTGGAGCTGCGCCAGATCTGCAAGGAGTTTGCCACCGAGCACATCGGCGTCATGAACGAGCAGTTCAAGCGTCTGGGCGTGCAGGGCGACTTTGAGAACCCCTACCTGACCCTGCGCCCCGAGTTTGAGGCCCGCCAGGTCGAGATCTTCGGCGAGATGGCCAAGAAGGGCTACATCTACAAGGGCATGAAGGCCGTGTACTGGTGCCCCGAGGACCGCACCGCCCTGGCCGAGGCTGAGATCGAGTACGCCGAGGACGAGTGCGATTCCATCTATGTCCGCTTCAAGCTGACCGACGACCCCAACGGCGTGCTGGCCAAGCACAACATCCCGCTGGACAAGGCATGGATCGTCATCTGGACGACCACCACCTGGACGCTGCCCGCCAACGTCGCGACCTGCCTGAACCCCAATCTGGAATATGCCTTCGTCAAGATCGGTGACGCCTACCACATCATGGCCCGCGAGCTCGTTGAGTCCACGATGAAGGGCTGCCATATCGATGAGTACGAGGTCCTGCCCGAGACTGTTCTCGGCAGTGAGCTTGAGCTCATGCAGTATCAGCATCCGTTCCTTGACCGCAAGGGTCTGGTCATTCTGGGTGACCACGTCACGCTGGAAGGCGGCACGGGCTGCGTCCACACCGCTCCCGGACATGGTGTTGAGGACTTTGAGGTCTGCGTCAATCACTATCCGCAGGTTCCCGTTGTCGTTCCCGTGGACGACGCGGGCCGCCTGACCGCCGAGGCGGGCGAGAAGTTTTCCGGTCTCAAGGTCTGGGACGCCAACAAGGTCATTTTGGAGCACATCAAGGAGAGCGGCCATCTGATGGGTGTGCAGCACATCACCCACCAGTACCCGCATTGCTGGCGCTGCCATCATCCCATCATCTTCCGCGCTACCGAGCAGTGGTTCTGCTCTATCGACGCCTTCAAGGAGGACGTCTACAAGGCCATTGACAGCGTGCACTGGCAGCCGGCGTGGGGCCATGACCGCATGGCCGGTATGGTCCGTGACCGCAGTGACTGGTGCATCAGCCGCCAGCGCGTCTGGGGCGTGCCCATCCCGGTATTCTACTGCAAGAAGTGCGGCAAGTACCATATCACCGATGCCTCCATCAAGGCTGTGTCCGACCTGTTCCGCAAGGAGGGCAGCGACGCCTGGTACAAGTACGATGCCAACGACATCCTGCCCAAGACCGAGGTCTGCGAGTGCGGTGCCTCCGACTGGGAGAAGGACCCCGACATCATGGACGTCTGGTTCGACTCCGGCTCCACCTGGAGCGCTGTCTGCCGTGAGCGCCCCGAGCTGCGCTGGCCCGTTGACATGTATATGGAGGGTGCCGACCAGTTCCGCGGCTGGTTCCAGTCCAGTCTGCTGACCAGCGTCGCCACCCAGGGTGTGGCCCCGTACCGCGAGGTCCTGTGCCACGGCTGGGTCGTCGATGCCCAGGGCAAGCAGATGCACAAGTCCGCCGGCAACGGCATGGAGCCCAGTGAGATCATCCGCGACTACGGTGCTGACATCATCCGTCTGTGGGTCGCTTCCAGCGATTACACCGTCGACGTCCGCGCCGGTAAGGAAATTTTCCGCCAGCTGTCCGAGGCGTACCGCAAGATGCGCAACACGGCCCGCTTCATGCTGGGCAACATCAGCGACTTTGATCCCGCGAAGGATATGGTCGATGATGACCAGCTGTTTGAGATCGACCGCTGGGCGCTCGAGGCCTGCAACAAGCTGACCGCCACCATGCGCGATGCCTACGAGCACTACGACTTCAGCCGTGCCTACCACGCGCTGTACAACTTCTGCGTCATTGATATGTCCAACTTCTACATGGACGTCATCAAGGATCGTCTGTACTGTGCAGATGACCACGCACGCCGCTGTGCCCAGACCGCGCTGTACCGCATCCTGGTCGACTTCACCAAGCTGCTGGCACCCATCCTGTGCTTCACCAGCCAGGAGATCTGGAGCTACATCCCGAAGCTGGACGGCATGAAGGACTATGTTGTCTTTGAGCAGATGCCCGAGGCCAAGGCTGCCGCCGATGAGGCGTTTGAGGCTAAGTGGGACCGCATCATGGCCATCCGCGACGACGTCAAGAAGGTGCTGGAGCAGGCCCGTGCCGATAAGGTCATCGGCTCTGCGCTGGAGGCCGGTCTGACGCTGTACTGCAGCAAGGAGGTCTACGACTTCCTGAACGCAATCCCGATGGATGAGCTGGCTGACCTGTTCATCGTCTCCCATGTTGACCTTGTCGAGGGCGAGGGCGGCGTCAAGGGCCTGGTCGAGGGTCTCGGCGTCAGCGCTGCCCATGCGGCTGGCAACAAGTGCCTGCGCTGCTGGAAGTACGAGACCACCGTCGGTGAGGACGGCCTCTGCCCGCGCTGCGCTAAGGTCTTGAAGCAGTAAATTTACTCTACCGTCAGCGGTGCTTATACGTTTAAGCACCGCTGATTTTTTCGGATAAGGTGTTGTATGATTTCTGGTTTGTTATCGCTGGCAGGAGCGGCCATTCTGGTCGTCATTGACCAGCTCATCAAGCACTGGGCCACGGCGGCGCTGCTGCCGGTGGGCAGCATGGATGTGCTGCCCGGCGTTGTGGAGCTGCGCTACTGCCTGAATGACGGCATGGCGTTTTCGATGCTGGCCGGTAAGCAGGGACTGCTCATCGGCATGACGTCGGTCATGCTGCTGGCTGTCCTTATCATGCTGTTCGTGCGCAAAATGCCGCTGACAGAGCGCGCAGCCTGGACGCTGGTACTGGGCGGCGGCGTGGGCAACCTCATTGACCGCGTGCTCAACGGTGTGGTCGTGGACTACATCAACGTGCTGTTCATGCGGTTTGCCATCTTCAATTTTGCGGACATCTGCGTCTGTTTCGGCGTCGGCCTGCTGATGCTCGCCGTGCTGCTGGACTCTTTCAAAAAGGATAAGACCGCAGAGCCAAAGGCGGACGAAGATGGAGCGGCTTGAGCTTACTGCAGCCCCCGGCGACAGCGGACGCCTGGACGCCTGGCTGGCCGGGCAGTGCCCGACGCTGTCCCGCAGTGCGCTGCAAAATCTGATCGAGCAGGGGCTTGTGACCTGCGGCGATGCGCCCGTCAACAAAAAGGATAAGGTGGCGCCCGGCAAAATCTACGCCATCGACCTGCCTGATCCGCAGCCCATCGAGGCCCGGCCCCAGAACATCCCGCTGGACATTGTGTACGAGGACGACGACCTGCTCGTTGTCAACAAGCCTAAGGGCATGGTTGTACACCCGGCCCCCGGCAACCCGGACGGCACGCTCGTCAACGCGCTGCTTTACCACTGCGCGGGGCAGCTGTCGGGCATCGGCGGGGCCATCCGCCCGGGCATCGTCCACCGCATTGACAAGGACACGAGCGGCCTTCTCGTCGTTGCCAAAAACGATGCCGCCCATCAGGCGCTCAGCGCCCAGATGGGCGTACACAGCATCCACCGCGTCTACCATGCCGTGGTGTACGGTAACCTCAAGGAGGACGAGGGCTTTGTGGAAAAGTGGCTCGGACGCGACCCGCGGGACCGCAAGAAAATGGCCGTCCTGGCCGAGAACGCGGCGGGGGCCAAGTATGCCTACACGGGCTGGCAGGTGCTGGAACGCTGCGGCAATTTCACTTACATTGCGTGCAAATTAAAGACCGGGCGCACCCATCAGATTCGTGTACACATGGCCTCGACGGGGCATCCGTTGGCAGGGGATGCTGTGTACGGCCCCAAAAACTGCATCAAATCGCTGAATGGCCAGTGCCTGCACGCCAAGGAGCTGGGCTTTGTCCACCCGCGGACAGGGGAGTGGATGCAGTTTGATTCGCCCCTGCCGCCCTATTTTACAGAGTTTCTGACACGGTTAAGAAAGGAACATCGCGCATGAAACCACCCCTAAGCGATACCCTTGTGATCTGTGATATGGATAATACGCTGCTGACGGCCAAGGAAGGCATCCCCGCCTGCAACCGCGCGGTCATCCAGCTGTACACCGGCATGGGGGGGCTTTTCACGGTGGCAACGGGCCGCCCGCCGGAGTCCATCCGCGCGGCGCTGGGGAACATCCGCCTGTCGCTGCCGGCCATCTCCTGCAACGGGGCGCTGCTGTATGATTTCTCTGCCGAGTCGGTGCTGCACCGCTCGACGCTGAACCGCGAGCAGGCGACGACGGCCATCCTTGACATCCTGAACAAGTTTCCGCATATAGGCGTGGAGGTCATGGCCGGAAACGGCGAGATGTTCGTCATCCATGCCAATGAGGTGACCCACGCCCATCAGGTGGACGAGCACCTCGGCAGCATTGCCTGCCCGGTGGAGAGTGTGCCCGACGGCTGGGTCAAGGTCGTCTTTGCCTCCGACCCGGAGAGCATCCGTAAACTGGGCCAGTACGCCAAGACGCGGTACTACGGGCGGGAAAACTACTTCCTGGCCACGAACAGCATTTACTTAGAGATCATGCCCAGCGGCGTCAGCAAGGCCAGCGGTCTGCATGACCTGTGCGCCCTCATGAGCAAATCCATGAAGAACACCGTCGTTATCGGTGATTACTACAATGACCTGGAGATCATGCGGGAGGCCGGCTACGCCGTGGCTGTCGCCAACGCACCGGCAGAGGTCAAGGCTGCCGCCGACCATGTGACGACCTGTACCTGCGCCGAGGGCGCAGTGGGGGAGTATCTGTACAGCCTGATCGGCAGGGCCGAAGGACGTGAGGTTTGACGATGAAGGTCAGCGAACTGATGAACCCCAAGGGCGTACTGCTCTATGCAAAGATCGATAACTCCGCGGACGCGCTCGGCATTCTGGTCGAGCTGCAGGAAGGCATCGGCGTTATCACCAACGGCAATGCCTACTACAATGCGGTCAGCTACCGGGAAACGTTCGGCGGCACAACGGCCATCGGGGGCGGCATTGCGCTGCCCCACGCCTGCAACGCGGGCGTGTCCGCACCGGGCATCTCGGCGCTGCTGCTGCGCCGCGGTGTTGACTGGGGCGCACCGGACGGGAAACCCGTGGATCTTGTGTTCATGATCGCTGTTCCGCCGGGCAGTGAGAGCCTGCATCTGCAGATCCTGGCGCGGCTCGTAAACCTTCTGAGCCGCAGCGACCTTGTGGAAAGCCTGCGCACAGCCAGCAACCCCCACCGCTTTGTGGAGCTGATCGCCAAGGCGGAAAACGCCTGCTTTGCGGAATAAAACCGAAAGTTGTCCCAGCTTATTTGCAAGCTGGGGCTTTTTGTTTGCCTCCGCAGGGGCGCATTCTATATGTACTCGCGCAGCCTGCGGTAACTACCGCGGGCGGATATGGGACCCGCCCCTACGGGCATCAATTTGAACATTCGTCAATATAACCAAAAAACTTCGCAAATCTCACGGTGCATTATACGTATTTGCACTTGCTTTAAACCGGTGAAGTGTGCTATACTTTAAAGCACTAAACCGGCTGCGCAGGAGGGACCCGCGTGAGGAGACGCGGGTGTACACCTGAAACAAAAAGGTTGCGCAGCAGGTACTATGGAGGAATAGACATGAAAAAAGCAGTTTCCCTTATGATGGCAGCCGCCATGACCATGGGTCTGGCCGCCTGCGGCTCCACCGCACCCACCGACACCGCCGCTTCTTCTGCGGACACCGCCTCCAGCACCGAGGCTGCTGCAAGCACTGCTGACAGCACCGCCGCTGCGGATGGCAAGGTCTATAACATCGGTATCTGCCAGCTTGTCCAGCATGAAGCGCTGGATGCCGCTACTCAGGGCTTCAAGGATGCTCTGGTCGAGAAGCTGGGCGAGGGCAGCGTCAAATTTGACGAGCAGAACGCCTCCGGCGATTCCGCCAACTGCGCCACCATTGTGAATGGCTTTGTCTCCAACGGCGTTGACCTGATCCTGGCCAACGCCACCGCACCGCTGCAGGCCGCCGCACAGGCGACTGCCGACATCCCGGTGCTGGGAACCTCCATCACTGACTACGCCACCGCGCTGGACATCAGCGACTGGACCGGCACTGTCGGCAACAACATTTCCGGCACCTCTGACCTGGCTCCGCTGGACCAGCAGGCGGCCATGATCCAGGAACTCTTCCCGGATGCCAAGAGCGTCGGTCTGCTCTACTGCAGTGCAGAGCCGAACTCCGTCTACCAGTGCGACGTCATTGAAGGCTACCTGAACGAGGAGGGCTACACCGTTGCCCGCTATGCCTTCACCGATACGAACGACGTCACCTCCGTGGCCCAGACTGCCGCCGATAACTCCGACGTCATCTACATCCCCACTGACAACACCGCAGCCTCCAACACCGAGGCCATCGCAAACGTTGTCATTCCTGCCAAGGTCCCCGTTGTGGCCGGTGAGGAAGGCATCTGCTCCGGCTGCGGCGTTGCAACGCTCTCCATCAGCTATTACGACCTCGGTTACGCCACCGGTGAGATGGCTGCCAAGATCCTCGCGGACGGCGCGGACGTCTCTGCGATGCCCGTTGAGTTCGCTCCGAACGTGACCAAGAAGTACAACGCCGCCAACTGCGAGGCGCTGGGCATCACCCCGCCGTCCGACTACGTGGCTATCGGCTGATTGAACTGAACAGCGACTGAAAATCATCATAACAGCGAGGAAGGGGAAGATTACTCTCTTTCCCCGCTGTTTTGGTGCTTTACGAAATGAGGATGTTTTTATGGATTTCCTGACCTCTTTGGTAAACTCCATGCCCGGCGCTGTGGCACAGGGCCTCATCTGGGGCATCATGGCCATCGGCGTGTACATTACCTACCGCATTCTGGATGTGGCCGATCTGACCGTTGACGGCTCCCTCGGCACGGGCGGCGCAGTCTGCGTGGTGCTGGTGCTCAACGGCGTGCCTGTGGGTGTCGCCCTTGTGGCAGCCACGCTGGCCGGTATGCTGGCGGGCCTTGTCACGGGTCTGTTCCACACGGCCTGCGGCATCCCGGCAATTCTGGCCGGTATTTTGACCCAGCTGGCGCTGTATTCTGTCAACCTGCGCATCATGGGCACCGGCACGGGCGGCGGCAAGGCAAACCTGCCCATCAGTGTGGACAAGTACAGCCTGCTGGTCTCGGCCCGCTATGTCCGCGCGCTGGCGCTCAACAACCCGATCTTCGTGCTGCTCATCTTCTGCGCGGTCCTGATCGGCGTGCTGTACTGGTTCTTCGGCACGGAGCTTGGCTGCTCGCTGCGCGCTACCGGCGCAAACCAGCACATGGCCCGCGCCCAGGGCATCAACACGAACGTCACCATCGTGCTCGGCCTTATGGTTTCCAACGGCCTTGTGGCGCTGGCGGGCGGTCTGCTGTCCCAGTACCAGGGCTTCTCGGACATCAACATGGGCCGCGGCGCCATCGTCATCGGTCTGGCCGCCGTCATCATCGGTGAGGTCATCTTCGGCAAGA
>OGPW01001992.1_pt1 | contig 12384 bp, 17 predicted proteins | sample 1553061 | NCBI WGS metagenome assembly OGPW01 (sample SAMEA2580292, study PRJEB22360) | human gut metagenome | biome: human gut; feature: human-associated habitat; material: faeces | place: Denmark | collected 2008/2010
TGCTGCCATGATCGATAGCGCACCAGCAGCCATCACTGCACCAGTGCCGATGAGCATCATGGCAACGCCTAAGAGCAATCCAGCAACGGAAGCTATGAGAAGCCCTGGGACAGCGATAAGAAGCGCTGCCCCAAAGATCGCAACGCCTATACCTGCCACCAAAGCACCCGCGCCGAGTACGATAAGACCCGCCCCGAGTACCATGGCAGCAGCACCTGCTGCCATGCCGAAGGCTGCGATCATCGGCAAGGTACCTGCAAGGGCGGATAGCCCCCATGCAGCGATACCGATGCCAGCACCGATCATGAGCACTGCTGCACCAAAAGCGAGGATGCCAGGGGTGGCGGCCGTGAGCGCTGGCCCTATGACCGACGCACCGAGCGCTAGCCCTGCGATAGCAGCAATCATGCCGAAAAGCGCGAGCGCCGCACCCGGGCCCGCCTCAGCAACAGCGACCGCCGCATTAGCAAGCAGCCATATGCCAGCACACGCTGCCAAGATGCCCACACCTATCATGAGCGCCGCTCCTCCAACTTGAAGAAGAGATGGCGCTGCCGCCTTCGATGCAGCGCCAGCGGTGCCGAGTCCACCTGCTGCACGAGTAGCTCCAACTCCTACCTTGGTAAGTGCTGCACCAACTGCAGAGATCATACCCGCAGCTGCTGCCACGCCTTTGATGATGAGCAACCCTACCGCAACAGCTCCGATGATAGGAACGACCACCTGAGCGTTCTGCGCGAGGAATGAGAACCCACCCGCAAGAACCGTAAGGAAAGGTGTTAAACCCTGAATGATAGGGATGACCGAATTGATGACGTTTCCGACCGTGGTACCGAAGTCTTGTGCAGATATCTCACTACCGCCAAATGCGGCAGAAACTGCAGAAGAGATGCCATCGAATGCCGCCTTGAAGCCTTCGAAATCGATGCTATCTTTGATGCTTTGGATTGCGGAGGTGAAAAACCCACCTACCCCGATGATTGTTGCTTTGATGCCATCAAAGATGCCCGCGATCTCGCCGTTCTTATTGAGCTCGCCTAAGATGTTCGCCATCTGATTAGAGACGGCGTTCTTGGCGTTGCTCATCGATGTTGCGATGCCTTTAGTAGCTGCTCGAGCTTGCGTCTCGAAGCTCTCGAACCCATCGCCACCCTCTTTGTCGAGCTTGACCATCTCGGAGAGGAACTGGTTCATGGATACTTTGCCATCTGTGAGAGCATTCTTCAGATCCATGCCGCCTTTGCCCGCACCAAGGAGCGATTCAGCCACCTTATCGATAGTGCCGGGAGATGCGGTATAGATGCTCATCCACGAATCCATCTCGACCTTGCCGGTCGCGATGATCTTAGAGAGCTGATTGAAAGCTTCGTTGGTGACCTCAGTTCCCTTGCCACCCGCGAGCATCATGTCATTGAACGCCTTGCCAACAGTGGTAGCGTTCACCTCACCATCAGAAAGATTGCGCATCGAAGAGGTAAGCATCTGGACATTGCTGGTCATGTCTTGGAGCTTAGTAGGCAGCCCGTCAACCGCCTTCTTCATGATCTCAGTGCTCTTCGCTGCTGCATCAGCTGAATAGCCCATAGAAGTCATAACGCGCGGGAAATTCACGAGCGTATCAGCGCGAGCTATCGCAGAGTCCATCGAAGAAGAGATGGAGCTCATGGCGGCAGTGGTGATCGAAGAGACGGCGCCCATAACAGCACCGCCGCCGAACCAACCAGCAAGGCGACTTACAGGTGCCTTGAAGCCGCTGAAGAACGCTTTGCCTGTTTTGCCACCGAGCTTTTCACCATCTGGCATCGAAGCTTCGACTGTGGTCTTGAAGCTCTTATCGACTTTCGGGGATACTTTGACATACCCGCTTGCGACTTCACCTGCCACTTAGACACCTCCTTTTCTTGGCTTAGCAAGCTCTGCGAGAAGCTGCTCTTTCGTCATAGGGATCGCTTTGAGCTTCCTGGTCGAATCGCTCTCAGTGAGCCACTTGGGGCCAAGAGGATCAGGCTTCTTGCCACGCTTCTTCTTGTCAGCATTCGCCCAAATGTAGTAACGGAATTGATTGATCAGAAGAGCGAGAAGCGTCCTATCGATGGTCCAGATCGCATCTTCATCAAGGCTCACAAGCCACCTGCAGCCATCAGGCAGCTGCGTAACCAAAGAAGCGATGAAAGAGGGGCTGTACCTCCCTTCCATCGCTTCATCCAAGCAGATGCCGTATGTCTCCATCAGATCGGCTCTCAGTTCATCTATGTGACCTGATATGAGCCAACCGAGGAGGTTTATGCTTTTGGGATTGCCGCCTGAACCGCTTTTTGGAAGAAAGCAAGAGCGGTATCGGCACGATCGCTGCCGATCTTAGAGGAGACCTCATCGAGATTGACGATCGAGTGTTCCATATAAGAGACCGTTGCAAGAGCTCGCTCTTCATCGGTATGCTCGCTCGACTCCATGCGCGCTGCAAGGCGAATACCATTCCAGGACTGCACGAAACCGAGATTGACATCGACCTCGATGCCATCGACCTCAACGGTCTTGATGGTTGGCTCGGTCGTTTTTTCAGCTGCTTTAGTCATTGTCGGCACCTCCAAGGGCATAGTTCGCGACCACAGGCTCAGCCGTAGTGAAAGCGATGTGCTCGGTCATGGTGACACCATTGACACCCAAGCAGTTCATCGTGAGTTCACGTCCTGCATAGTCCTCGCCGTTACCCGCGACATCGCCACGTTCGGTGAGCTGAGTCTTGGCGCAGTAGCGAGCGACCGCCCCCGCAAAGGGAACAGCCTCGATGACCGTATGCACCGGCTCCATGGAATCGCCATGGTGCTTGATGGTGAGGTTGCCGTTGCTATCGACCTCCACATGATCAGAACCCCACGTAAGCTCTGCAACATCCTGATTGCATTCAACTGGGGTGAACTTGATCTGCTCGGTGTATTCGGTCGTGGTGTTGCGCACCTCGGTCTTACCCTCCCACGCGCGCAGCGATTTGGTGGAGCTATCCTCAGTGATGACGATGCCGTCATCGGAGGTGAAGCCGATGCACTTATAGGTTGCGGGAAGGGCGGTCGTGGCATCCGTTGGAAGGGGCACGCTCACAGGCGCTACGAAGATAGCACCGGTAACTTTGCCCTCCAGAACGGCGACCTTGCTAGTATCTGGTGTACCCATTCTTAATTCTCCTTAATCGTTAGTTGGCAGGTGATATCGAGCACCATCTGGTATCTCGCACTGCCAGTTGAATCATCAAAGAAGGGATAAGGCCCTGTTTCGAGCCTTATCGAGTGAATTCCTTGAGGTGGCGGTGAAGTGAGTAGTGCGTTTCTGAGTTCGTTTGCAGCTCGCTCTGCATCATCCTCGCTTTTCGCCCATACTTGAATGGCCATAACCGGATGATCAATGTAGCTGCCCGCTCCACCGCCCGTCCGCTCAACGGTCACGAAGGTATCGGGGTGACCCTTCGGAACGCGAGAGCTTGTGTGGTAACCGAAAGCCGAGATGTGGTTGATAAGCGACTCCGTAACGCTGAACGCCGTCATATCATCCCCTCGCTTTCAGAAGCGTATTGTTCTCGTGGTTATCCTTCATAGCGGAGTAGTTGCCGGTATAAACGATGCCCACAGGAACGCCACCATGATTTTCGATGTTCGCTTCGTACTTAGGCGCAGTGTTGCCAACCGCTGGGGACTTGTGATCGCGATGATAGAGTCCCGTGCGATAGCCTGCGCTCATCGCTTGAGCGCTCTGGCAGATCCGCTCGGTATGCTCTTTCACCGCAGGCTCAGCAGCCTGCGCGATTGCTTTCTTCAGCTCGGACTCATTCCAGGTGAGCTTAGCCATGAGCAGCCTCCACTTCCACAGGTCTGTTCCACGCGCCAGGAACCATATGGCTCATATAAGGTTGCGGATCGCCCACCACCTTATAGATACCGCCCCACGGCGGAGGCAGCTCGATTGAACACCCCTCGAGCGAGCCTTCGAACGACTTCGGAAAATGAAGGGTGAACGCCACGCTCACCCCAGCCGGACGCGATGCCTGCATGTCTGCGGTCGCACCTGGAACCAGGAGCACGTTTGCAACGCTCTCACGCTCGAAATCACCCTCAACTTCATTGCCGAAGCGGTCTTTCGTCATCTGCGGACGCAGCACATCGATCTCTATGCCTGTTATGGCCATACGATCACATCCTCGCCCAACCGACCCGACCAACCCCGATGCCGAGCATCGATAGCTCGCTCGGAAGCAGCTTCGGCAGCCCGTATTCGGGCTTCAAGGCAACGTTTTCCGAATAAGGACCTGCCACTGTCATGAGCGAAGATGCTCCCGCAGGCACATCTGCCCCTGATGGCATGAGGCGATTCGCGACAGAGCGACAAACGCGCATGAGCTTATCGGCGAAGACCTCATCGGGGTCCGAATAGTCGATGCGTCGCTCATCGAGCGCTGCGCGGATCGCTGCGCTCGCATCAGCTAGGCACTCTTCAACAAGGGTTTCATCGTTATCCGTTCCGAAGCGATTCTCGTACTGCTCTACTGTCGCAAATGCCTCCATGAGCTACGCCTTTCGTTTGGTTGTGGTCTTAGCCGGAGCCTTGCGGGTAGGCTTCGGCTTCGCAGCGGGTTTTGATTCCTCTGGTTCGGTGAAGCCACAAGCGATGAGGCGCGCTACGTCCTCATCGCTTGCATTGACCTCGACACCGCCAGGGCTTAGAAGCGTGCGCATGGCTACTCCGTCAAGAGCACGAAGGTGCCAGGAACGCGCACCATGAACGCCAGTTCGAATGCGAACTTCACCGCGAACATATCGCGCTGCCACAGAGCAAGAGTGACCTGCTTGCCGTCTTCATCCTCGTAAACGAGCGTTGCATCTTCGGATACAGAGCCGCGAATGTTCTCCACCGCACCCCAAGAGCAATTCTCAAAGTCGCCTGCAAGGCCGATCGTTGCCGGAACCGCAGGCGTTGCGTTCTCGCCAGAACCTGAAGCTGCTTGCCCTGCGATATAGACACCCTTAGCAACGCTGACCTGAGCGCCGAGGATGTTATCGATGCCAGACTTATCAACGCCAGCCGTGAAGAGCGGACGGCCGTCACCATCTTTTGCTGCAAGGACCTTAGAGCGGCCACGGGTGGAGAGCGCAATACCGCTCATCAAGCCATCTGCGGTTGCAATGACTTCATCGACCGCAACAAACTGATCGTAGAGAGTTGCACCAGATGCGGGCGTAAGTGATACAGACGTAGAAGCGCCGAGCACATCGAAGTTCTCGCCAGGGGCGGTCTTGCCCATGACGGTACGATCGAACTTGCGACCGAAGAGCTTAGGCAGGCGCTTGACGCACTCGTCATAGAGACCCTTCTTGTCGCGTTTGAACTCGTTGGAGAACGGAACGATGAGCTCCATCTTGTAAGGCTCGACGACCTTCTTGCCGAAGTCGAACTTGCCAACAGGAGCAGGATCCGTCTCACCGACCCACTCAGGTACAGGGTCACCTTCGATGGTCTGGTACTTCGTGCCGTTACCAGCGATGGTCATGCGATCAGCAAGCTGCATGAACGCAGATTCCTCGATCGCTTTGGAGATGATCTCGGAAGAGATCTCTGGGTCGAGCACGACATTGGTGCTCTTGCGCGAAATATCTTCAGCCATTGTTTATTTCCTTTCTATTCGTTAGGAAAGAAGCTCTCAAAGAGCTTGTCTTCTTTTGATTTCTTGGGTTTGGTACCAGCAGCACCGCCGTCATCGGAACGGGTCGGATACGCGGGAAGGATCTCCAAGCAACGCTTCACTTGAACAGCGAGCTCATCCGCATCAGCGCCACTGAGCATGGAAACGAACTCCGTGGGCACCTTCGCCTCATCGGCAACCTTCGCCACCGCTTCAGCACGTGCCTTGTCCGCCTCGTACTCGGAGAGCTTGCTTTCAGCTTCCTTCGCACGGTTCTGCGCCTTCTCGATCTCTGAGAGCTGCTCTTCCTTGAGCTTTTCCAGCTCGGAAGCTGCCCCCTGGTTTTCCTTGGCCTTCTTCTCCCATTCGCGAGCATGGGATTTCATGGCCTCGTACTTGGCTTGCCAGTCGGTCTCTTCGCCGCCAGCAGCCGGGTTCTCGTTGGCTTCTTCTGCCATTTCCGACCTCTCTTCCGCCCTTTTCGGGCATAGACGAAGGGCACCTTTTCGGTGCCCGATAACAAAAAAGCCACCCTTTTCGGATGGCATGAAAAAGCCGCCCCGAAGGACGGCTAGATTCCAATAATGAGCGCCCTATATAATGGCGTTCAAAAGTAAAAAATGATATAATTCATATAGAGCTGATAGCGCGCCTGGCTGTTGTTTCAGGAACGACCTTTCAGCTCTTTTTTATTCTTCGCATTTTTCCACTTCTATCAACAATGATTATCTCTTTCATATAATCAAGTCCCTCAGGGGGCAAATCGGTCTTTCCGCTTAGCACATCATTCGCCTGAGAAACAAGCTCATCAAACGACAAATCATTTCTCACATTGCTGATAATCACACGGTCGCTTTGAGGGTTAAGTATCTTTTTCTTACCAGACCCATATAGGTTTTTCTTTATCTGGTTATGAACGCATAGAGGGCTATTGCCCTCTGGGTCTTTGAACTCATGTTTCTTATTACCAATTAGGGAGTCCGCTCTTCTGTCATGACTAAGAAGTGAACGCTTTTTAAATTCGACCCTGAATCCATTTTTGCTTAGCAATTCAGCCACTTGTAACTCATGATTTTCTGGATCTGCCCCTTTTTCTTTGCTAACTTTCGGTGCTTCTCCCGTATAGAGCCAATGCCAATCGCGAGCCTCAGCTTCACGCTGGATGCGGTTTCTCTGAAAGTCCCTGAACGCCTTTGACTTGTCTCCATCGGCGCCCTCGATATACCTGGCTTTTTCAGCTTCATCGAGCGCTTCCCATTCGACCTTAGCTTGCTTGCTGCCACCGATAGCTTTTTCGCACGATTCCCAACGTTCATACATTCCTTCAGGATCATATCCATCTATCTTGGTGCGACCTTTAGCACCAGGAACAACGATGCAGTCGCAGTTCGTGTGAAACTTATGCAGCGAACCAGCCGTTATCTCATCGCGGTACTCGAAACCACGAGAGGCGAGCATGAAGCAGAACGAACACGTCTCAAAGCCAGTAGGCACCCTTGCATAGCGCACCTCTGCTTTGTCGCAGTTCTTGATCATGTTCTCTTGAGCAGCACGTTTCACATAGTATTTCGTGACATCAGCAACATCGCTCTTGAACTTCTCTACATCACCATCCACAAGTTGGCCAGCAAGATAATGCAATTTCCTATTGACCAGCTCATAATCAGTGGGATCGAAAAGCTCCGGGTGAATATCATCCCATCCATGCTTAGAAGCGAGCATCTCCATGAACTCGCAAGAGAGCGTCTCGGAAAGATCAGTGAAGTTAGGAAGTGCGGATTGCATGAGTTCATAAGTAAACTCTCGCACCTGCGCAACGGTCGCATCAGGCTTTTGCTTCATGTAAGTACCGATCGCGCTCTCCATGAATTGAGCAGCTCGATTTCCCTGCTTATCCACCTGGGAGCGATAGCTATTCAGCAACGCCTGGGAGATCATCACCGGCTTGGTTTCGCGCTTCCTCTTCGCCATCGTTCACCTGAGCCTTCATCTCACTGAAGAGCGCATCGCGCGCAGCATTCTTCCGTTCTTCATTCCTCACACTCGCAAGGTCTGCTTCATCCAGCCCGACCATGCGCGCCGCAACGTCCGTTTCACCGAAGCCAGGACGCAGTGAGTTGATCTTCACCGCCCAATCCGCCTTCTCCGACATCGAATGGAGCATCGGTGAAGCGAACTTCGGGATGATATCCACATCCTCGAGTGCGCTCGTTGTGGTGTTCTTCTCGACCGCAAGAGCAGCGCGAGCAACGCGCTCGAGCGTTGCACTGTCCTCTTCGATGTCGCGCTCAGCGATCAGGCAGATATCCTCACGCGATGCCCCGATCGCTTCTGCGCTTGAGGGGTTGTCCTGTACGATTCCAAGGCTATTGAGCGGCACGCCCGATTCGCCTGAGAACTGGCACGCGAGAGCGCGCAGCTCATCGATGAAGGGCTGCGGGGTATTACCTGATAACTGCCCCACTTTGGGGTCATAGTTGGTACCATCGCCCGTGAACGCGAGCATGCGCGATAGCTGATACTTCGCTTTGTTGTCCATGATCTCGTCAAACTGCGACTCGGTAACGCCCGTAACCCACATCTTGGCCATCGAATAGAACGCACCTGAGATCTGCATATGCCACAAACAACGGATCGCGTCATCAGTGAGCGATCGCACGAATTGCGTAATCCTGGTTTGCCCGAAAGGATTGAGCGTACCGGTACCACGATGCGAGAACACGTAGAGCGTGGGCAGCTCTTCTTTCACCTCACCAGGCGTGTATTTCCAATCGCCATTATCGACTTGCCTGAACTCACCGATATTGCCTGGAATGTGCAGGTTTATGAGCGTAGGCACCACCTTGCCGTTAGACCAAGAGGTGCGCTCACGCCGCGCGATAACAAGCCCGCCAGCGATAACACCATCCGTGAAATCAGGGGACGGAAAAGCTGTGAAGGTCTCTGCTGAGTGAAACCTGACCAATGATTTGCCGTCTGCTCCCTTGTTCACCGATGCCGCCATGCATCCATAGAGCAGCTTCGCGGGCAGATGCCGGTTGTAATTGCTCACGATGTTATTGCGCTTCGTGACCAGATCGAGCATTTCTTGGTCGCCGTTTTCAGTGGTGAGCGATTCGAGCGTGATGCGATCAGATAGCGCTGTTACAGCCTTGCGAGGCCAGTGGCACTTCTGATCGTTCTTGATATCAGCAGTCACGCCGTAATCAGAGACCTTAACGTTACCGTCGTAGTAATCGAGCAGCTTGCTGTTATGGTCGCGGTGGCTCTCATACTCTTCGATCAAGTCGCGCACCCATCCGCGTGCAACTTCATCTATCCCGCTAGCTTTATCGATGCCATCGAAATACTCAGGTATCGCATCTAATGGCTTCCACGTATCAGGCTGTTCTAGCATCCAACCCTTCCCTTCTTCTTAGGGTCTCTTTTGGTCGTACGCGCTGCGAAGAGCGCGAGAGCGCATGAATCGATTCGCTCAGGGTATTCGCCGCCGAAGCCAAAACCTTCCTTGCCGATCTTTCGCTTGGTCGCACCGAGCACCGATGCTGAAAGCTCTGGGTCTGCAAGGTGCGAGACTTTCCCCTCGCGCACCGCGTTCACCATCATTCCGGCTGAAGAGATAGCATCAGCGGTCGTTATGACATGGATCGCAGCTTCAGGAATGCGGCGCTTTACCAGACGTGTTTTCAAGTCTTTGACATCGGCCTTACCATCGATCGCAACGCATGCGGCTTCCTTGAACAATCCCGGCCGTGAGAAGAACTCTTCGAGCCAATCAAGACCTTCGACCTTTTCCTCTTCACGGATGAGCTCGACATGAGCGAAGTCACCGTTGGTGACGCATACCGAAAGCGAAACGAACTCGCCATCGGCAGTGAACTTCACTCCATAGCAGAGCTTGTCCCAGGATTCGGGTGCATCTTCGACTTCGAGCGCGTCCCATTCCTCTTGACCGAACAAGCCCTTCTCGCCACCACGATCCCTAAACCAGCCAAGGCGCTGGTGCGCGAACTGGACGGGATCCTCGCTCTCGAACTCCGCTTCGATCGTGTCGAAGCCGATGAGCACGCCCACGCTGGGGTTCGTGCGCTCCCACATGGACCGATCAGTCACATCGGGCACCTCTCGTGACGAGCCGATGCTCCATTCAGTCCATGCCGTGCGTTTGGTCTTACCTGAAAGCGCATCAGAACGGATACGCTCGAAGACCGCCGAGTTGTCTCCTTCTTCGGGGGCGTTGCCGTTATAGATGGTCTGTGGACCGCGCCTCGTCCTGCACGCCGAGATTGCCGCCAAAAACGAACCTTGTGCTTGCTGGTCGAGGTACTGAGCCTCATCGAAGATGAGCAATGAGCCGTGCTGGCCGTTGCCACCGTTTCGAGTACGAGCAAGAAACTTCATCTTCGCACCGCTCTTGAGCCTGATCTCTTCGCGACCGAGCGCTGTGCGGATGCCGTTAGGCGCAAGAAACTTCCGCAGTTTCTTGGTATCCATGAGAGATGCCATCTCTTCGAAAGTCTCAGTCGAGGTCTTCTGGAGCTGTGAGGTATAGATGACCGTGCCGTCATAGAAGAGCATCTCAGCGGCGGCGCGGGCTTGGATGTCGCGGGTCTTGCCGTTCTGCCTAGGGGCTTCGTTGCCAGCAACAGGAGCCGACCATCGCCCGTTCGAGAGCACGCCCATCCACGCTTCTAAGAGAACGGCTTGCCAGTCGAGCAGCTCCAGTCCTGCTTCGGAAAGAAGGTCGATCGTATCGAGCACATCATTGGTCGCAAAATCAGGCACCACCGAGCTAGTCGGAAGCTGATTTCCGGTTGCGTATGATGATGGCAGCAATATCGTCATCGCTATCTATTCCGCCTTCTATTTCGTTGATCGTTTTCATGGTTTCGCGGTACTGTCGAGCCAGCGATGCCTTATCTTTCGCCTCATCGCAAACATCGAGGTCGGCCGCAAGGCTTCGCGCCAAGGCTTTCAAGCCATCTAGCAGCACAAACCCTTCTGTTGCATCGCTGATCTGCCCCATGAAAAACTCCTTGTGTGTAAATTAGCCCTATGCCGAGTGGGCGGGCCGCCACCCGGGGGGAGGGTATACCCCCTGGGGTTCAAAAATCCATAGGGAGCGCCTATCAATCAAGGCCCCCGGACATCAAATGAAAATGATCACCAATTTCTTGATGTTGCTCCGCTTGCCCGCCGGTTTTTTTGTCGTTTCGCGAGTCTCAAGACCTCATCGACGGACTTGTTACCGCGCCATTGGTTGCATCGCCTGTGAGCTGCATCGACATTGTCTCTGTCCAGCGGGTCACCACCCTTGGACACGGGCACCAGCTCATCCACCTCGAAGCACCAAGGATGACCAGCTGGCAGGGTGTAGTCTATGTACCCAGTTCTTCCAAACGCTCGACATATCCAGCAGGGACGGCCTTGCGCCTTCAGCCAGTCTCTGAGCTTGGTTCGAGCATTGCCATTCTTGCGGCGCGGGTTGCTCTTCTTGCTGCTCATGATTGACCTATAGGTAGTCGAGGGGACTGCCGTAGTTCTTGAAGCATTCTTCGATTCCTTTATAAGAAGCTGCTGGACACATTCCCTTAGCTGGCGGGGACGGGGCAAGCGAAAGACCGAGAGCCACCCTGAATGCTCTAGCTACTGAGGTGTCATAGGACTTAGAGACAACCACCTTACGGATCTCTTCGACCGTCATGCGCCCTCCAATAAAAAAGCCGCCCAAACGGACGGCTCAACAAATAACTTACCCTACCAATATACCAGGGAACTATGTGAAATTTTGTGCACACTTTCTCAGATAGCGTTCGGTATGGATTGATTGCGCCACTCTTCGGGCATCAGGTCATATATCTCGAGCATAGCCTCGCTCTTGATCTGCATCATGCGCCGATACGAATAGCCCACCTCGACACACACCTGCTCCCAGGTCTTGCCCTGCAAGCAATACTTCATGAGAGCGGTGCCGGCGCGAGGGTTTGAGAGTTGCTCGAATACACCCTTGGCGATACGCCCCTGCTCAACGTATTCAGCAAGTTCAGTCGCATATTCGGCGATCATATCCTGAAGCTTAGCAACACCGTTACCTAGAGCATCTGCCGCACCGCCAGATGAAGGAACACCGCTATAGTCGATGCCTGAAGGAAGCATGAGCGATCGCTTGCGCTCTATGCCCTCTCGAAGCGTCTCGATGCGCTTATTGAGCTCACGAATATACTCAAGGTAAGCCTTGGCGCAGATCTTCTTTACTTCGGGATGATGAACGACGGTCATAGAATGCACTCCTGCCGAAACGAAGAAACAGGAATAGCAACAAAGAACTATAGCATATAGGCTATCGATGGACTCAGGGCGAACGGTCGCTACCTCTTGCCACCCCTACTTCGTCATGCATTCCTTTTGCATGACAGAGAAGGGAGAGCGCAAAGGAAAAAATCTACGTCCTATCTGCCAATTTGCATTTTTTGCAATTGTTAATCCGAAGCGCTCTCGTTTCACGTTCGTTTCATTGGTTATTTTCTCCCTCGCCTAAAAAGAGCGCCCCATCTCTGAAGCGCTCTTGTGGTGAGTGGCTGTTCTTCGCAGAGCTTACCTTTGGCTATTCATATCCTTTCGAATCAGCTCTTTGATATAGCCTGCCTTGTTATCTTGCGATTCCAAGAACTCCAAGATGTCATTCTCCGAAGGATAGAATCGAACCATCACCTGTT
>OGPW01002000.1_pt1 | contig 12346 bp, 10 predicted proteins | sample 1553061 | NCBI WGS metagenome assembly OGPW01 (sample SAMEA2580292, study PRJEB22360) | human gut metagenome | biome: human gut; feature: human-associated habitat; material: faeces | place: Denmark | collected 2008/2010
AGGACGCCCGTAAGGCCGCCGGTCTCGAGGTCTCCGACCATATCGCGCTGAAGCTGACCGTCCCGGCCGGCGACGTGGCGAAGGTCGAGCAGTTCAAGGATCTCATCACCTCCGAGACGCTCGCCACCTCCTTCGACGTGAAGGAAGGCACCGAGCTCAGCGTGGAAGTCGCCAAAGCCTGAACCGAAGTTTGGTCGGCTTGCGATTATTCCAAGCTGCGGCTAGAGTAATCCCTTGGCTTTCGAGCCGCCGTGGCGTTGCCCACCGCGGCTCGAGCCACGCAAGACTTGATTTGTGTCCGTGCCGCGCAGCCGCGTTTTGTACACGGTTGGCGCGCATGGAAGCAGATCGTTAAGCGAATGGTTCTCAGTACCATCCATGTGAGTCAAGCACACATTCTTGAGAAACAGTCGCGCCGCCGGACGGCGGATTCAACGGGTTCGCCCATACGGGCGGATCCAGGAATCCACCGTCCGGCTTTTTCTATAGGCAAATACATGTAGCTAATGCGGAATTAAGCTACACTTATCCGATTGCATGTAGCTAACGCAAAAATAAGCTACACTTATCAGCTCTAGTGAGCGTTCTTTGGCAAGATTCCAATTACGCATGGTATGTGAGTACTCGCCATGGCTCACAATCCCAGCCAGGCGCGCACGTCGGCAATTTCCTGATCACATATGTTGTGCGCCATGCCGGGATATTCGAAATACGTGCAACGACCGGTCGAGCCAAGTTGCTCACGGGCACACTGCTGGTCGGCGATTGGAATCGTACGGTCATCACTGCCGTAGCAAAGCGCGAATCGTGTGCGGCCGGCAGGGATCGTGTCCGCTGTTTCCCCCTTGAATGACGGGCTGAGCAACACCGCCATATCGAACACGTCCGGATACTCCGTAGTCATGCGATACGACAGGTATCCGCCCTGTGAAAAACCGATCAACACCTTGCGGAAACGCTGGAATACCGGCGATTGCAGCATGCACACCACTTCGGCGCCGACCTGGCTGCACTCATGTTGGCGCTCGCTGACGGAGCATCCGTCGGGATACCAGTAGTGGCTGCCGATGTATGGGCGCGTATATGCGCCGCGGAATGAGATGTAGTTGGGCTTGATGGGTGGGTCGGCAGCGGGATTGCGGTTGGTATTGCTATTGACGTTGCCGTTTCCGTTGGCGTTGGCGTGATGCGTGTTGTCGGGACTGCCGGTTGCACAGATCGCGTTGATGATGCGCACCATTCCCGATTCATCGTTGCTGTATCCGTGGAATCCAAGGAACAGCAGGTCATTGGATGATGCCGCACTCCCATCGGCATCAAAGCTTCCCGTCATTTCCAACCGCATGTGTTCTCCTTATGCTGTCTGAAAATCTTGTCGAAACTGGCGTTGTTGCAAGCCTTATTCAAATTCTGGTTCAAAACCGTCGTTGACGGAATGGTAATGCTCGCCGAATACGTCTATGTCGGTCAATTGTGTTCCGTCGCCATTGTGTAGGCGGTCCATGGCTTCTTGGTATAGTGCGAAATCCTCTTCCGCTTGAGTGAGGCGCCAATAGTCATCGGGGGTAATGATAACCGCGCTGGGCCGATTGCCGTCGAGCACGATGACTGGGTGGTTGTTACCGACTCGGCTTAGTGTTTTGCTTGCGCCACCGCGGTTGAGATCGGTGACGGAAATCATATTGTCGAGAATCGATGTAACCGACATGTTTCACCTTATAGTTTGCTTGAAGTATACGAGTAAGTATACAAGTCCGTTGCGGCGGAATAACTATATTTTTGTTCCCGCATGTAGCGGGTTCACGCTGCCTGATGGCACTGTGTCAATGAGTGTTTTCTGATGTTCGGACCGATACAATCGCTGTAAATGGGAGGAAGCTGGTCATTATGGCAGAAGGTAAGCAGATCAGGTTATTTCTGATTGATGGAACTTTTAGTGGTTTAGTTACAGCAGAAATCATGAACTGGACTGGCCATGTGTTTAAAGGCAGCCGCAGTGAACTTGGTCGAATCTATCAACGCGAAGAAGCTCAGCGTACAGGCGTTTATATCCTGCTTGGTGACAAAAGTGATGGAAGTCCATTGGCTTATATTGGTGAAAGCGACAATATTGCAAGTCGCTTAAAACAGCATGCGGCCAAGAAATCATTCTGGTCTGAAGTAGTGTTTGTCACTTCAAAAGATGGCAACCTGACTAGTGCACATGCTCGCTACATTGAGGCTCAGCTTATCCAGAGAGCTAAGGAGATTGGACGTATTCCTTTGGAAAACGGCAATGAGCCTACAGGGGGTGCGGATTTGCCGGAAGCAGATGCTTCGGATATGAATCATTTCATTAAGGAATTTCTGACGATTCTGCCGGTACTTGGGGTAGAAGTGTTTCGCGGTCGTTCATCAAAATGGGATGATGCATTGAAGGCAGGGGAAGAATTGCAATATGATTCTCCGATATTCCAAGTATCGGTAAAGAAACATGGAGGTACTGCTTATGGGCAAATTATTGATGGTGAATTTACTGTGCTTAAAGGGTCTGCGATTGCTGCAGAAGTAACGCGTAAGGACAATGTTGTCGAAAGTACTCGCAGGCAGTTTGAATTACGGAAACAGCTTCATGAACGATTAAACAATGAGGGAGCAATCGTTATCGATGATAAGGGGATTGCGACTTTGACAAGAGATGTGCCTTTCTCTTCGCCTTCTGCCGCTGCTGCTTTTGTACAAGGACGTGCGACTGCTAATGGACGTCGTGAGTGGAGGACCAAAGATAATGATACATATGCAGATTGGGAGGGGCGGAAGTGATTTGTTTCAAGTTGTTTGTACCGACGCCGGTGTGCAAAGTGGCAGTAGAACCCCCTTGGTAGCGTACAATCGGTTTGGATGGTTTTCCGGATATCGGTGAATGAGAGTAGATATGGCAAAGAAGCGCATGATGGACAGTTCGTTAGTTGAATCTGTTCTTGGCAAGAATCACTCCATGATTATCGATGAAGACTGGTATGAGCATACGATCATTGACCATCTTGTGGATTCAATGGGATATGAGCATTTGTTCGGTCCGGATGTTCGTCGTTCTTCTGAGAATTATCAAGATGTTTTTATTCCTGATGTTCTCCCGGAAGCATTGTCTAATGTCAATCAAGGGTTGCCTGCGAAGGCAATTGATGAGGCAATTCTCAAAATTAAGAATATTGAGGGTGGAAGTCTTGAGCAGCGGAATGAAATTTTTAATGACTATCTTCAGTCTGGTGTGGAAGTCCGTTATTTTGATGGTAAAGAAGAACGGAATGAAATCGTTCGCCTTCTAGATTTCAACCATCCTGAAAACAATGTGTTCCAAGTTGTCAATCAATGGACTTTTGTCGAATATTCAGAGAAGCGCCCTGATATAATTATCTTCATCAATGGCATGCCATTGGTCATTTTCGAACTTAAGTCGCCGTCACGTGTGGAAACTGATGCGTCTGACGCTTATTTGCAGCTTCGTCAGTACATGAAGCAGATTCCGAGCTTGTTTGTGCCGAATGTGTTCTGCGTAATGAGCGATATGACTGAAACTAGAGTTGGTACCATTACCGCGGACGAGGATCGTTACGTGGCATGGAAGTCTGTCGATGGGGACTATTCCGAAACGAAGAACGCTTCGTGGAAGACCATGCTTGATGGAATGCTGCCAAAAGCAAGGTTGTTGGATATTATTCAGAATTTCGTGTGCTTTAACGATACTTCTGAAAAAATAGTCAAAATTCTTGGTGCATATCACCAGTATTTTGCCGTGAAAAAAGCTGTTGTCCGCGCTCAGGATGCGGTTGCTGGAGATGGCAAAATTGGCGTGTTCTGGCATACCCAGGGGAGCGGCAAATCTCTGTCGATGGTGTTCTTCGCACATTTGATTCAAAAATATTTGGAGAGCCCAACGATTGTGGTCATTACTGATCGCAATGATTTGGATGACCAGTTGTTCGGTCAGTTCACCAGATGTGCGAAGTTCCTGCGCCAGCAGGCGGTGCAGGCTGAAAGTCGGCAGAATTTGAAGGAATTGCTGGAAGGGCGGGAAGCAAACGGCATTATTTTCACCACCATGCAGAAATTCTCTGATGGAGATGAACCGCTATGCGACCGGAACAACGTTATTGTCATGGTGGATGAGGCCCACCGAGGCCAATACGGACTCACAGAAACCATCGATGAGAATGGCAAGGTGAGTATTGGCGCGGCTCGTATGGTTCGCAGGGCTTTGCCGAATGCTTCCTATATCGGTTTTACGGGTACCCCCATATCGACGGATGACCGTAATACTCGTGAGATTTTTGGTGACTACATCGATGTGTACGACATGACTCAATCAGTTGAAGATGAGTCAACTAAACCGGTTTATTATGAGAGTCGAGTTGTCGCACTGCATCTGGATGAGGGAGCCCTTGGGCGAATTGACGCCGCTTATAGGGAATTTGCTGATCAAGCAGATGAAGCAAGTATTGAGAAATCCAAGCATGACCTTGGCGGGCTTGATGCGATTTTTGATACTCCGGAAACCATCGATGCGCTCTGCCGTGACATTGTTGACCATTACGAGAACAACCGTGCTGATGTGCTTGCCGGCAAGGCTCTTATTGTTGCGTATAGTCGCCCGATTGCGATGAAAATCTACTACAAGATTTTGGAATTACGCCCTGAATGGAAAGAAAAAATCGGTGTGGTGATGACCATGTCGAATCAGGATCCCGAGGAATGGTTCGACGTGTGCGGAGGTAGCACGCATAAGAAGGAGATGGAGCGGAAGTTCAAAGATGATGACGATCCATTGAAGATTGCCATTGTCGTTGATATGTGGCTTACGGGCTTTGACGTACCAAGTCTGTCGACTATGTACGTTTTCAAACCGATGAAGGGTCATAACCTCATGCAGGCCATTGCCCGAGTGAATCGTGTTTGCAAAGGCAAGGAAGGCGGTCTGGTAGTCGACTATATAGGCATCGCCGGAGCTCTTAAGCAAGCAATGAAGGACTATACGAATCGAGATCAGCATAATTACAGCAATATGGATATTGCTGCGACGGCTTACCCGAAATTTGTTGAAAAACTTGATGTATGCCGCGACCTTATGTATGGCTTCGACTACAGGAAATTGATTTTTACGAATAGTCGAGAGGCTTTGGCAGATGCCATTGCCGAAGGAACCGATTGGCTGCTTGAGCCGAAGCGTCATGAAGATACCGAAAACTTCCTCAAGCAATGCCAACTGATGAACCAGGCATTGAGCCTATGCAAGAGCCTGGTTTCTGAAGAGGACCAGCACGAAGCAGCTTATTTGTCGGTTTTGCGTGTTCAGGTACTTCGCCTTACCGGGCGTAAAGGTAACGGTGGTGGAGGCATGACCTACGCCGAATTCAACAAGCGTGTAAGCGACATCCTTGAGCAAACCGTTCACGCTGATGGCGTGATCAACCTTTTCGACAAGAACAGTGTTGAGATTTCCTTGTTCGATGAAGCGTTTCTTCAGGAAATCGCTGGCATGAAGGAAAAGAACATCGCCGTCGAGAGTCTGAAACGACTCATCAAGGAGAAAGTTCGTGCCTATCAGCGGACCAGCGTGGTCAAAGCACAGAAATTCAGCGAGATGCTGCAAAACACATTGAACTCCTATCTCAATGGCATGCTGACCAATGCGCAGGTCATTGAAGAGCTTCTTCAAATGGCTCGTGACATTATGAAAGACCGTGATGATGCCCAGAAGCTTGGACTGAATGATGAGGAAATGGCATTCTATGATGCCATTACCAAACCTCAAGCGGTCAAGGATTTCTATAACAACGACCAGTTGGTTGCTATAGCGCGTGAGTTGACTGAAACCATGCAAAGAAGTGCCACGATTGACTGGCAGAAGAAGGAAAGTGCCCGTGCTGGAATGCGGCGTGCGATCAAACGTTTGCTGCGAAAATACAAGTATCCGCCTGAAGGCGTCGATGATGCCATGGATACTGTGATGAAGCAGTGCGAGCTTTGGGCTGATACCAAGATTGAAGAGTAGGAACAGGAAATGGCGAAGAAGAAAAACGATAATACGGCGGAAATCGGCTTTGAAGAGCAGATTTGGAAAGCCGCGGACAAGCTACGGGGCAACATTGATGCTTCGGAATACAAGAATGTGGTTCTCGGCCTGATCTTCCTGAAGTACATCTCCGACAAGTTCGATCAGAAGCATCAGGAGCTTGTGGATGAAGGCGAAGGCTTTGAAGAGGATCGCGACGAGTACATGGCAGAGAATATTTTCTTTGTGCCTGAAAATGCACGTTGGAATGTGATTGCCGCCGCTGCGCACACTCCAGAGGTTGGCAAGGTAATCGATGAGGCTATGCGTTCGATTGAATCGGAGAACGATAAGCTGAAGAATATTCTCCCCAAGAACTTTGCCCGTCAGGAGCTCGACAAGCGCCGCTTGGGCGAGGTTGTGGATCTGTTCACCAACGTAAAGATGGCGGATAAAGGTGACAGCAGAGATATTCTTGGACGCACCTATGAATACTGCTTGGCCAAGTTCGCGGAAGCTGAAGGCAAGAATGCTGGAGAGTTCTATACGCCGGCCTGCATTGTGAAAACCTTGGTTGAGATTATTGAGCCTTACCATGGGCGGGTCTATGATCCTTGCTGCGGGTCTGGCGGCATGTTCGTGCAGTCGGCCAAGTTTGTTGAACGGCATCAAGGCAAGATTTCTGATCTGTCCGTATACGGGCAGGAAAGCAACCCGACTACATGGAAAATGGCGACGATGAATCTTGCCATCCGTGGTATTGACGCCGATCTTGGCGATCATAATGCGGATACGTTCTTTAATGATCTGCATAAGAACGAGAGATTCGATTTCATTCTTGCCAATCCGCCATTCAATCTGAAAGATTGGGGAGGGGATAAGCTCAAAGAAGACCCGAGATGGGATTACGGCACTCCGCCAGAAGGCAACGCCAACTTTGCATGGATGCAACATATGATTCATCATCTGCAGCCGGCTGGAGGGCGTATTGGTCTAGTGCTTGCCAATGGCGCTTTATCAAGTCAAACGAGCGGTGAAGGCGATATTCGAGCCAACATTGTCGCAAAAGATTTGGTCGAAGGCATCATTGCCATGCCCGATAAGCTTTTCTATAGCACGGGTATTCCTGTGAGTCTGTGGATAATCACAAACAAGAAGGCCCAGCCGGGCAAGACCTTGTTTATTGATGCGAGGGACATGGGAACCATGGTTTCTCGTAAACTGCGTGAGTTCACCGATGAAGACATCGCCAAGGTATCGGGAGCGTTCGACGCATTCCGTGCTGGAACACTGGAAGAGGAGAAGGGCTTTTCTGCCATCGCCACAACTGAGGACATTGCCAAGCAAGACTACATTCTCACGCCAGGCCGCTATGTAGGCATTGCCGAACCGGAAGATGACGGTGAACCATTCGAAGAGAAAATGAAGCGGCTAACTGGTGAGATTTCCAAGTGCTTTGAGGAATCCAGCCGCTTGCAAGAGCAAATCAAGAAGAATCTGGAGGCAATTGGGTATGGGATGTAAAGTCGTACTTGGCGATATTTGCAGCTTTAGTCGTGGAGCGAGCATTCCCCGTGCCCGTATGCACGACACCGGAGATTACCTCTATATCCATTATGGTGACCTTTATAAAGGGTTTGACCTGCGCATTGATGTTGAAAGTCCATCAAAACCTATTCCGTTTATTCTCCGCGGTGAAAAGGTTAAAGAAAGTCAGTGCCTTAAAGATCAGGACATCGTGTATGTGCTTACTTCGGAAACTGTTGATGATTTGGGACATGCTTATCTTTTCAACAATCCACAAAATAAGCTTGCTGTTTCGGGTACTGAGACGACTATTGTCCGTGTTAAACGCAGAGATCTTGTTATACCTGCCTATCTCAACTACCTTATGAGTTCTCCTTGTTTTATCGGTGAGCTTCGTCGGTATGTAAGAGGTATGAAAGTATTTCGTGTCCATCCTGCTGATGTGTCTCGAATTGAAATTGAACTTCCTCACATCGAGACACAGCGAAAAGTGGTTTCAATACTTGATTCGATTTATACGAAGCAAAGAATCAATACTCAGCTAAATGGCTATTTAGCTGAGCGACATCAATCTTGGAAACATCAATCTCTCCTGACATGAGCTTGGGAAGAAGGGCATCGCGGAGAGAAACAAGCCCACGATTTTCTTCGCAATTACATCGATAAGCTGCAAAAATGTCTTGAAGATATTCAAGGGACTTAGCATCAGGCATTTCTAACTTGAGCTTATTTAGGTTGCGCTGACTAATCTTCCTTTGAACTGCACCAGTAACAATATGACTGATTGGCGTGCGTTGCAATGCTATGTAAATAGCTTCAAGCGAATAGTCGCTCGCTGCTGCAAGGATATGCGCATGATTATTTACCCAGTATTTTCCCCAGACATATTGAAGAATGGGCCTTCCACTTTCATCGATAACTGATCCATCTTCGCCTAGGAGTACTCGAATGCCATCAAATAGATAATCATCAACATAATCCATAATCGAGGTCGCACCATAGTAAGGATAAGGTCCTTTTCGTGCATCTCGATCTCGACTATTTAGTGGAACTCGTTTTGAATCTTCCAATTTGACTATATCTCCAAGTCTAACGACTCGGTTGCTTTTGAATAAAGCTTGCTCAAAGCGAGTAGTCGCAAGTTCTAATAAATAGCCATTTAGCTTAATGTTTAAGTTTATTTTTGATTGGATAAGGCTAATGAGTGCTGCAATATGGTTCTGAATATCTATGGAGGGTAGATTAATATCTAATCCTTCAAGCATCCTTTTAGTTAAAGCATTTCGTGTAGCCCCTGAAGAGGCAAGCTTGAGGAGAAGGTCTTTATTAGTTTGCAGCCAAGCAAGGATGAAAGTCGCATTTGCCTTTTCTTTGGGGCGAAGAATCGCAACATGTTGATTTACTCTTGCAGGTATAACGTCACTTGGCACAATACAGGCACGGGCGACTGAATCACCAGTGATATTGAGAAGAATGTCACCTTGATGCACTTCAACATTCGAAAGTGTCCTTGCCTGCTCGTCGTTAAGGTAAGCAAGTCCATTGGAGCTAAAAGACCAATCAAGAACGTTTTGACTTCGAATGATGGGAATGCCGGATGCCGAGTAAGCTTCTTTCCCTCCGCGAGGTGTCGCGCCACTACCGATTTTGCTGCAGATATCCCCGAGTCTCATTCCAAATACTTCCTATGCGAAGCTTTCACGTTGTTTTGGTTAACCATCGCGTAGTGCATGGTCGTGTCTATTTTGGCATGGCCCAGCAACTTTTGCACCTGTTCTATGGGCATTCCCTTATCGATGGCATGGGTTGCCAACGTGCGGCGGAACTTATGCGGATGGACGTGACACACACCGGCAGATTTGCCAAGTTTGCGTAACCGTTGCTCAAGATTGCCGATGGTCACACGGCGTGCGCTTGAGTCAAGGGCGACGAACAACGCCGGGGCATGATCTGCTCTTGCGTGCAGATACTCCTCTAGATGCAGCTTCGTTCTCGCATCAAAGTAAACGGGTCGCTGCTTGTTGCCCTTGCCCATAACCAGGCACTCACGTTCAGCAAGGTTCACATCCTCTATGTTGAGTTTGACGAGTTCACCAATACGCATGCCCGTTGAAACCAGCAGGTCGATCACTGCAAGGTCCCGCTTCGTGCCACAGACATTTCGCAGGGTCTCAAGATCCTCATCGGTCAGAACCTCTTTGGCGACCTGCACGGTCTTGACACGATGAATGCGGCGAACCGGGCTTTTTACTATGTAGTCTTCATCTTCGAGCCATGAGAAGAAGCTCGACATGATGCGGCGGATGTTGTCTATGGTAACTTTGCTGCTACCGCGGGATGCCTCGTAATCGTTGAGATACTTGCGCAAGTCGTCGCTTTCGATCTGCGTGTACGGTTTGGCGAGGGTTTCGGTCATAAGGCTGAGCGTGCTTCTGTAATATTCAATGGTTTTGGACGAACATCCTTCAACCTCTTTCGCGGTGAGAAAAAGCGGCAACAATTCCGAATCGTCTTTGATTGTTTTGCCGCCGGGCAATATCTCTGTAAGAACGGTTTTCAGGCGTTTCAGCTGAGGCGAGTTCAGGACTGACTGCATTTGGGCAAGAATGAGTTGGATAGCATTCTCCATAACTGTTCCCTTCAAGGTTGATAACGGAAACAGTTTGCCTAAAACGGTGGAATACTCGGCTAAATGGCTATTTACTCGAATACTTGAAGACTTATGCCAAAACCCTTTATTGCGAGTACGAAAATGACAAAAATGCAATTTTGCCTCGAAACTGGCGTTGGGCGGAGATTGCTGAGATTGCTGGCATGGTTTGCCGTGGAATTGCGCCCAAATATAGCGATGTCTCCGATGAAGTTGTTCTTGGACAGACCTGTGTTCGAAGCAATCTTATTCTTGTAGAGAATGGCAGAACGCACGCTCCCCGTAAGAAAACAGAGAAATGGCTGAAAAAATATGATTTGCTTATTAACTCAACTGGTGTTGGCTCACTCGGCAGAACCGCACAAGTATGGTTTGAACCTAAAAAACTAGTGGCTGATTCACATATAACAATTGTCCGCACTGCCGACCCCCGGTATGCGCTATATTTAGGTTTTTGGGCTTTCAAGCACGAAAAACACATTGAATCTTTGCATACGGGCAGCACGGGTCAGACGGAGCTACCTCGTGATTACGTTAAGACAATGAGACTTGTGCTCCCGGATGATAAAACATTAAATAGATTCAACAAGATTGCCGTCCCTATGGTTGAACTCATTGTTGCGAATCAGAGGGAAAATAAACGATTGGAAGAAATTCGTGACAGGTTACTTCCCAAGCTCATGTCAGGAGAAATTGACGTATCAAAGATTGATCTCATGCAGCTAAATAGCCATTTAGAGAAACGTAAAGCTGCAGCCTCGGTCCTTTCACTTATTTTCCCAATAGCCTTGCCGGGGTTGTGGTCTCCTATGCAATAAGTGCACGCCGTTATTTGTATTTGCCTTCGGCACTTAGCTACATTAATCACGATACATGTAACTAATGGAAAATTAAGTAATACTTATTTGAGAAGGTTGGCTCCAAGAAAAACTGTTTGCAATAGCTCTGACCCTGAAAGCATCACGCAGAAACTCTAAGTGCTCAACATCACCGATAGGAAAATCCGCAAACAACATGTGAAACAGCTTCAAGCGGCATATCGATAAACGTGTGGCATTGGAATAAGCAGAATTCGTGGCAACATTTCCCTGCGTATGTGGGGATAGTTCTTGCGATAACACAGGGAGCTCGAAGTCGTCATGGTGTTCCCCTCGTGCGCGGAAATGATCCATCGGAGGGGCAAATGTGCATAGACTAAGAAACATGGCGTGCGTACGTGGAATCGGGCCATATCAGCTTGGTCTCCGCCGCGACCGTGGCGTCCGTCTTGTCGCGCCAACGGCGCAGCGTCTCCGGCGCGACCCCCAGATCCTTGGCGACCTGTTCGATCGCCTTGGTCTCCGACGAATACGAGCCGCGCGACTCGGTCAACAGCCTGACGGCCTTCGCCTTGAACTCCGGCGTGTGTCTCGTTCCTTTTGCCATGGTTCCATCATCTCCCATCGAGTTAGGGGAAATGCGGAACAAAAATCAGTTCATATCACCACACATCCCATCGCAGGAGAGATTATTCTTGAGGGATATCTCCTGCGAGTCCGAGGTTGGGGGAGAAAAGCTGCACGCAGTATGCCTGCGTGGTCGGAGGGCATCATGGCACCCCGCCAGACAAAAGCAAAATTGATGAAGAGAAAAACAGGAAAACCAATGTTGGATTGGATTCTGAAGCATGGATAAGTGTTCAGGATAAGCTAATAGATTTTGTTGCAGATATGTCATGAAAACGCAGACGTTCGCGTGTTCCCCGCATATGCGGGGATGATCCCCAACGGTACGAAACGCATATCCGCGAGCTATGGGTGCTCGACATATCGGGACTGCATCAGATCCAACTGAAATAGAAAACCCGAAGATAACCCCCCGACTGATGTTCCAGTCTTGAAAGCTGGTCGCGTGGGATCTTCGAGCAATCCAATTCTACCACCACGACACCGTGTTCCCCGCACATGCGGAGATGATCCCCACGACATGCAGGACTACCAGCCACTCGGCAGGTGTCCCTCGCGCATGCGGGGATGATCCCGCGCTCGAAAACAAGCTGCGCCAGCGTTTCAAGTGTTCCCCGCACATGCGGGGATGATTGTATTTGCCAATCTATCAGTCGCATCGCATGTGCGTTAGCTACACTTATCCGCATAAGT
>OGPW01002005.1_pt1 | contig 12326 bp, 8 predicted proteins | sample 1553061 | NCBI WGS metagenome assembly OGPW01 (sample SAMEA2580292, study PRJEB22360) | human gut metagenome | biome: human gut; feature: human-associated habitat; material: faeces | place: Denmark | collected 2008/2010
AGATAGATCTCCTTTTTTCATAGGAGTACGTTTACACAAGATTATTTAAACACTCTAATGATCTGATACGAATAGCGAAAAATTCATGTATGATTATTTACACCAAAGGAAATAGTCGTGATAGCGAGAAGAAAAATGGGAAATGTTTGCAAAAAGTATAGAAACAGATTATCTCTATTTATAGAAGTTCTTTATAAGTTGCAAAAGAAGAATATAGGTGGACAATCTGACAAAATGTGCCGAAATGTGAATGGAAAATCTGCTGACTTTCGGTCATATGGCGGTAAACGCGAATCATTTGCATAATTTAAAATTAGGAGATTTCACTCAAAAATGGAAGCTTTAAGGGAATGAGAGGATTTGTTTAAACTTGATTTAACTTTTCTCATGTGTTACTCTCAACCTAGACATGAAACAAGTCTTCCGATTCATGTCACTTAAGATCGAAGAAGAAAAACACGCAGAGGAAACACGGTCACTCGAGCCACGTTTTTCATCCAAGCTCTTAGGGAAAAAGGAAGACATTCCACATTTTTCTTTATAAGGAGCGAAGAAAATGAAAAAAATTCTCGCATTCGCTGCTGTAGCAGCACTCACCGCTGGCGTATCCGCATACGCTGCAAATCCTTTCTCTGATGTAACCCCATCCGACTGGGCTTACCAGGCAGTAGTAGACCTGTCCGAACAGGGCGTCGTTGAAGGCTATCCGGATGGCACCTTCAAAGGCGAAAGAAACATCACCCGTTATGAAATGGCTCAGATCATCGCTCGTATGCTCGCTAAAGAAGATCAGCTGAACGCTGAACAGAGAGCAACCCTGGACAAACTCGCTGGCGAATATGCTGACGAACTCGCAAACCTGGGCGTTCGCGTATCCAACCTCGAAAAGAAAGTTGGCAACCTGTACTGGTCCGGCGATGCTCGTATGCGTTATCAGGACAAAGCAACTGGCGATGACTCCTGGAACGGCCGTATGAGAATCAACGTAAAGGGTCAGGTCAATGACTCCACTTACGTTCAGGGCCGTCTGACCTCCAACATGGACTTCAAGGCTGACGGAGACAATGACGTTGTATTTGATCAGCTGTTTGCAAACCATGACTTTGGCAAAGCTGCAACCGCTCGCCTCGGCCGTATTCCGGTCGCTTTCGGTGACCAGGGCGGCTGGCTGTATGGCGATTCCTACGGCGTAGATGGCGCTGAAGCAACAATCCATGCAGGCGACAAAGTAAACCTGACCGCTGGCTATGGCCGCTTCAATACCTCTGATTACAAAACAGCAATTACTGACGCTGATGCATTCTACGCTCGCGGCGCATTCGACCTGAACGTTGCTAAAGTTGGCGTTGACTACATCAAAGCTGTAGGCGAAAAGAACACAACTGATTTTGCTGGCAATGAACTGATTGGCGCTAACCTCGTTGTTCCGGTTTCCGACTTCCGCGTATTCGGTGAATACTGGAAGAACACCACAGCTGACGACAACGATACCGCTTGGAACGCTGGCCTCGGCTATGGCAAACTGAACCTGAAGAAACCAGGAACATTCGCTGTTGATGTAGCTTACAACCGCGTTGATTCCGGCATCTTCTTCGGCGGCACTGGCCTCCAGACCAACGTTCTGTCCTACCTGACCAGCGCTAAATATGCTGCTGACAAGGTTACATTCTGGAATGCAATCGCTGACGTAACCCTGCAGAAGAACGTTTACCTGCACGGTGAATACGCATTCGACGTTGATACAGAAGGTGCATTAAGCGACAAGACACAGGATGCTTGGACTGTATCCCTCAACTACAAATTCTAATTTTTTCTCGAAGAAACTGGAATCAAAAAGAGGAAACCTCGAAAGAGGTTTCCTCTTTTTATTGCCTGAAATGAAAGTACTGGACCATGGATCCTGGCAGCAACTTCAGCACTTCCGGCCGTAAAAGCAATGACTTCATTCGATGGATAACACAGGGGGCATGCTGATTTGCTCATCATCATTTCACTCTTTTAACAGAGTAAAATCCATCAAATTCTGCTTTGTTTTTTCCCTTTAGGCAAAGAACAGGGGGTGTAACTAAACTATGCCTCAAATGGCAGGTCGAGGCTAAAAAGGGTCTTTAAAGTGATTTTAGGAAAATTCATCTTCATGGAGGAAGTCTGAACTCGTGATTTTTCTTAAAATTGATGCTTTAAGACAGCCTTTTGAAGGGTGGATTTTCATTTAAAAGGGGGTTCTGCGCAGAAATGGGCCTGGAAGATGGTATCCTCCCGGGAACAGGAAAATCTCGGGAAGGTATTCAAATGACGGATTGGACAGGATTGCATATGTAAAAATTTTATAGTATTCTGAATGCAGAACATACGACCTGCGTATGGCATGGAAGAGCGAAGCGCGGTGAATACGGAGGCCATTCCCCTGCTTCATGACTCCGTTTCAAGAACATTCATTTTTTAAGGAGCAGGAATATGAAAAAAATTCTCGCACTCGCTGCCATGGCAGCACTCACCGCTGGCGTATCTGCATACGCTGCCAACCCGTTCTCTGATGTAACTCCGAATGACTGGGCTTACCAGGCAGTCGCAGACCTGTCTGAACAGGGCGTCGTTGAAGGCTATCCGGATGGCACCTTCAAAGGTGAAAGAAACATCACCCGTTACGAACTGGCTCAGATCATTGCCCGCATGCTCGCTAAGGAAGATCAACTGAATGCTGAGCACAGAGGCACTCTCGATAGACTTGCCGGCGAATATGCTGACGAACTCGCCAATCTGGGTGTCCGTGTTTCCAATCTTGAAAAGAAGGTAGGAAACCTTTCCTTCTCCGGCGATGGCCGTATGCGTTACCAGAACAAGGACGCAGGCGCCGCTGATAAGTGGGACGGCCGTATCCGCCTGAATGTAAAAGGACAGGTCAATGATTCCACCTACGTACAGGGCCGCCTTGATGCAGAAATGAATTTCAAGACGAGCGATGATACGAATGTCATTTTCGATCAGCTCTTCGTCAATCATGACTTCGGCGATGCTGTCACAGTCAGACTGGGCCGTCAGCCGGTTGTCATCGGCGACCAGAGCGGCTGGCTCTACGGCTTCCCATACGGCTATGACGGAGCTCAGGCTATGTTCCATCAGGGCCGCGTCAATCTGACTGCCGGCTATGGCCGCTTCAATAAGTCCGATTACACCGATGGTGTAAAAGATCAGGATGCATTCTTTGCCAAAGGTGACTTCGACTTCTCCGCTGCCAAGCTGAACCTGAACTATTTGAAATTCACCGGAGACAAGAAGGCAGACACCTTCGCCGGTTATGAAATCGCAGGCGCTGGCCTTACGATTCCTGTCGGAGATTTCCGCGTATTCGGCGAATACTGGAAGGATACAAACTGGAAGAACGGTTATGACACCGCATGGAATGCAGGCCTTGGCTATGGCAAGCTGAACGTGAAGAAACCGGGCTCTTTCGCCGCTGACGTAGCATACAACAGCGTCGATCAGGGCATTTACTTCGGTGGCACCGGCTATCAGACAAACGTCCTCTCTTACCTCACCGACTCTGGCACAAACGCTGATCGCGTGAAATACTGGAACGCCATCGCTGACGTCACCCTCCAGAAGAACGTCTACCTCCACGGCGAATACGCCTTCGACGTCAAGACAAACGGAGGAGACCACTCCGCGGCCGACGAAGACGCATGGACACTCTCCCTCAACTACGTATTCTAAAAGAAATTCAGAATTGGAAATACATAAAATTTAGAAAAGAAGCCTCCTTCGCAGGGGCTTCTTTTCTTATCGAAAAATCTAACATTCTGTTCTCAAAAAATGCATCATTTTTGCCTCTACTGCCCTGAATCAGAAACGCAGGAGAAACTTATTTCTTCCTGTTATATGTGAAATAGAAAATAATTGTAAAAATATAAGAAATATTGGATATATTATGAATATTGTAAGACTGACCAACGCCTTAATGCATGTTAAAGAAAATTTCTTGAACAAACAGAATTTACCGGTACTTTCGGACGTTTCACAGTAGTGACCTATGGTCAACTGAACAAAGATGTCAAATTTGTTTGCATGAGTAAATATTTTGTAGTATCTTTAAAAAATACTATATGTTGTCTCACATATGGTGGGAAGGAAAAGACAGCGCAGAGGAAACTCGGCCACTCGCGGGCTTCTTTACTTCCTTATAAGAGACATACCTTATTTCTTATATTTCTTTTAAGGAGCGATGAATATGAAAAAGATCCTCGCAATCGCTGCTGTTGCAGCACTTTCCGCTGGCGTATCCGCATACGCTGCAAACCCGTTCTCTGATGTAACACCGTCCGACTGGGCTTACCAGGCAGTCGTAGACCTCTCCGACCAGGGTGTCGTAGAAGGCTATCCGGATGGCACCTTCAAGGGCGAAAGAAACATCACCCGTTATGAAATGGCTCAGATCATCGCTCGTATGCTCGCTAAAGAAGATCAGCTGAACGCTGAACAGAGAGCAACCCTGGACAAACTCGCTGGCGAATATGCTGACGAACTCGCAAACCTGGGCGTTCGCGTTGCTAACCTCGAAAAGAAAGTCGGAAACCTTTCCTTCTCCGGCAACGGCCGTATGCGTTACAACCAGAGCTATGGCGACAATGGCAAAGCTGCTGATAAGTGGGATGGCCGTATGCAGGTCAACATCAAGGGCCAGGTCAATGACAGCACCTACGTTCTTGGACGTCTCCGCTACGACATGAACTTCAAGAGCACCAATGAAGATCCGGCTTACCTTGATCAGCTGATTGTTCACCATGATTTCGGCGACAAAGCTTCTGTAAACATCGGCAAGATCGACCTCTTCCTCGGCCAGACCGGTTTACAGTATGATGATGAATTTAAAGGCGCTATCGCTACCATCGGCGGCGAAAAACTCGCTCTCGACCTCGGCTATGGCCGCTTCAATGTTGGTGTTCTCGGAACAGCAACTGAAAGGGATGGAATCAACAACAGAGAAGCAGGCTTCGCTCGTCTGTACGGCGCAGCTGGCAAAGTAGCTTACGATGCTGAATACATCGATGGCCATGATGACGCAGATGCTCGTATCTGGGGTGCTGGTCTGACACTGAATGTTGTTGATGATTTCCGCGTATTCGGTGATTTCTACCAGAACACCAAGTATGATGGAGATCCGGAAACCTGGACCGCAGGCCTTGGCTATGGCTCCGTTGATCTGAAGAAACCAGGCACCTTCCAGCTGGCTGGACAGTATGTCCGCGCTGAAAAGGGCTCCTTCCTTGATGGAACCACCTACAACGTTTCCCCGGCATCCCTCGTCAATGACGGTGCTAAGGTTGCTAAGTACTGGCTCGCAACCGGCGATGTCGTACTCGCTAAGAACATCCGTCTCCATGGCGAATACGCATTCGACGTTAAGACCGATACAGATACCGATTACGACGATCTCGCATCCGTATCCCTCAACTACTCCTTCTAATCAAGGGTATAAGAAAAACGAAAAAGAAGCTCTTCGGGGCTTCTTTTTTTATTGGGATAGACACTTATTTGTGTATTCATAAATAAATGTCATCATTTTTTGACAAAAACTCCTAAAAGATGTATCGAAATAAATATCGATTGTATTGAATATTTCTATTTCCGGTGATATACTATGAATACAGCTGTAGAAAAACGGAAAGTGACCATCGAACAGTATGAAAGGTTTTATTTCCGCGTATAGAAAGGCTGAAGAAATTTCCTTCTCCGGTTCACCGTCCAATCGTAAAATGACCGGCGGAGCACTTATAGGAAAGGCAGGAATATCCTGCATCTTACTGAAAGGAAGGTAATTTTATGGCAAAAGCAGGCATTCAGCAGCAGTATGGTCTTTTCATCAACGGTGAATTCGTTCCCGCATCTGATGGAGCTGCATTTGACGCACACAACCCGGCTAACGGGGAACATCTCGCATATTTCGCAGAAGCAACCAAGGAAGACGTAGACGCAGCTGTCAAGGCAGCAAGAGCAGCTCTTCCGGAATGGTCCAAGACTTCTCCAATCGAAAGACAGAACATTCTTCTGAAGATCGCTGATATCATCGACGCAAACCTCGATCATCTCGCACTGGTGGAAACACTGGACAACGGCAAGCCGATCCGTGAAACCACAGCAGCAGATATTCCGCTGGGTTCCGATCATTTCCGTTACTTCGCAGGATGCCTGAGAGCTTGGGAAGGTTCTGCCACCATGCTCGACAACAACACTCTGTCCCTGATTCTCCATGAACCAGTCGGCGTTGTTGGTCAGGTCATTCCGTGGAACTTCCCGTTCACCATGGCTTGCTGGAAACTCGCTCCTGCACTGGCAGCAGGCAACACCATCGTTATTAAACCGTCCTCCCATACATCCCTGTCCCTGATGGAACTCGTCCGTCTGATCCAGGGTGTCCTCCCGAAGGGCGTTCTGAACGTTGTCACCGGCAAGGGTTCCAAATCCGGCCAGTGGCTGCTCGATCATCCGGATATCGACAAACTCGCATTCACCGGCTCCACTGAAGTCGGCCGCGGCGTATACCAGGCTGCATGCGACAAGCTGATTCCAGTCACCCTGGAACTCGGCGGCAAATCCGCAAACATCGTATTCGACGACGCTGACCTGAAGCAGGCTGTCGACGGCGCATGCAAAGGCATCCTCTTCAACCAGGGCCAGGTATGCTGCGCAGGCTCCCGCCTCTTCGTTCAGGAAGGCATTTTCGATGAATTCATCAAACATCTGAAAGCAACCTTCGAAGGCGTCAAAGTAGGCGACCCGACCGATCCGACCACCCAGCTGGGCGCTCAGATCTACAAAGCACAGCAGGATAAAGTCCTCAGCTACATCAAGATCGGCCTCGAAGAAGGCGCAACCCTCGTAACCGGCGGCGAACGCTACACCGAAAACGGCTGCGACAAAGGCTTCTTCATGAAACCGACTATCCTGATCGCAGGAAACAATGACTGCCGCGTATGCCAGGAAGAAATCTTCGGACCAGTTGTCGTTGTACAGAAATTCAAGACAGCTGACGAAGTCATTGCTCTGGCAAACGACAGCGTATACGGCCTCGGCGGCGCAGTGTTCAGCAAGAACATCGACACCGCTCTGAAAGTAGCACGTGCTGTACGCACCGGACGTATGTGGGTCAACACCTACAACGATCTCCCGGCAGGCGCACCATTCGGCGGCTACAAACAGTCCGGCATTGGCAGAGAAACCCACAAGGTTATGCTCGAACACTACAGCCAGACAAAGAATATCCTGATCAACCTCAGAGAAGGCGTCAGCGGTATGTACGACATTAAATAATCCCTGAACATCAGCGGATCAAATAAAAAAGAAGGATCTTCCCAACCGAAGGTCCTTCTTTTTTGCGTGAGTTTAGCAGAGCGAAAGGCCAAGATAGGCCCTTGACCTTGCCCTGGAAGGGAAGGGCGTATGGTAAAGATAGGATTAAGAAAGGTTTCAAACAAATCAGATTAAAAATCTTTTCTTTATTCCTCTTGAGACCTGCCTCGGAGAGGAAGGCTGTCACGGAGTGACAGAAAGGAGTGCAGTTCCTTCGAGCGAAGCGAGGATGTATGGTGTTTTTTCGAACGAAGTGAGGTTTAAGGGTGTTAACCTTGCTCCGAAAGGAGAAGGTGGCGCCGAAGGCGACGAATGAGATGAAGTTCTTACAGCCGCAGGCTGGTTTTATGCTATTTTCCACGAACGAAGTTCGGTTTAAGGGTGTCAGAGCTCGCCCCGTAGGGGAAGCTGGCGCGCATGCGCCTGAGGAGGTTCATCTCCACGAGCGCAGCGAGGTTTTATGGTTTTATCATGTTTTTCCCATTTCCAAAGTCTTATGGTGTTCCAACAAGCGCAGCTTGGTTTGCTTGTCTTTCTCCCCGGGTAGCAGAACCAATTTTGCGGCACTATAAATTGTATAAAACCATTTTCATTCAGGTTGAAAAAATGTCATATATGGTATAATAGAAAGGACATCAGATGGATGGATGTCTCGCGTAATAAGGAAATCCGCATATAAAAGAACCCATATTATATTTATTTCCTTTACATTCATCAGCAAGGAGGCAGATGGAGTGGAAACGAAACGTGATTTTATTTGGAAAATGGGCGGACAGCAGGGTCAGGGCGTAGAATCCTGCGGCGAAATTCTCGGACGCGTACTGGCACAGGAAGGGTATTCCCTTTTCAGCCAGCGTCTCTTCGCATCCCGCATTAAGGGCGGTCATACAACGATTGCCCTGCGTATCGCAACGAAAGAAGTCGCTACGATCGGTGAGCATGTAGACTGCCTGGTAGCCCTGGACCAGGAGACTATCGACCTTCACGGTCATGAAGTTCCGAAGGGTGGCGTTATCATCGCTGATGACGCATTCCACCCGAAATTTGACGCACATTCCGGATGTATTTTCCTGGCGCTTCCAATCACGGAGCTGGCAAGAAAGTACGGCAGCATGCAGATGAAGAACATCGCTGCACTGGGCATGAGCGCAGGCGTTCTGGGATTCCCGGAAGACCCGTTCTATGGTTTCATCGCTGAACGCTTCGGCAAGAAGGGCGAAGAAATCGTTTCCAAGAACAAACAGATTTTCAAGGACGGCTATGATGTAGCTATCGAGAAGCTGCAGGGCGTATCTCTGGGTGCTCTGGCAACTCCTCCGAAGAAAGATCAGCTGTACCTGCTTGGCAATGAAGCAGCAGCCCTCGGCGCTATTTCCGCAGGTGCCCGCTTCATGGCATCTTACCCGATTACCCCGGCTTCTGAAATCATGGAATACATGATCAAAGTCGTACACAAGATCAACGGCACGGTCGTACAGACGGAAGACGAATTGTCCTCCTGCATGATGGCTATGGGCGCAGGTTATGCCGGCGTTCGTGCTTTCACCGCTACTTCCGGCCCAGGGCTTTCCCTCATGGCTGAATCCATTTCCATGGCAACCATCGCAGAAATCCCGGTCGTCATCATTGACGTTATGCGTGCAGGCCCGTCCACGGGCATGGCTACGAAGGTAGAACAGAGCGATATCCGCTATGCGATTGCTTCCGGCCATGGCGATGCTGAAAAGATCGTCCTCGCTGCATCTTCTATCGAAGACTGCTACTACATTACCCAGGAAGCTTTCAACCTGGCTGAAGAATTCCAGACTCCGGTCATTCTCCTTTCCGATCTGCAGTTTGGTATGTGCAAACAGTCCGTACCGGCTTTCGATCCGAACCGCATCGCTATCAAACGCGGCAAGCTCGTTACCGAAGGTCTGCCGGAACTTGATACGGCAAAGAAAGCATACTTCCATCGTTTCGAAGATGTCGAAGACGGCATTTCCCCGAGAACGATTCCTGGCGTAAAGAACGGCATGTTCCTCTCCACCGGCCTCGAACACAATGTATTCGGCAAACCGGCTGAAGGTCAGGCTGACCGCGTCATGGAAATGAACAAACGTCACAGGAAATTCGCTGGTGTGGCTAAAGCTATCCAGCCATTCACCGTGGCTCATGAAGATACCGACTGCGATCTGCTCCTGATCGGCGTCACCTCCACAAACGGCGCAATCGAAGAAGCTCGTGAAGAACTGGAAGCTCAGGGCAAGAAGGTCAACCACCTCCAGCTCAGACTTCTCTCTCCATTCCCGACCGAAGCGCTCGCTCCTTACATCAATGGCGCAAAGAAGGTCCTCATCGTAGAAGAAGACCTCACCGCACAGCTGCATGAACTTTTCGCCATCAATTTCGCCTGCCACGACAAGCTCCTGTCTCTCCTGCAGTATGACGGAACTCCGTTCCTGGCATCCACGATTGTAAAGAAAGCTGAGGAGGTATACTGATATGGCTTCACCGAGAGATTATAAAAATACAATCGTACCGAACTGGTGCCCCGGCTGCGGCGACTATGGCATTCAGAACGCCATCTCCGCTGTATGCGCCAAGAAGGGCTGGGCCAATGAGGATATCACACTGATTTCCGGCATCGGCTGCTCCTCCCGTATCGGCGGCTATCAGTACTGCTATGGCGCCCACACGACGCATGGCAGAGCTCTTCCTTTCGCACAGGGCATCAAATGTGCTAACAAGGATCAGCACATGATCGTCTGCTCCGGCGACGGCGACTCCTACGCCATCGGCCTGGGCCATGCTATGCATGCGATCAAGAGAAATATGGACATCACATACCTCGTATTCGATAACCAGGTATACGGCCTGACAAAGGGCCAGACGTCTCCGGCTTCCGATAAGGGCTTCGTCACCAAGACAACCCCGGACGGCAACCCGCTGACTCCGCTCGATGCTCCGGCTATGGCACTGGCTGCCGGCGCTACCTTCGTAGCACAGGCTTATGCTATCGACAGCAAGACCATGATCAACGTCATCGAAAGAGCTGTCGACCATAAAGGTTTCTCCTATGTCAACATCTTCACACCATGCGTTACATTCAACCACCTGAACACCGTTCAGTGGTACAATGAACACCTGGTCAAGATGGAAGACGTAGCACCGGATCATGATCCGTCCAGCAAAGCAGCTGCATACAGACTGCTCGGCGAAACGAACAGCCTCGTGACCGGCGTCATCTACGAAGAAAAGGACTCCGTTGCTTTCGGCGACATCGTACCGTCCAAGGACGTACGCCTGATCGACCACGTAGAAAAACCATCTGCAGAACTCTTCGAAGACCTCTGCAAGGAATTCAGATAATAAAAAGACCTGCATGAGCAGGCTGCAAGCGATTTGCTTTTGACTTTTTCTGCAAAGCCAATTTCATCACGGTATAAGAATCACTGGCGATTCGGCGGCTGGGGGAACCCCTCAGCCGCCTTGCCAATGCATTTTTTCTGGCAGGAGCGGTCAATCCGGAAAAGGCGGGAGCGATACTTTCAAAAAGAAAAGGAGCGGAACAAATGGCATCAGATAGAATGATGGAATATTACTACTCGATGGGGCAGGACTGCCTCCATACCGGCAGTATCGATGATGCTGTCACCTACTTTAGGAAAGCCGCCAATCTCGGAGCCAGAGAAGCGGCCGAGGAAATCTGCCAGATCGGTGAAAAGCTGGAAAAGGGAGAAGGCGTCTCCAAGGACGAAGTGAAAGCGGAAAATTGCTGGAAGATCGCGTCCAGTTACGATATTTCCCGTGCCAACCTTCTTCTGGGCAGAATGTACATGAAGGGCATCAATGGCGGAAAGCCGAACCCGAGAAAGGCAAGACGCTCCCTTGAACGCGCAAGCGACGACGGAAGCGCCGAAGCTGCATCCCTTCTGGGAAAACTCTACGACGAAGGCATGCTTGGCCGTGTCAGTCCTGAAAAGGCATTCCAGTACTACCTCCTGGCAGCCGAAAGGGGCGACACCGCCGCTATGCTGATGACCGGTCTCTTCTATGCGCAGGGAACCAGTGTCCGCAAGGACCTGGCTGCTGCGGAAATGTGGATCAGGAAGGGCCGCGAAATGGGCGACCCTGACGGCGATGCCACACTTCGCGTATTCCTCGCCGTATCCTGCGCTGAATACGTCACCGGACAGGCCGGCGTAGTCGATGAGGAAAAGGCGAAAGCCATGGCAAAGGAAGCCGAAGAACTCGGCGACAAGGACGTCTACTACCGCCTGGGCGATGCCTATACCAGAACAGGCAAGCATCAGGAAGAAGCATATGCATGCTATGAGAAAGCAGCAAAAAACGGAATCATTGCTGCGTATTCCGCAATGGGTCTTTGCCTTGAAGCCGGCATTGGCGTAAAATCAGACATTGCAAAAGCTGTTTCCTGGTACAAGAAAGCCGCTGAAGAAGGCGATGCCTTCGGAATGGCCCACTACGGCTATGCACTCTCCGCCGGTGAAGGCTGCGAAAAAGATGAGAAAGAGGCCATGGCCTGGCTCATCAAAGCTGCCATGAAAGGCGACGAAGGCGCTATCCGCGTCCTCCGCGAAGACTATCAGTACGAACTGCAGTAAGCAGAACGGAAGACAGAGGATGCGGAGGGGAAATACTTCTGCATCCTCTTTTTTCATTTCAAGGTATTCCGTAAAGAAGAAATCCGCGTTCCCAGCGCGGTTTTTTTCTAACAAATTTCATTGAGTGCATGTAAAAGCACAAGAAAAAACTTGAAAAAACGGAAAAAGACCTTATAATATGAAATGTATAGCATACTATATAATTTAAAACCCAAAACATACAGATAGTTTGCTGAATTTTTGAGAAACCATGATTAACAAGAAACAAGGAGCCGCTATGGGAAGCTTTGAAGAAATTTTAGTGAAAAAGCATCTAAGGAAACGCTGATTTAATCTAATTATTTGCTGACTGGCAAAGCATAATCCTGTAAA
>OGPW01002011.1_pt1 | contig 12315 bp, 9 predicted proteins | sample 1553061 | NCBI WGS metagenome assembly OGPW01 (sample SAMEA2580292, study PRJEB22360) | human gut metagenome | biome: human gut; feature: human-associated habitat; material: faeces | place: Denmark | collected 2008/2010
AATTTCGACTTTTTTTACATGATTACCCTATCTTTTTTATATATTTTATCAATTCATTCCGCCAAAATCTAACATCCCCCAACACATTTCTGTGCAAACGCACCGATTTATTATATTATATTTATTAAGATTGTATAGGTACTTTTAAACAATCGAACTAGAATGCTTCTTTTTTCCCTTCCTTTTGGTATTTTTTTCACAAAAAAAGCCTGCTGATTACAGCAGGCTGATATGATATTCGGTTGTGGTGTCGTACAGCTCTCCGGCAGGCAAAACAACGCTTGGGAATTCCGGGTGCTCCATTGCATTCGGATAGTGCTGTGTCTCCAGACAGAACCCTGCCCGGTCGGCATAGCTTTTTCCGCCCTTGCCAACGATATTGGAGGTGGACAAAAAGTTTCCGGTGTACAGCTGCATTCCCGGCTCACTGGTCCTGCACTCGAGCAGAATCCCGCTGGAACGGCTGTATGCCCTTGCACACAGACCATCCGGCTGCTTTTTCAGCAGATAGTTGTGGTCATAGCCCGAACCGTTTTTCAGATGGATGTTTTCCTCATGCAGCCTTTTTCCAATCTCTGTCGGTTCCCTAAAGTCAAACGGAGCGCCTTCCTCGCTGTCAAGCGAAACGATTCTTCCGGTCGGCAGACATCCCGCATCATTTTCTGCAAAGCTGTCCGCAAAAATCTGGAGGTGCTGCCCCTCAACACTTCCGCTGTCCTCACCATCCAGATTGAAATAAGAATGGTTGGTCAGATTGATGACGGTGTCCTGGTCGCACAACGCCTGATAGTGGATGCCCAGTCGACATTCATCATCAAAGGTATAGCGCACCGACACCAGCAGATTGCCCGGGTAGCCTTCTTCCCCATCGCAGCTCAATCGGGTAAAGGTCAGGCTGTTCTCCCCCACTGCTGCCCTCCACAGGCGGCGATGGAAGCCGGTCGGTCCCCCATGCAGGTGGTTCTCTCCATTGTTGATTGCCAGCTGATAGGTCTTGCCGTTGAGCACAAACCGTCCGCGGGCAATGCGGTTGGCATGACGTCCCGGTACACCGCCCAGGCAGGCGGTCTGCCGCTCATACGCCGGTGCGTCGTCACAGCCCAGCACAATGTCCCGCAGCGCTCCCTGCCGGTCATGCACCAGCAGCGAAACCACCGATGCTCCATAATCGGTCAGGCTCACCGACTCTCCTCGCGCATTTGTGATGGTATACAGGCTCACCCTGCTCCCATCGCTCAGTTGTCCAAAATCCTTTCGTTCTACTGCCACTTTTCTCTTCCTCCTGTCGTTTTTGTTCTCATTATAATACAGCAGGATGCCCTGTGCAACCTTATTTTTTCCCTTTTTTCAGCAGGGTGTTTTGTGTATAGCTCCAAAAATCGGTACCCAGCAACTGCAAAAAGGAAGTATATAATAAAAGAAACACCCCGACCGCAAATGCCAGCACCAAAATCTGCGCTGCCGGTGTCCGATACAGCCGGTATAACAGCAGTCGTGTCAGCGCTGCCGCTGTAGCAGATGCCAGCAGCGGTCGCAGCACCCAATTTCCCAGGCGAATGTGCAGCTCTGCCTTTTTGCACACCCAGTACAGGCACAGTGCGGCACCCAATCCGGCAGAGAAAAGCTCTCCCAGCAGATACCCTTTCAGTCCCAGTCCCAGCACACCACCCAACAACAGGGTAGACAGCAGTCCCACCAGGCTGGCAGCCACCGTCAGTACCGAGCAGCGCTTTTGCAAACCGATGCTTTCCAGCACACTCTCCGCCACCGCGTAGTAAAATCCGAGCAGAGTGATTGCCGCCAACATCGGGATATGCCCGCCTGCCTTCTCATTTTGGTAGAGCAGCATCCCGAGCTGTCTGCCTGCAACCAGCATCAGCGCCATCGACGGAAAGCCAATCAACCCAACCACATGAAGCGCCTTTGCTGCCTTGCGACGAATCATCCCGCGGTCATCCAAAGCGTTGCCTGCTGAAAATCGCGGGCTTAAAACGGTGATGAGTGGAGAAAGGAAGGCAGAAGGCAGCATCAGCATCGGCATGGTCATCCCCGACAGCACACCAAATTCCTCCATCGCCGCATCGTATCCCACACCGCTGTGCATTAAAATGCGTGGAATCAGCACCATATTGGCTGAGGAGATCAACCTGCCCAGCAGCGTCGCTGCCGACACCGGCACCGCTACCGATGCAATATCCCGAAGGATGCGCCCGCCAGAAATATCGTCCTTGCCAGTCAACTTTTTTCGTTTGATGCGGTACAAGGTGGTAAGAAAAACCGAGCTGACCAGCTCGCTGATGACCATTCCGCAGACAATCAGAGCTGCCGCCTGACCGGCATCCAGTTTCTTTCCTACCATACCAAACAGCACCACCGCCGCTGCAATGCGGCAGAGCATCTCCAACGTCTCGGAAATAGTGGGTGCAAAAGTCTGCCCGGTCCCATAAAAATACGCCTTGTGGACATTTTCAAAACCGGTCAAAAATAAGCACGGCACAATCAGCAGCAGCGCCGGCGCTGTCTGTGGATTCCCCAACACCCGGCTTGCAAAAAACTCCCGGTTCAGTCCAAACGGAACCGCCAACAGACAAAACAGACCGATGAACAGGGTCAGCGCCGTACGAATCAAACGGATGATACTTCTGCCCTGTCCCAGCGCCAGATACCCCGAGGCGATGCGGGAAACCGACAGCGCCACCCCGGTCAGCGTACAGGAAAGGACCACATTGTACGCCGACATCACCAGCCCATAGACTGCAATGGCTTTCGCGCCCGGGTGTTGCGCCCCCCCCCGCCCCGCCCAGCAGAATCCGATAGCCAAACCCCAGCAGCTGTAAGACCACCGACGAGGAGCTGAGCAGCAGGCAATGGTAAAAGATACTGTTTTTATTCAGTTTCACCGCCATCCCTCCTGTTCAGAAGGATATGCTGCTGCTGTCCATTTCAGCACAAATAAAAAAGCCTCCTGTCAAATGAAGTGCCCCCCTCTTTTTTAAGAGGAACTTTGACAGAAAGCTTTTCTTTTTTAAGGGATTATCCCTGCCCGACCCGCCTGAATATCTTTTTGCGCAGGACCATACGATAAGCAGTGATGATGCGGGACAGAGCGATGTCATAGACAAAAAAGACCACATTGCCCATCAGCAGCAGGAGAACCACGCTGAATTTTCCCAGCGGTCCCACATCCTCCAGGATGTCCTGGATGCCGAACAGGTAGATGATGACCAGATAGTTTAGGATCATCGCAAGGTTGAAGATGGAAAATTTGGAAAGATATTCCAGCGACCTTTTTTTGATTTTTTCCAGCTTCCCTTTTAAGATAGGATAATAGCCGAAAAAGCCTACGAACAGCATCGCCGCTTCTTTGTCCGGGCAGATAAAGAGCGACAAAAAGCCCACCGCAGCGTACACCATCCATGCGGTGGAATAGCCATTTTCAATCACGACCACGATCAGCACCATTCCCGCCAAAGCAGGCATGGTGTAGGTAGCAATCGGGATAATGGTCAGCAGCAGCAGACACAGCGCCGATGCGATTCCTCCCATTGCCACCTGCGTACTTTTTTTGATCAAAAAATCACTTCCCTGTATTTGATGCTGCTAACAGCAGCTGATCAGATCGCCGCCCATACATTCGCAGCAGCAGTCGGCACAGATCAACCCCGAGCACATATCGCATCCGCTCATCCCGCCGCTTTGGACGTTGCGGTAATCGCCATATCCTCCCGAAGGTCTGCCTGTGTTGCGCTGCCACATCAGCTGATTGAGTGCGGTCTGGTACTCGGCGTTTCCCGGATTCATCTGGACTGCCCGGGTGTAATAGCTGTACGCCTGGTCCAGCCATCCATGTACATAAAACACTCTGCCGCGCAGATAGTACCACTCGGCATCCCTGCGCTGCTGCGGAATCCCCTCCAGCAGCTCCTCCGCTTCGCTCAGGCGGTTGGAATTGAGCAGCTGCCGAATATCGGCAAACTGCGACCGACCCTGACCCGAGTAGCTCTGACGGGAGTAGCCCGCATTGGAATATCCACGGTTTGCTGAAGCTTGCCCGGAGTAACTCTGCTGCTGTTGCTTGCGCTGGCGCTGAATCTGGTCGTACGCCTCGTTGATCTCTTTCATCTTCTCGCCCGCAAGCTCGGAGAGCGGGCTGTCGCCGTATTGATCCGGGTGGTACTTTTTTGCAAGCTTTCTGTATGCGTCTTTAATTTCTTCATCCGTCGCCGAGGGCGACACCCCGAGGACCTTATACGGATCAGTCATGTCGTTTCTCCTTCTTTATATGCAGGAAAAGGATCTCCCTTTGCATTTCCGGGAGCCCTTTTTCAAAAATATTCTCCAAAATTCGGGTAAATTTGCCGCTCGGCAATAGGTTCACCGCCGGCAGCAGCCGTGCAAGCGAGCCGTTTAATACCGCATTGCACTCTTCGTCGGCCCTTTTGCGTTCTTCGGGCAATAAATGTAACCCGCGCGAGCTTTCCAGTCCCAGCTTTTGAATAAACGGGTTGAATTTCTGCTGCAAAAGGTCGTCCGTGAGATCGTCCGCTGCATCCATAATGTAGATCCAGCGTCCGAGGAAATATCCCACCTCGCTCAAAACGGCCTTTTCGCCCGCATTGCTGCCAAGCTCCGCGCAGATCGTCTGCAGCATCTCCGCCGTCGGCGCACTGCATCGGTCAATGGAAATTTCCTTCGAGTGTTCGGCATCGGCCTGGTCGTCCATCATTTTTTGCACAGCGTCCGCCATAAACGGATAATCATTGCTTGCTTTTTTCATCGCGCGTCGCGCAAATAAGCGCAGAACGCGCGCACAGAATGCTTTCAGCCCGTCTTCATCCGCGGCAGTGTCGCGCAACTTGTGCACCGTCATAATGATGCTCAGTGCCGCCGCCTTATGGAACGCCTCTTCGGCAAACACATCCTCGTTCGCGGGGCACACATACGTGCACTTTTTCATCGGGTTGCAGCAGCATCGCTTTTTCTCCGCCTTTACATCGGCATCGCGCTGATTTAGTGCCAGCATCGCATACAGCGTGCAGTCGTAGCTCAGCGTCAGCCGCATCGGAAAACCGTAATATTTTCCGAGCGCCCGGCAAAGCTGACAGTAAACGCCTTTATATGCGTCGTATTCTTTCACGAGCATCTCGCCCTTGAACGGACGCACATAGCCAAACATACCGCAAACCTCTCCTTTCCGTTCTTCATTCTACCCGATTTACACGCAAATGTGTTGAACAAAATGTAAATATGAACCGCCCGCACCCCTGAAAGACGCAAAATTTCCGGCTTTATATCTTGGACAGATTCTTTTTCCGTGTCAATCCGTTTAAAGCCGCAAAAACGCCGCGCACCCGAAAACCGGGCCCGCAGCGTCATACGTCACTTTGAATTTGTCAGGCTTTCTGCTCCGCCCTGCGCTTTTTGTCACGCTCCAGTATCATTTTGATATACTCGCCGGTGTAGGAACCCTTCGTTGCCGCCACCTGCTCCGGCGTGCCCTCCGCGATGATCATGCCGCCTTTGTCGCCGCCCTCTGGGCCAAGGTCGATGATATGATCGGCCGTCTTGATGAGGTCGAGATTGTGCTCGATGACGATAACCGTGTTGCCGCCGTCCACGAGTTTTTGTAAAACCTCCACAAGCTTGTGCACGTCCGCAATGTGCAGACCGGTTGTCGGCTCGTCGAGAATATACACCGTCTTGCCGGTCGGGCGTCGGCTCAGCTCCGTGGCAAGCTTCACGCGCTGCGCCTCGCCGCCCGAAAGCGTCGTTGCCGGCTGACCGATCTTGATGTACCCCAGTCCCACGTCGCACAGCGTGCGCAGCTTGCGCGCGATTTTCGGGTGGTCCTTGAAGAACGCAAGGCCCTCCTCCACCGTCATTTCCAGCACGTCGTAAATGCTTTTGCCTTTGTATTTCACTTCCAGCGTCTCACGGTTGTAGCGCTTGCCCTTGCATACATCGCACGCAACGTAAACGTCGGGCAAAAAGTGCATCTCGATTTTAATGATGCCGTCGCCCTGACACGCCTCGCAACGTCCGCCCTTAATGTTGAACGAAAAGCGCCCGGAGGTAAAGCCGTGCATTTTCGCTTCCGGCGTGCTGGCGTACAGCTCGCGGATATCCGTAAACACGCCCGTATACGTCGCCGGGTTTGAGCGCGGTGTACGACCGATCGGTGACTGGTTGATCTGAATGACCTTGTCGAGGTTCTCCATGCCGCGAATTTCCTTATGCTTGCCCGGCACCGTGCGCGCGCCGTTCAGCTCGCCCGCCAAACGTTTATACAGCACCTCGTTGATGAGCGACGATTTGCCCGAGCCCGAAACACCCGTGATGCACACAAGCTTGCCGAGCGGAATGTCCACCGTCACGTTTTTCAGGTTGTTCTGTTGCGCGCCGACAATGGTGATTTTCTTGCCGTTTCCTTCGCGTCTGGTCTGCGGCACGGGGATGAACCGCTGCCCGCTCAAATACTGGCCGGTGATGGACTCCGGGCACTTCAAAATACCCTGCACGTCGCCGCTGTAAATCACGTTGCCGCCGTGAATGCCCGCGCCGGGGCCGATGTCCACAATGTGGTCGGCCGCAAGCATTGTGTCCTCGTCGTGCTCCACGACAATGACCGTATTGCCAAGGTCGCGCAGACGCATCAAGGTCGATAGAAGCTTGTGGTTGTCGCGCTGGTGCAGGCCGATGCTCGGCTCATCGAGGATATACAAAACGCCCATGAGAGACGAGCCGATGTTCGTCGCCAAGCGAATACGCTGGCTTTCACCGCCGGAAAGCGTCGCCGCCGCACGGGAAAGCGTCAGATATTCGAGACCCACGTTGCGCAAAAAGCCGAGGCGTGAACGAATTTCCTTCAAAACCGCCGCCGCGATCATCTCTTCGCGCGGGGTCAGCGTCAACGTATCGAGGAACGCCAGCGCGTCCACAACGGAAAGGTCGCAAAAATCACTGATATTCTTACCGCCCACCGTCACGGCAAGACTCTCTTTGGAAAGACGCTTGCCGCCGCATGCGTCGCACGGCACCGCACTCATGTACGACTCGATTTCCTCCTTGATCCACGAGGAGGACGTGTCGCGAAAACGACGTTCAAGGTTGTTAATGATGCCCTCAAACTCTGTCTCATACGTGCCGCGGCCGTACTCGCTTTTGCGGTGCACTTTAATCTTCTCGCCCTTCGTGCCGTAAAGCAGAATGTCTACAAGCTCCGGTGAGAGGTCGCGGATCGGCGTATCAAGCGAAAAGTGGTAGTGCTCTGCGAGCGCTTCCATGTACATCGTCGCAATGGTGCTGCCCTCCATCGCCCAACCGCTGCCCTTCAAACCGCCCTTACGAATCGATAAGCGGTCGTCCGGGATGATGAGTGCCGGATCAATGCGCATAAAAACGCCGAGACCCGTGCACTTCGGGCACGCGCCCGCAGGGTTATTGAACGAGAACATGCGCGGCGAAAGTTCCTCCATGCTGATGCCGTGCTCCGGGCAAGCGTAGTTTTGAGAGAACAGCGTATCCTCGCCGTCCACCACGTTTACGATAACAAGCCCGCCGGAAAGTCCTGTCGCCGTCTCTACGGAATCCGCCAAGCGCGAGCGAATGTCCGGCTTGATGACAAGACGGTCGACGACAATTTCAATGTTGTGCTTCTTATTCTTCTCAAGCTTGATGCTCTCGGAAAGGTCATAAATGATGCCGTCAGCACGCACACGGACAAAGCCGCCCTTGCGCGCCGCCTCAAACTCCTTTTGGTGCTCGCCCTTCCTGCCGCGCACCACCGGCGCCAAAACCTGAATTTTCGTGCGCTCCGGCATCTCCATCACCCGGTCGACGATCTGATCGACGGTCTGCTGGCGGATCTCTCTGCCGCAGACCGGGCAGTGCGGCACACCGATGCGCGCGTACAAAAGGCGCAGATAATCGTAAATTTCCGTCACCGTGCCTACCGTGGAACGCGGGTTTTTGGAGGTTGTTTTCTGGTCGATGGAAATGGCCGGCGAAAGGCCGTCAATGTTATCGACATCCGGCTTTTCCATCTGCCCGAGGAACATACGGGCATAGCTTGAAAGCGACTCTACATAGCGGCGCTGGCCCTCGGCGTAGATGGTATCAAACGCCAAGGAGGACTTGCCGGAGCCGGAAAGTCCCGTCAGCACGACCAGTCGATCACGCGGCAGCTTTACATTGATATTTTTTAAGTTGTGTTCTCTTGCACCGGTCACGGTGATGTACTTTGAACTCATTTCGGTTTACCCTTTCGTTTCTTCCCTTTTAAAGCTTGATATTTCCACCCACGCGGGGTAAAAGCCCGTGTTGAGGGCGATGTTCTGCGAATGTAAATTGGCGAGCACTGTGCCGTAAAACGGCGTTTTGCCGAGCGCTTCGATGCGGTCACACAGCAGACTTACAAGTGTTGTGCCGAGTCCATGTCCGCGGTACCGTTCTTTTACGTCGATGCCAACCTGCCACAGTGCGTCCGTGTCTGCCGAAGCACCCGCCAGCGCCGCGATCTCGTCGCCGTCATACGCCGCGAGTGCGAGGACGTCCGGGCGGTCGGGATTTTCTTTTTCACTTAACGCATTCTGAAAATCCGTGTTCGGGTACAACGTTTTCACGCTCGTTTTGTCGAACCATTTAAGTGTAAAGGCGCATGGCATCATACGTGCTTTGTGCGGCTTGCCAGGCAAAAACATGTGGAAGGTCGACGACAATGTGTAGTCGTATTTGTTCAGCTCGCGTTCGATGCACAGCAAATGCGGAAGCTCGAACAACCAATACGGGTGCTTGAAGCGCTCGGTATCGCCCGTAAACTCCTTTAAAAACGGATGCAAAACCTCGTTCGCCGTGATAACCACGCCACTGCCGGTGGATGCCATTTGGAAGAATGGCAGCTCATGCGAATAGAGCCGCACGCCATCGGGCTTCGCCGGCGTTGTGACAGTCACTTGGTTTGCTGTAAAGTCTTCTGGCTTTGCATTGTATTCCAGTGCCAATTGACGCATTGTCTCCGTAAAGCATTTCGCCTTGTCAATCATGTCGAAAACTCCTATTTTTCCAGTTCCTTGATACGGTCACGCAGGTAGGCTGCGTGCTCGAACTCAAGCAGCTTTGCTGCCGCCTTCATCTCCTTTGTGAGCTTGTCAATCATCACGCGCTTTTCGGCGGCCGTATACTTCTTCTTTTTCTTCGATTTACCGCCCGCTTCTTCCGCCTTTGTGGAAATCTCCAAAATCTCGGAGACCTTTTTCACGATGGTCTGCGGCACGATGCCGTGTTCTTCGTTGTATTTTTCCTGAATGGCGCGGCGGCGCTCCGTCTCGCGTATCGCGTATTCCATCGACGGCGTGACAAAATCGGCATACATAATGACCTCGCCATGTGCATTTCTCGCAGCACGGCCAATGGTCTGGATGAGGCTGCGTCCGCTGCGCAGGAAGCCCTCTTTATCTGCGTCCAGAATTGCGACGAGCGACACCTCCGGGATATCAAGGCCCTCTCTCAACAGGTTGATGCCGACAAGCACGTCAAACTCGCCGAGACGCAGGTCACGGATGATTTCCATGCGCTCCACCGTATCGATGTCGTGGTGCATGTAGCGCACGCGGATGCTGTAATTTTCAAGGAAGCCCGTGAGATCCTCCGCCATTTTTTTCGTGAGCGTTGTCACGAGAATACGCTCGCCGCGCGCGGTACGCACGTTGATCTCCGAAATAAGATCGTCAATCTGCCCGTCGGTCGGCTTTACCGTGATGCGCGGATCTAAAAGTCCTGTCGGGCGAATGACCTGCTCTACGACCGCTGCGGATTTTTCCAGCTCCAAGTCGCCCGGCGTGGCGCTGACGAAGACCGCCTGATTGACGTGCGCATAGAACTCGTCAAAATTCAACGGGCGGTTGTCATACGCCGAGGGCAAACGGAAACCGTAATCCACAAGGCTCTGTTTACGCGCGCGGTCTCCGGCGTACATGGAGCGCACCTGCGGCAACGTCACGTGCGATTCATCGACGAACAGCAGAAAATCATCCGGGAAATAATCGAGCAGTGTGCACGGCTGGCTGCCGGGCTTACGGCCCGAAAGCACGCGCGAATAGTTTTCGATGCCCTTGCACATGCCGATCTCGCTGAGCATTTCAATATCATAGCGCGTGCGCTGCTCGATGCGCTGCGCTTCGATGAGCTTATCTTCGGACTTAAAGAACTTGACGCGTTCTTCCATTTCGGCCTCGATCTCCTTGAGCGCGCCCGCCATTTTTTCGCGCGGGACGATGTAATGCGACGCCGGATAGATGGCGACATGCTTTAAATCGTTGATAATCTCGCCCGTGAGCGGCACAACCTCGCTGATGCGTTCGATCTCATCGCCGAAAAATTCGACGCGGATCGCCTTTTCGCTCGATTCTGCCGGGAAAATTTCCACTACATCGCCGCGCACGCGGAACTTATTGCGCGTAAAGTTGATGTCGTTGCGCTCGTACTGGATCTCGACGAGCTTCTGCAAAAGCTCATCGCGGCTTTTTTCCATGCCGGGGCGCAGTGAAATGACCATCGTGCGGTAATCGATTGGGTCGCCTAAGCTGTAAATGCACGAAACGGACGCGACGATAATGACGTCCCGCCGCTCAGAAAGCGCACTGGTGGCGCTGTGGCGCAGCTTATCGATCTCCTCGTTGATGGCGCTGTCTTTTTCAATATAGGTATCCGTCTGCGCAATGTACGCTTCCGGCTGATAGTAATCGTAGTAGGAAACGAAGTATTCCACGGCGTTATCCGGGAAAAACTCGCGGAACTCGCTGCAAAGCTGCGCGGCAAGGGTTTTGTTGTGTGCCAAAACAAGCGTGGGACGATTCAATTCCGCAATGACGTTCGCCATGGTAAACGTTTTGCCGCTGCCCGTAACGCCGAGCAGCGTCTGCTCCTTATGCCCCGCGCGGATGGACTCCACAAGCTCTTTGATCGCCTTCGGCTGGTCGCCCGTCGGCTGATATTTTGACTTCAGTACAAATTTATCCCTCTCCTGCATGGCTTTGCTCCCTTACTGAACTTTCAGAACATACGTTTCACTGTGACTTAGTATAACACACGAACACCCGTTTGTCAATGCGTCCCGCCGTTTATGTCCGCCGACGTCCTGAGATGTTCGGCTTTTCACTGTGTATTATTTGTCTCCTCACTCGGCGCCGCTATAATTTCTTCGACTGAATACGGATTTCGGTTGACCCAGAAGTGGTCGTTATCCTCCCATGCGAGCTGAAACCGGCTTTCGCTTTTAAATTGGCACACAAGCCATCTTTCGGGTGGGTCGGATTCAAGGCTTACAAGATACACGTCAGCATCTGTGCCTGAGAAAATATTTTTCTTTTCCCCGTAAAAAATGACGCTGTACCGCCCGTCTTCGGAGGTGCTAGACATCATTTCGTGGTAAGGCTCCAGAACACTGCCGCTCGAATTCGGGATAACCTGCGTGCTGACAATAACCGCCATACACACGGTGATGACGAAGAAAATGCCGCTGAACAGGTGGTCTTCCGACCTGAGTGGGTCATGCAATGCGGAGATCAGCACGCACACGATGTAATTCATCGACAGCACAACGTCTGCGCCGAGAAGAACTGACTGCACCCACGCGGGGACGTTCCCGCCGGTCTGCTCGAAAAGCATATAAATCGGTATGATCAGTAACATCCACAAAAAGAAAACACCGAGTTTCTTGCCGCCGCTCCACCGCGCGAGCAGGTTCAGCATAGGATTTTTGAAAGTAAATGAAGATTTGGAAGACATGGATTTCTCCTTTATGTGATGATCTGCCGTTTTAGGGTGGCGATGTCGTGGCGAAGCTTTTGTAGGACGCCGGTCGCGCGCATGGAGAGGTAGTCCTCGTCCGTGAAAATGAAGTGGTCGGAGAGGATGACGTCTATGCCGGAGAGTGCGAGCTCGATCTCCTTGGTTGTTTGGATGTCCTGCCGTGATGGCATGCAGTTGCCGCTTGGGTGGTTGTGCGCGAGGTAAACGGCATCGGCGTCGTACAAAAGGCACAGCCGGGCAATCTGACGGATATAGATGGGCACGCCATGCACGGAGCCCTCGTTGACAATGCCCATGTATTTTAAATACCCCTTGCTGTCCAAAATGAGCAGCACGACGATCTCCGTTTTTCTGCTGAAAAATTTGTTCTGCACGGCGGCAAAGGCGGTTTTGGTATCGACAATACGGGTGCGCGCCTGATTTTTCGACTCCATATAGGCACGGAACAAGTCCGGGTAAGCGGCGAGCGCACTTGCAAGGCGCGGACCGACGCCGGGGCACTCCGCC
>OGPW01002015.1_pt1 | contig 12306 bp, 8 predicted proteins | sample 1553061 | NCBI WGS metagenome assembly OGPW01 (sample SAMEA2580292, study PRJEB22360) | human gut metagenome | biome: human gut; feature: human-associated habitat; material: faeces | place: Denmark | collected 2008/2010
GCCGTTTTACCGGCGGTCATCTGGCTGAACTGTTTGTAGATTTCGGCCTCAGCGATCGGGTCGAGGGCTGCGGTCGGCTCGTCGAGGATGACGAACGGGGCATCCTTGTAGAGGGCGCGGGCGATGGCGGTGCGCTGGGCCTCGCCGCCGGAAAGGTCGACACCGGAGCCGTTGTTGTTGTAAAGGCGGGTGCGGACGCCCTGCGGGAGTTGCTGTACACGGTCGGTGAGACCGACTTTTGCAAGAGAGGATTGCAAAGCAGCTTCATCAATCTCGGTTCCGGCGGCGATGTTTTCGTCGAGCGGGAGGGAAAACAGGTGGAAATCCTGGAAAACGACGGAGAATGCCTGCGTGTACTCTTTGTAGCTATATTTGCGGATGTCAATGCCATTCAGGGTGATGTAACCTGAAGTTGGCTCATACAGGCGGCAGAGCAGCTTGATGAGTGTTGTCTTTCCGGCTCCGTTACGGCCGACGAGGGCGGTTTTTTCGCCGACGGCAAAGGACAGTGTCACATGTTCGAGTACCGGAATATTCGTACCGGGATAAGAGAATGAGACATCGTGGAACGCAAATTCGTACTGGCCGTCGTCGCGTTTCTCAATCGGCAGTGTACCGTCGTAGGCCATAGACGGCTGCGCAATGAAATCCTCATAGGTCGAGAGATAGGAATTGATATAGTCGAACTCCGATCCGGTTGCGAGAAATGTCTGAAGATCACTCATGGCGCGTGTCACGGAACCGGCATACAGAAGAACATCCCCAATGGGGAGAACGCCGTACAGAGCCCTGGCGCCGATCACAAGGTACGCAGCGAAATTGGAAAGGAGCGAAAGCAGCGCGTTTTTTCCGTCTGTGATGGCGGAGAAGCGGGCGAAGTCGAGGTACATCGGCAGAAAGTGTTCCATGGCTTTTCCAAACTGTACGTCGAGAAAATGATCGAGATGACCGATGCGGATATCGTCCGCGCGCCGTTCTTCAAGCATCACATTAACGAGATAATTGGCAACCGAGTTGGAATGGTCGTTGCCCTGGTTCAGCTCTATCTTTTTCTGCGTACTCCTGCGGTTGATGCGGGAGGAAAGTGCAAGCTGCACACCACAGAGCAGGAGCAGTGCAAGCATCGAAAACGACGAGGTGAAAAAGTTATTCCTGCTGCTGTCGGGCAGAAGAAACAGACGGAGCAGGAAAAACAGGGCATAGAGAACCGAGAGCAGGGAAGTGATCAGCGTATGAATGACAATGAGCTGGTCACCCACATTTCCCGATCCCATGGAGGAGACGTTGGTGCGCCGGATGGCATCCATCGTCTCTGTTTTTTCGAATTTCTCAAACTCCAGCTCCAGCGCCTTTGCGGTGATTTTCTGTTCCGTGCGTGCAAGACAGAGTTCTTTTTGGCCGTCGAGATACTGACGGCAGATTTTTTCAAACAATCCCAGCCCATACTGCGTAAGCAGAAAGACGACAACAGTATACAGACAGGCGCGGTACGACTTTGCAAGCAGTAAATTCAAAATTCGCGCCGAGAAAAACAAGGAGAGATACGGCAGCGTTGCAGCTGCAAAAGCGCTTCCGAGAAGCCAGAACAGCACGCGGTGATTGCCCTGGCTCACCATAGTTAAAAAGCGGCAGATGGCATGAAACCGTTCTTTCATTTTCATCAGATATCTTCCTCCGTTTCCTGATAATACTGGCTCTGCACCTCAAACATATGCGCATACGATCCGCCAAGGGCAATCAGCTCATCGTGGGTTCCGCATTCTTTGATCTTTCCGTTTTCGAGAAACAGGATCGTATCGCAGAAGCGTGTCGATGCAAGACGGTGCGAGATGAAAAGCGCAGTCTTATTTTTCAGCAGGGTGCTGTAGGTTTCGTACATTTTATTTTCCGAGATTGCATCGAGCGCAGCCGTCGGCTCATCGAGCAGGAGCAGATGGCAATTTTTATAGAGTGCCCGCGCCATCATCAGTTTTTGCATTTCACCGCCGGAAAGCGTAATGCCGTCGTCCGCCATATCCTTGCCAAGATAGGTTTCTTCTTTCTGCGGCAGACTTGCAATTTTTTCCCAGAGTCCGGCGCGGATGAGTGCTTCTCGGCAACGGTTACGATCGGTCTCTTCCAGTGGGGAGCAGCTCACATTTTCTGCAATCGAAAACGAGAGTGCAAACGGGTCCTGAAAGACCGCCGCGATTGCTTTGTAATACTGTGCCGGATTCAGACTGCCAAGGGGAATGCCGTTGATGGTGATATTCCCTTCCGTTGGCTGATATAGCCCGCAGATCAGCTTGACAATGGTGGATTTTCCGGCGCCGTTGATGCCGACAAGTGCCGTATGCTCGCCCGCATGGAGTGTAAAACTGACATCATCGAGGATCCTTTTATCGCCGCCCGGATGGGAAAACGAGACGTGGGAAAAGCAGATTTCCAGCGGTTTTTCTTCCGCAAGTTCCGGCCGGAACGGCAGCGTGTGGCCTGCAGGGAACGGGAGATCGAAGAATTCCCGCAGCCAGCGGATCTGCTCGAGACAGAGCACGGATTTGGAGAGCGCGGCGGTGATCTCGTTAAAATATGAAGAAAAACCGGAGACGGCACCGAGCGCAAGCACAAAGCCGGATACGGTCATCGTGCCGTGGGATAGACGGTAAATCAGAAAGCCATAGCAGATTCCGTCGCGCAGAAGCTGTAGTGTAAGTGTCAGCAGATCATTTGCAAAGTAGGCGCTGCGGATGCGGAACAGAATTTTCTGATACCGCTTGTTGAGCTGGCGATAAACACCATCGAGCCATCCGTTCAGCTGATACAGACGGATATCCTTTCCGGCGGATGTGTTGTACGACTGTTTCTGGAAATAGCGCTGCGATACTTCAATTTCAGACAGATCGTCTCTGCGGCGGACTTCGTAAGAAGCCGCGCGGCGGTAGCTGAGAAACTGCAGAACCGAGAGCACAAGCAGCAGAAGAATGATAGCCGGATGGACGGTTCCGATCAGTCCTGCGTAGAGAATCAGCCCAAGAAACGAAGAATAAATTGTGACATCGTATCGGAACATGCCTTCCACGCCGACCCAGTTGCTGCAGGTGGCTCCGACGGCTTTTTCGGCGAGCTGCAGCGTTTTTGGTTCTGTCAGAACCGCATAATCTATCTGCATGAAATGACAGAGAAGGCGGCGCGTAAAAAAGCCGGTCCGGAATTCGGTATACTGCCAGGCGTTCCGCGATTGCAGAAAGGTGTGGCTGACAAAAACAACGGCATAGCAAAGAAAGAGAACGAGCGTTCCAAGTGCAAATCCGGAAAAGCCGCTGCTCTGTTCCAGAAACAGGAGAATCCCGGCAGGAAGCAGAATCCCGAAAAAGCCGGTCAGCACCTGCGACACAATTTCGAGAGCCTGAAACAGAACCGGCTTTCTGCTGTAGTGCCACAACTCCCGGTGAATATAAACGTAGTTAGACCATAAAGAATACATACGAACCTCCTTTGTTCCTGTGAACTGTAGTTATCCTACCATATTCATGCAAAACACGGGGGAAAAGTACGTAAATGGAACAAAAAAGAACGCGAACAGCAAAAAAAGTGTTCACGTTCTGCAAAATTTTTCTGTAGAATCATCGGACAAAATCAAAAAATTCTGGAAAGAGCTTTTTACAGCGGCAGCATAATCTCCGTCACGAAAACGCCGGGCTCGTTCTGCCGGTTGATATATCCTTCGTACTTTTCCACAACAAGATTGATCCGTTTCAGCCCATGCCCGTGATTTCCGCGCTTCGTGGTGATATACTCGCTGTCCAGCTTCCGCACAGTATCCTTTGTTGCATTCGTAACGGAAATATACAGCTGGTTTTTCAGCACACCAATATAAAGCCGGATATAGGGATCCGCAAGGCCCTCGCATGCTTCCACCGCATTGTCAATCAGATTTCCGATCAGCGCGCAGAGATCAATATCACTCACCGTAAGATTGGCCGGGCAGGCTGCCTTGTAATCCACGCGGATGCCGTTCTTTTCGGCGAGTGAAATTTTGGAATTTAAAATCGCATCGAGATTCACATTCCCCGAGTCGCAGAGCTGGTTGACCTGATCGAGATCATTTTCGAGCAGCCCGAGATATTCCTGCAGCTTATCATACTGTCCCATCTCAACATATGCCTTCATTGACTGCAGATGATTGTGGTAATCATGACGCCAGCCGCGCATTGTCAGATAGATATTCTGCACTTCCTCGACCTGGCGGGCGAGAAGCTGGTTCTGGTATTCGATATTTTTGCGTTCCAGATAATGGGATAAAAATGGAATGTGCGCCATGAAACATCACCTCGGTTCGTTCGGAATTGGAAATTAAAAAATGCAAAACCTTTAAAACGCATTCGGCCGGTAAAACTGCAGGAACACCTGGTTGAGTGATGCATAGCATCCGCGGCTGACCGGAATTTTTGTTCCGTCCGACAAGAGACATTCCGTCCGCGTGATCCGCTCCACATGAGCGAGATTCACAAGATAACTCCGGTGTGCTGCCGCAAAACATTCTCCTGTCCCACCAGAAGCCTGCCATGCGGCGGAAAGCTCTTCGCGGAACTCCGACAGATTTTTCTTAAACGTTTCCGTGCCGGCGGCCGTATGCAGCGTCAGATAATGATTATCGGACTCCACAAAAAGCAGATCCGAGAGGAACAGCTTCTGCGTCTCCCCGCCAAGTGAAAGCAGCAGATGCGGCTTTTCCTGTCCGCGCATCGTCTGCAGTTCGTCGAGCAGCGGAAACAGTGTGTCTTCCGTCACCGGCTTTAAGAGATACCGGAACGCCTGCACCTCATACCCTTCGAAAACGTATTCTCTGTGGTTCGTCAGAAAGAGAATCGGCACCTCGCTGTCCGTCTCACGGATTTTCCGCGCCAGCGCCATGCCGTCCATTCCGCCGAGATCAATATCGAGAAAGATGAGATCGAACGGATACGAGTTAGGGTACTGGAACAGAAAAGCAGCGGAGTCTGAAAAGGCTTCCACGGGAAGAGGAAGCCTTTTTCGCTCCGCAAAGGTGTGGAGCAGCAGTTCCATCCGGGAACGCTGCGCCGGTTCATCTTCGCAGTAAGCAATTCTCATGTTATTCACCCAAACATTTTTTGAAGAAGTTATCGTAAACGGTAATCATTTCCTCGGTCCAGAATGCTGCACCGCCGTGGTCTGCGCCGCGAAGAAGATACAGCTGTACATCTTTTCCGGCATCCTTTAATGCGTAGTAGAGATCGACACTCTGCTGGCAGAACACCATCGTGTCCTTGGTGCCGTGTGCGATCAGCATCGGCGGGAAATCCTCGTTCACGTATGTTTTGGAGCAGGCTGCCTTAGCCTCCTCAAGATGCTCGGTGATGTCATAGCCCATCAGCATGCCCTCCGGGCTGTCCGGTTTCTGATGGTTCAGCGTTATCGGATAGCCGTACGGCAGTGTCACATCAACAGCTCCGTACAGATCGATAATACCGCATACCTCGCAGCTTTCCTCATTGATCGGCTCGTCAAGTTTTCCGCTCTTTGCGGTCATGCCGGCAACGGAAGAAACCTGTCCGCCGGAAGAATCTCCCATCAGGAACATCTGCGATGGATTCAGCTTGTATTCCTCCGCATGCGCACGCAGAAAACGTACCGCATTTTTTGCGTCGATAATCTGCGCTGGGAAATGTGCGATTCCGCTGTGACGGTATTCGACGATTGCAACAACGTAGCCGCGCTGCGCCAGACGGGCGATCATGCCGACCTTCTGGTAGACATACTGTTTCATCCAGGCGGATCCCTGAATAAATGTGATGCACGGCCAGGTGCGCTCCGGGTGCGCCATCTGGAATGGTGTGAAAATTTCCAGATGAAGATTGTGTGCCTCGTCGTAGACTACTTCATGGGCATAGCGGATCTCAATTTCCTCTCCGGTCACCGGAATCTCCACAGCACCGTCCACTGCGTCCTCGTAGTCCGGCATTGTCTCATACGTATAATTTGATGGTTCAATAATCATGTGTAAAAACCTCCTTTTGGGTAAACCCCTTCTGTCAGAAACAATAAGTATGGATGACTTATGATTTCTTCGACTCCTCATATGATTTTAACTCGGAAAGTGCCTCCCCGGCAAGTGGATACAGTGCAATAATGTTGAAAATTGTCATCAGCCCGATACCGACATCACCGAGATCCCACACAAATGTGTAAGCGGCAATTCCTCCGATAAACAGCATTACAAGTGCAAGAACCTTGTAAGCGGTCTGGAAACACCACTTGTCACCGAACAGGTAGGCAACGTTGCTTCTTGCATAGAACAAAATGCCGAGGAACGTGGAAAAGCTGAACAAAAACAGCGTAAGTGCGATAAAAATCACACCGAATTTTCCCAGATGATACTGCATGGCGGTCTGCAAGAGATCCATGCCGGAAAGGCCATTAATCAGATCCTTTGGTGCAAGCAGCATAATCATTGCGGTGCAGCTGCAGATGACGATTGTGTCAACAAAAACGCCGAGCGCCTGTACAAGGCCTGCTTTGGCCGGGCGGTCACATTCTGCGGCGGCAGCGGCGCATGGAGCGGAGCCGGAACCGGCTTCATTCGAAAACAGACCACGCTTTACACCGTTCATCAGAACAGCACCAAAACCGCCGGCTGCCATCTGACGAAGTCCGAAGGCTTCCTCAAAAATGCGTGCAAACACAGAAGGAATCTGACGGAGGTTGACTGCGATGATAAACAGTGTGATAAAGAAATAGCAGACCGCCATGACAGGAACTACAAAATCCAGCACCTTTACGGTTGCATTTTTCCGCAGTACGATGATTGCAGAAAGAATCACCAGCATGATACTGGTGTAAAGCGGCGGAATGGAAAATGCATTTTTAAAAGAAGAAGCCACGGAGTTGCTGATTACCTGACTGATACCGCACCAGCAGATCAGACCGGCAATGGCAAACAGAACAGCCGGCAGAACGTATCGTTTTTTCTTCTTGAGGTGGTCTTCAACCAGATCGTGAATGTAGTAGGCAGGACCGCCGCGGTAGCCGCCGTACAGAGGATCTTTTTCTTTGTGAAGCTGTGCGAGCGTAGCTTCGATAAACGCGGTAGACGAGCCGATGATAGCTGTCACCCACATCCAGAACACAGCACCTGCGCCTCCGGCGGAGACTGCAGCGACAACGCCGACCAGATTTCCCATACCGACACGCGTTGCGGTGGAAACGATCAGTGTCTGAAAAGAAGAAAGGCTGCTTTTTTCATTTTTCTTTTCCGACAGGGCACGGATCATGTCCGGGAACAGACGGATAGGAAGAAAACGTGTCCGGATCGTAAAATAGATGCCGGTTGGGATCAGCAGAAGAATCAAAAGGGAGATTCCGAGACTGCCGCCGCCCGGGAGCGGAATCGTAAAAAGATCGCCCCAGAGAAAGTTGTAGACTGTGGTGATGAGATTGACAATCATGGTTTTCAAAATCCTCATTTCAAAATATTTACGGCACTGTGAAACGTCAAAGCGTCAAAGCACCGTTACCTATTATTATATCGGTTCCGGGGGAAAATGTAAAGAAGCGGAGAAAAAGATAAGAGGCAAATATCAGCTTTTTCCGAAATCAGAGAGAGTTGATATCTGCCTCTTAGAAGTTTAAAGAAACTGCGCTGTGCGGGGAATGCGATCAGCCGGCGAGATGCAGCATCTCGATCAGGAACAGCCAGCTGAGGCCATAGAACGTAACAACAGCGACAAGGTCGTTGACCGTCGTGATGAGCGGACCGGAAGCAACCGCCGGATCGATGTGGATCTTTTTGAAGAACAGCGGAATGCAGGTGCCGACGGCACTGGAAATCAGCATTGCCAGCAGCAGTGCGATGCCGATGCAGGCGGAAACGGAAAATGCGAACATCATGGTCTTTCCCTTGAATAAGAAGATGAAAAGTCCGATGACAGCAAAGGACAGAACACCAAGCAGAAGACCATTGCAGAAACCGATGCGCATTTCCTTGAAAACAAGCTGTAATTTCTGTTTTCCGGTCAGGGACTCATCCATCAGGACACGGATGGTAACAGCCAGGGACTGGGTACCAACGTTTCCGGCCATGTCAAGGATCAGGGACTGGAAGGTCATGATGATCGGAAGGGTTGTGACAACCTGTTCGAAAATACCGACTACAGAAGAAACCAGCATGCCAAGACCGAGCAGGATGATCAGCCATGGAAGACGTTTTTTCATACTGTCTTTTAACGGCTCTTTTAAATCCTCCTCTGCGGTCAGACCTGCGAACATCGCGTAGTCCTCACCCATCTCATCATCAACCAGGTCGATGATGTTTGATGATGTGATGACACCGAGCAGGCGGTTGTCATTGTCGAGGACCGGAATAGAATCCTCGGAATAATCCTTCAGTTCTTCGATACACTCGTTGATCGGCTCCTCTGCATATACGTACGGGTAAGAAGTTACGGTCAGATCCTCGAGCGTCTCGTCGCGTCTTGCGATGATCAGGTTTTTCAGATCGATCGCTCCGTAAAATTTCTGCTGCGCATTGACAACAAAGATGGTAGAGATGTTGTCGTTCTTTGCGGCCTGATCGATCAGGCTGCTCATCGCCTGTTTGACATTCAGATCCTCGCGGATGATGATGCAGTTTGTCGTCATGCGGCTACCGATTTCATCTTCATCGAAGGAGGCGATCATCTCAATATCGTGGCGTACTTCCGGATCGAGCAGTTCGATCAGAAGTTTTTTCTTTGCTTTGTCGAGTTTCTGCAGAACCTCGGCCAGTGCATCGGTCTCCATTTTGGAGAGGATGGAAGCGGCTTTTTTGACATCCATCTCTTCGAGGTACTCGGCTACGTTGTCGGATTCAGCATACTCAAAAATATCGGACAGCATGTCCGTGTCCAGAATGCGGTACAGTTTGCATCGCTCCGGAACCGTTAAAAGCGGCAGAACATCTGCCAGGTCATTTTCGTGGTAATCTTCCAGGCGGCTGCCCATGACAGCCGGAGAAGAGTTACTGCGGATTGTATCCAGGATCTCCTGGGTATAATCCTGTACTCGTTTTTCCATTTTTTCGTTATCCTCCATTCTTTTTTTTGACAGCAGAAAAAAACATGCGTGCTGTCGGTGCGAAAAAGCATGTTGGAACCCTCACAGGGCAGTAAAAGCACACGAAAAAAGAACCAGAGAATTACGTTTCAAAACTGGTTTGGATCATGTGTCTTACTTCGGGTTTTCATAGGATAAGAAGGGAAAATATTTAAGATTAAAGCAGGACAGAAGGATGGCCGTCATCCTGCATATTTTCCGGTTCCCGTCCTATGCTGGTACTTCGCCCATGAGAATCACAACTATCCATTCTGTTCACCTGCCTTTTTTTAGAAATTTTTTGATCAAACAGCCGTTTTTGCCGGTCTGTTTCGCTTGAAATACGGGATTCAAAAATCATCCCTCAAGTATTCTAACTGCTTTCCAGAAAAAAATCAATTCCTATTTTGGTAAAATTTTCGCAACATTCTTATCTCGTTTCTGTTTCTCCTCGTAAAGCATTGCATCCGCATGCGCGAGCATCTCCGGAAGTGTGGAATCCATGTCTTTCGGAAGCAGATAAAAGCCGGTGGAAACGGTAATATTATATGCTTTTTCGTTCGTTCTATTAAAAATGTCGAATGCGGAGTGCAGCGTCCGGTACAGATCCCTGGACATTGTTTCGTCGGAACACGGAACAAGATATGCGAATTCATCGCCGCCGATGCGTCCGCAGACACCGCATTTGCCGATGGAATCCTGCAGAAACTGTCCGACAAGGCGGATGGAGAAGTCCCCTTCTTCATGCCCGTATCGGTCGTTGATGATCTTTAAATTATTGAGATCCGCATAGACGGCAAGCAGGATGTGCTAAGAAAATAATTGCAATTGTCTAAAAAATGTTTGAGCTCTGAATTCACAGACAAAACTTTATAGAAACTTAAGATTTTCCTTTGCGGACCTAAAGATTCCTTTGGTACAGTAAGGATGAAAACAAAAGACATCTGGCAACTTGAGGGAATTTGCGGTACAATCATCTTTGAATCATGTGGGAGGTCCGGCGCGGAAAAAAAGTGCCGGAAAAGAAAAAATGAAAGGTGGAGAAAGAAGAAATGTACAACATTTTAGTATGTGATGATGATAGAGAGATTGTAGACGCCATTGAGATTTATCTGACCCAGGAGGGCTATCATGTGCTGAAAGCATATGACGGCATGCAGGCGATCCAGATGCTCGAGAGGGAGGAAATTCAGCTTCTGATTATTGATGTGATGATGCCGAAACTGGACGGCATTCGTGCGACGCTGAAAATCAGAGAAAAGAGCAGTATTCCGATCATTATTCTGTCTGCGAAATCAGAGGACGTAGACAAAATTCTGGGACTGAACATCGGCGCGGATGATTACGTGACGAAGCCGTTTAACCCGCTCGAGCTGGTGGCGAGGGTGAAATCTCAGCTGCGGCGCTACACGAAACTTGGAAATCTTCCGGCGGACGACGGAGAAAATGTGTATCAGGTCGGGAGTCTTCTCGTCAACGACGATTTAAAAGAAGTCAGCGTCGAGGGCGAACCAGTCAAACTGACCCCGATCGAATACAACATTCTCCTGCTGCTGGTAAAAAATCCAGGCAAAGTATTTTCGATTGAGCAGATTTATGAGAGTATCTGGGAAGAAGAAGCGATTGCTGCGGACAATACGGTTGCTGTCCATATCCGTCACATCAGGGAGAAGATAGAAATCAATCCGAAGGAACCACGCTATCTCAAAGTCGTGTGGGGACTTGGGTATAAAGTGGATAAAATTTAATCTTTTGCAGGAATCTGTAGAAAACTCCTGTGTTTGCAATCGGAGAAATCAGATGGATTCATCCGGGAAAGGAAAGGGGTATAAATGAAGACAAGGTGGTATAGAAAGAGTGGTATCAAGGGACTTCTGGTGCTGCTGACGGTATTTTTTATGGTAGCAGCCTGTGCGGGGGCCGGGGTATCCGTGATGATCATGAATACGGGTGTCCAGCCTTTGGACAGCAAGGATTATGTGGATTCCCAGAGCTTTACAGATAATGTGTATAATCTTTCTCATACGATCGTTGATGCGATTAATGAGCGGCATATTTTGGATCAGGCGGATGATGAGGAATTGATTGATCTTAAGGAGCTGAACCGGGGAGATACACTGACACACAAAAGCACATCGGGACTTGCGTACAGGGCAGGTGACCTGTATGACTGGGCAAAAAGTTCATCTTGGGATACAAGCACAAACGTTCTGATCTGCCGTCAGCCGGATGGCAGCGATTATTATATGTATTATAGAGATTTTGCAGATAAGATTGCTACCGGGGAACTGAAATTTGTCTTTGGCAGTGATGAAGATGAGGGGACAGAGAATACAAAGGATATACTTTCCATGCTCTCAGGTAGAGAGTATACGTATTATGGTTATGAAAGTGATAATATAGGAATTCGCAATAACGGTGTGGAGTACGTTACAGATGCGGATGGAAATGTTGTCTATACAGATGTGTACAATTATGAATCCAGTGGAAATAATGATGCACCTCTGAAAGAGGTATACAAGCCGGACGGAGCTGACAGCATCCTGGATGTTGTAAATAATAATAAAGAATGGAAAGGAAATCTCAACAAGGCATATCAGTATTTGTATGAAGCACTGGTACAGTACAGTGATGCTTCCTATGGTGAAAAAATCCTGAAAACATATGCATCGGGAGCAACGAATGTCAACTATATGTACGTAGACACAAAGTCCGGTAAAGTATACACAAATATAAAAGATGTTACATCATCGAATTATCTGAAAACGCTGGATAAACTGACTTCCGGAGCCGGTCCGTTTATGCTGATCGCTCCTGATATACAGGATTGTGTATTGGGCTTTTCCAATATTTCGGACTGGACAGTATCTTACTGGCAGAATATGCTCGAAAATACAGGACTTGCCGGAGAAAATTATCTCTATTTTGTTTCTGTGGATAAAGATTTTCCTGTGTTAGACAGGATCAAGCAGGAAAAACTCGTCTATGATAAATTTGAGCCGTGGCTGGTGCCGGTTATGGCAGGTTCTGTGCTGGCATTGATTCTGGCACTTGCAGGAGTTGTGCTCATGACGATAGGAGCCGGACGGAATAACGAGGATAAAAAAGTACATCTGAACTTTTTTGACAGATGCTACACGGAAATCGTAGCAGTAGTGGTATTTATGATATGGCTGATGGGTACTTCTGTAATTGTTCAGGCAATGGATGACGAAGAAATGCGAATGGTCTGGAAGG
>OGPW01002017.1_pt1 | contig 12299 bp, 5 predicted proteins | sample 1553061 | NCBI WGS metagenome assembly OGPW01 (sample SAMEA2580292, study PRJEB22360) | human gut metagenome | biome: human gut; feature: human-associated habitat; material: faeces | place: Denmark | collected 2008/2010
TTATTTGGGCGTTGCGCAAAAGGCGGCCCGCCCGGCGCCGGCTGGTCCGCCGTTCGGTAGAACGGCGGAACCTACACAGCTTGTGCCAGCTTCTCGGCTCGCTCGGCGGCGGCGAGCGCCTCGATGACGGTGCCGAGCTGATCGCCCAGAAGGACGCCGTTGTAGGTGGAGTTGAAACCGATGCGGTGATCGGTCACGCGGTCCTGGGGCTGGTTGTAGGTACGGATCTTCTCGGAACGGTTGCCGTGGCCGATCTGGCTCTGGCGCTCGGCACCGAGCTCGGCCTGCTGCTTCTCGAGTTCCATCTCGTACAGACGGGCGCGCAGCATCTGCATGCAGACCTCGCGGTTCTGGATCTGGGAACGCTGCTCCTGCGACTGCACCACGGTGTTGGTGGGCAGGTGGGTGATGCGCACGGCGGAGTAGGTGGTGTTAACGCACTGACCGCCAGGGCCGGAGGCGCAGTAGGTGTCGATGCGCAGGTCGGACTGGTTGATCTGGACGTCGATCTCCTCGGCCTCGGGAAGTACGGCGACGGTAGCCGTGGAGGTCTGAATGCGGCCCTGGGACTCAGTCTTGGGAACGCGCTGGACGCGGTGCACGCCGGACTCGAACTTCATGACGGAGTAGACGCGGTCGCCCTCGACCTTGAACTCGATGGACTTAAAGCCACCGGCCTCGCTGGGGCTGGAATCGAGCACGGTAGTCTTCCAGCCGCGCGACTCGCAAAAGCGCTGGTACATCTTGTACAGATCGCCGGCGAAGATGGCCGCCTCGTCGCCACCGGCGGCGGAGCGGATCTCGACGATGGTGTTCTTGTCGTCGTTGGGGTCGCTCGGGATGAGCATGTACTTGATGTTTTCCTCGAGCTGGGGAAGCTTGGCCTCGTTTTCGGAGATGTCCATCTGGAGCATCTCCTTCTCATCGGCATCGGTGGTATCGTGCAGCATTTCCTTGGCAGCCTCGATGTCATCGAGCGCGCCGATGTACTCGCGCGAGGCGGCAATGAGGTCGGACTGGTGCGCGTACTCCTTGTTGAGACGCGTGAACTCCTTGATATCGGAGGCGACGGCCGGGTCGGAAAGCTTCTTCTCGAGCTCCTCGTAGGCCTTGATGATCTTTTCGAGCTTGTCGCGCATGGCGGGACTCCTTTATATGCGTGAAGGTGAAAATCGGCAGAGTTGATGGGGCGCGCGGCGCCACTGCGGGGGTAAGCCCGGCTAGAACATGTCGATCTTCAGATACATGCGCATCCCTTCGCGTATGGGGTACATAGTTACGGTCTAACCCATACATAATAGCGTGCGCAGGCATACCTGCATATAACCCGCACGGAATGCGACAAAGGGTCAGTCTCTTTCCTTGAATACAACTTCATCCGAACGCCTCCCGCATTCATCCGCACATATACGGATAAATTTGGGAATCCGATACCCTGAGGGCCGGATCGGCCGGCCCCGGGAGATCGGAGGACGCCATGTCCGGAAAGGGCGGGAAGGGCGCCGCGAGGGCGGTCCCGAGGACCCACGGCAGACTCACCGGGTACGAGCGGGACACGGTCCAGAGGATGCTGAAGCGCAGGGTTCGCTCGGCCACTTCCTCGAGAGGTTCAAGGGCGTATCGACCCGCAGGCTCCACAGCTGCCTGATGTGGTTCAGATGGCTGCGCGAGGCCGCACGCGTCGGGGACAGGACGTCGCTCATGCGCGAGCAGCTCGACGACGGGCGCTACGAAAAGATCCGGAAGAAGATGATGGAGCCGGAGTACGAGTTCCATCTGGAGCCGGACGTGCAAACGGCGGGTTAACATAGCCTTTCACCAAAAAGGGCGAGCGGCCGCGCCCTGCGACCACCCGCCCTCAATCAAAGCCCTTCTCGGCCGCCGTAGCTACCGGTTCCGGCGCCGCAGGATAACGCCTGCGGCGATCAGCACCACCGCGCCGCCCGCGATGCCACCCAGGGCCATCGGCGACAAGCTGGTATCGCCCGTATACGGCAGACCCGGCTTCTCCTCCTTCGGCACCGGTGACTTGCTCGGCGGGTGGGTGGGCGGCTCCGTCGGCGGGGTGGTCGGCGGCGTGTACGTGTTCTTGAACACCGGCGCCACGGCGCCGTCATAGGTTACCGTCGCCACCAGATGGCCCGCACCGTCGTCCGTCACCGTCACCGTTACCCGGTGCTCGGCCGCGTCGTACGTCACGTTCTTCTGACCGTCGTCCACCTCGGAGATGCTGTAGGCGTACGTTCCGGGCTTGTCGTACGAGATCGCCTCGAAGCCCACCGTGCCGTCCGCCGCGTTCTTTGCGGTCTGCAGCACCTTGCCGTCGGCATCCTTCAGCTGGAAGGAGAACTGCCCTTCCTTCAGGTCCTCGCCGCTCAGCACCTTGGAGGCCCCCAGCTTCACCTCAGTCGCGGCCGGCGCGTAACTGTTGCTGAACGCCACCGCATCCGCAGCCTTGCCGCCCTTGCTGTAGGCAACCTGCGCCTCCAGCGCGTGCGTCTCCGCATTCTCCGTCACCGTCACCGTCGCGGTAAAGACCGTCGTGTCGTAGGTGACGCCGTTCGCCGTCGCCCCTGCCCGCTCGGACACGGTGCAGACGTACGTCCCCACCTTGTCCAGCTGCAGCGGCGCGAAGCCGAACGTGCCGTCGGCGCCGTTCTGCACCGTCTGCACCACGTTACCGTCGGCGTCCTTCAGGTCGAAGAAGAACTCACCCTCGGCCAGGTCGCGGCCGGTCAGAGCCTTCGTTCCGGTAATCGTCGCCGTCGTTGCCGTCGGCGTGTAGGTGTTGGTGAAGGTCAGATCCGCAGCCGTCTTGTTCGCCGTCGCGGTCAGCTGGCCGCTGCCGTCATCGGTCACGTTCACCGTTACGTCCAGCACCGCATCGCTGTAAGTGATGGTGCCATCTTGGCCCGCAACCTCCTTCACCTGGTACGTATGCGAACCAGTCGCAGTGTACGAGATGGCCTTGAAGGTAAACGCGATACCCGCGTTCGTGGTCCGGTCAATCTCCTGCCCGGTGGCCGCGTCAATCAGCGCGAACGTGAACTCGCCATCGGCGGGCGTCCGCATGGTGGCCGAATCGGTATTCTCAAGCACCTTGATGCCGGAGATCTGGTAGGAGGTCGCGCCCGGCTGGTAGCTGTTCGCAAACGTCATGGTGTTGGGGGTGACGCCGTTCTCGGTGCCCTTGCTCGGCTTCGCCGTGGAGCTCTCTACCGCCAGCTTGCCGTCGTTGTTGTCCTTCACCACGTAGGTCAGGGTGTACGTCTTGCCGGTGTAGGTCACGCCCGGCACGCCCGGCGCGTCCCCCGTCGGCTGCACCTCGCGGACCGTGTAGGTAAAGGTGCCCGCATGGTCGAAGGTCAGCTTGTCGAAGGCAACCTTGCCGTGCGCATCGTTCTTCTGGGTCTGGATCACCGAGCCGTCAGACCCCACCAGCTCGAAGGCGAAGTCTCCCGCCTTTAGCTGATAGCTGCCGTCGTGCACGTCAACGCTCTTGGTGAGGGCGATCGCACCGGAGTCTGTCGCCTGTGCCTCGTAGGTGTTGGTGAAGGTGGGCTTCGTGGCGTTCGTACCGTCGTAGGCGACGCTCGCCTGCAGCGTGCCGGCATTGTCCGCAACCGTCACCACGGCATGGTGCACCGCGGCGTCGTAGGTCACGTAGGCCAGATCGCCCTTCCGCTCAACGATGGTGTACTCGTGCGTACCCGGCTTCGTGTAGGAGAAGGCGTCGAAGCCGACGCTTCCGTTCGCGTCGTTGGTCGCGGTCCGGACGGGTTGCTTGCCCTTCAGCTGCTCAGCCGTAAGGTTGCCCTCGTACACATCGAAGGTGAACTCGCCGCCCTTGAGTACGATCGGCGTGTTGTCGTCCTTCTTCACGTAACTCTTCTGCGCTCCGAGGGCCAGGCCGGTCGCGGCCGGCTGGTAGGTGTTGGTGAAGGTCTCCGGGCCGGATGTGCTCGTCACGATCGCCTTCGCATTCAGTGCTCCGTTCCCGCCGTCTGTGACCGTCACCGTATAGGTGAGGGCATGGTTGTCATAGACCATGCCGGCCTCTGCGCCCTTCTGCTCCACGATGGTGTAGGTGAAGTCCTTGCTCGCGGCGCCGCCCAGGTCGGCGAGCTCGAAGTCGCGCGTAAAGTTGATCTTGCCATCGGCGTCGTTGTTCGCGGTGGCGATCACGTTGCCGGCAGCGTCCTTCAGGTCGAAGGTGAACTCGCCGTCTGCGGGCTTCGTCGTGTGATCGAAGCCGTCCGCAACCTTGATGGTCTTGGTCGCCGTCAGGGTTACGGAACCCTTTGCGTCGTAGGTGTTGTTGAAGGTGGGAGCCGTAGCGGTACCGTCATAGGTGACGGTCACCTTCGTCTTGTTGTTGTCGTCCTGGCTCTGCTCTACCTTGACGTGGACCTTGACTTCCTTGGCGTCGTAGACCACGCCGTCAACGGTCTGGCCGGCTTTCTCCTCCTTGAGCGTGTAGTCGTACTCGCCCAGGTTCAGGTTCTCGACGGCCAGCTTGACCTTGCCGGCCTGGTCGTTGGTGCCCTTGGCGACCTCGTTGCCGGCCTGGTCGTACAGGCCGAAGGCGAACGCGCCGTCCGTCAGCGCCTTGCCCTTTAGGGTTTTCGTGGCCTCGACGGTAACGTCCGTCGTCGGCTTCGTGTTGGTGAAGGTCGGCACGGCCTTATCGCCGTCGTAGGTGGCGACCGCCTTTAGCTCGCCCTTCTCATCGGTGACCTTGACGTGGACCTTCACGTCCTTCGCGTCGTAGACGACGGTCGGGTCGTTGCCGGCAACCTCCTTGATGGTGTAGTCGTGGTCGCCCGGCGTGTCGTAGCTGATTGCCTGGAAGGCGACCTTGCCGTCCTTGCCATTCCGGACGGTCTGGACCACGCTGCCATCCCCGTCGAGCAGCTGGAACGTGAAGTCGTTCCCCGCGAGCTCGCCGCCCGTGAAGTGCTTCTTCGCCTTGAGCGTTACCGAGGTCCCCTTCGGGTGGTACGTGTTCGTGAAGGTCTGCGAGTTGTCTCCACTCGTTACCTGCGGCGTGGCCGTCAGCGTGCCGGCGCCATCGTCCGCGACCGTCACCTTGTAGGTGAGAGGATGGCTGTCGTAGACCATGCCGGCCTCCGCGCCCTTCTGCTCCACGATGGTGTAGGTGAAGTCCTTGCTCGCGGCGCCGCCCAGGTCGGCGAGCTCGAAGCCGCGCGTGAACTTCACCGTGCCATCGGCCTTATTCGTCGTGGTGCCGAGCACCTTGCCGTCGGCGTCCTTCAGCTCGAACGTGTACTCGCCGCCCTTCAGCTTAGTGTCGTGCGTGAAGCCCGGCGCGACCGCAACGACCTTGGTCGCCGTCAGCTCCACGGAGCCGGTTGCGTCGTAAGTGTTCTTGAAGGTGGGGGCATCCGTCTTGCCGTCGTCGTAGGTGACGCTCGCCTCCAGCTGGCCGGCGTTGTCCACGACCGTCACCACGGCATGGTGCACCGTAGCGTCGTAAGTCACGTGGGACAGGTTGCCCTTCTGCTCCGCGATGGTGTATTTGTACTCGCCGGCCTTGGTGTAGTCGATGGTCGGGAAGGCAACGGTGCCGTCCTCGCCGTTCTCAGCGGTCTGGATGGGCTGCTTGCCCTTCAGCTGCTCAGCCGTCAGATCACCCTCGTACAGGTCGAAGGTGAACTCGCCGCCCTTGAGCGTGGCCTGCGTGTTGTCGGACTTCACGTACGATTTCTTCGCCGTGAGCGTAGCCGAGGTCTCGGCAGGCTGGTACTTGTTGGTGAAGGTCGGGGCGTCATTCCTGTCGTCATAAGTGACAGTCGCCTTTGCCTTGTCACCGTCCGCCTTCACCGAGACGTGGACCTTCACCGCCGTGGAATCGTAGGTGATGGTCGAATCGCCGCCAGCGACCTCCTTGAGCGTGTAGTCGTACTCGCCTATGGTCAGACCGGTGAGGATGAGCTTTATCTTGCCGTCCTTGTCGTTCTGGACAGTCTGGATGGGATCAACCGTAGTCGTGTCGCCTTGATATAGGCCGAAAGTGAACGCACCAGCCGTCAGGTCCTTGCCCCTGAGGGTCTTCGTCGCCTCGATAGTGGCGTCGGCCGTCGGCTTCGAGTTGGTGAAGGTCGGCACGGCCTTCTCGCCGTCGTAGGTGGCGACCGCCTTCAGCTCGCCCTTCTCGTCGGTGACCTTGACGTGGACCTTCACGTCCTTCGCGTCGTAGACGATGGTCGAGTCGTTGCCGGCAACCTCCTTGATGGCGTAGTCGTGATCGCCCGGCGTAGCGTAGTCGATGGCTGCAAAGGCGACCTTGCCGTCCTTGTCGTTTTGGACAGCCTGGAGCTCTTTGCCGTCGTTGTCGAGCAGCTGGAACGTGAAGTCGTTCCCTGCGAGCTCACCACCTGTGAAGCGCTTCTTCGCCTTGAGCGTTACCGAGGTCCCCTTCGGTCGGTACGTGTTCGTGATCTTGGCGATTTTGTCAGCGACCTTGATCGGGTTGTCCTCATGGCTCACGCCGTCGTCGGTGTAGGTCTGCTCCATCTTGACTGCCGGCTGCGACAGCGTGCCGTCGCCGTTATCGCTCACCGTCACCGTGACGCGGTAGGAAGCGCTTGAATACCCGAACCCGGGCAGCCAGCTAGCGTCGTTTTGAGACGGCGTGGCCTCGGCGATGAGATAGGTGTAGGTGCCGGGCTTGGTGTACTCAATCTCGCCGAAGTCGAACTTGTCCCCGTTCTCAACGGTCTTCACAACCTGCTTCATACCACTCACGGGTGCATTCTCGGCACCGTCGGGCATCGGCGTGCCCTTGTCCGCGCGCAGGTAAATCTTGAAGCTATCGCCATCTTTCCAGTCACGGCCCTGGAGCACCTTCTGCGCCCAGAACGCATTGGTGAGCGTCACCGGCGACTTTACGCTGTAGGTGTTCGTGAATACCAGCTTGTTGGCGTCGGCCAGTGTGCCGTCGGCGATCTGCTTTGCGATCGTGCCGGAGATGCTGTCGCCCTCGCCACTCAGGGCGTTGCCGCCCTGCTCGCGCTTGGTCAGCGTGAAGCCGGCCGGCATCTTGTCCGTACCGGCCAGCTCCTGCACCGTGTAGGCGTCGTACTCGGCGAGGCCGTACACGCGGATCGTCTGGCCGGCCGTGATGGTCTGCTCGCGACCGTTCGTCAGGTCGAACATATCGCCGACCTGCTTCTCGCTTGCGGCCCCAGCGTTCTTGAACACTGCAGCCTTGTAGGTCTTCCCATCAGGCACGGTGAACTTGAAGGTGAACTTTGCGTCCTTATTGCCCGTCAGGCCATTGGGCACGACAACCTTCTTCGTCACCTCAAGGCTCGCCTCGCGTTCGTTCGCCACGCGCACGCAGGTGGCGCCCGTGAACAGGGCGTTCAGGTTCATGTCGCCCAGATTGGCACGGGCACCTTTCGACGTGGTCCCCTTGGGCTGCTCGTCCTGCATGATACCCATACGTATCCAGCCCGTCTCGGTCTCCAAGCGATAAGGTTTACCCTCCTCGGTGGGCCCATACTGGTAGACACGTCCGTTGGCGCCGTACTTGAGGTGCACCTCATCCTCGCCGCCCTTGGCGTCATTGTTCCAGGAAAGGTTGTCGTTGCCGTCGAGCTTGCCGTCGGACGTCTGGCGCTGGCCCTTGATCCACGTGAGCGTGTTGTCGATGTCACCCCCTGCGCCAAACTGGCCCAGGCTCTTCATGAGCGCGCCCGGACCCACGAACGTCGAAACACCGTCATCGTCCGTACCAGCATCGGCATGGACGCCGTAATCGTCCACAATCACCTTGGTAAGCGTGTCGTTAAGCAGGAAGCCCTCGGGCGCCGAGACCTCCTTTAGGAAGTAGGTCCCCTTCACGAGCGGCCTGTTACCGTTGCTCGTATTCGGGAATATGCCCGCACCTTCGAGCAGGACCGGGTAGTCGACCGACCCCGTCGTCAGGGTGTCGTAGGGGGTCTGCTCGACATTGAGCATGACCTTGCCGTTCTCCGTAGTCACCTGGCTGGAGGTGTACAGGGCGAACTTCGCCCCGTCAACGGGCTTACCCTCGGTATCGGTCTTCTGCACGAACAGGCGATTCTGGATGTTCGTGACGAGCAAGCGCGTGGCGAACTGTCGCTTGAAGTTCGTGCCGTCTGCGATGTCGTCGCTGTACACGTGGACGGTGTTCTCGGGAGTCGCGTCGCCGATCGAGCTCGCCTTTGTATGGTAAATGGCCACCGTGTACTCGGCATTCTTGCGGTCATTACCGCTCAGCAGGTAGTAGTACTTGGAGATGTCGCCGGGCAGATTTTGAATCTCTACCTGGTACTGGCCGCTCGTGTTGAGCGTGAAGGCGTGCAGATCCTTCTTCGCCGCCTCGATAGCGCCGGCCTTGCTCGGATTCTCGGCGAGAGTGTACCCCGCTCCCGTCGATGGGTCGCCCGACACGGCGTACCAATTGTTCTGATCTTTGATACCCGTGCCTGCGCTTTTATCGCGCTTGAGCACCACAGCGAACAGTATGCCGGAGTCCAGGTTGACGGTCTCGTTGGACTTCGTCAGGTCATTACTTGCCTTGTACACGGTCGGCGGCGCGGTGATGGTCTCCTTCGCGGCGGCGAACGCACCGGTCTTCCACACGACGCTGCCCGCGTCCATACCGCCGCGGTTGATGATGACACCGCCCGCGTCGTTCTTGTCGCTCGCGGGCACGTACTCGAGCTGCATGCTGCCATCCGTCGCCGTGAGACTCGAGCGGTAACCGTTGGGCGCCTTTGTTTCCTTCAGGAGGTAGTACTTGTAATGATGCTCTTTATAAAGGTCATCGAAGTTGATAACGCCGTTGTCCGCCTTATTTGTGAGCGTCAGTTGTCCATTCGCGTTCGTGGTGCCGGAGCCAAGTAGGTTATTTGGATTGGCGGTCGTGTCAGCGAAGCTCTCGTCTGTCTTGTACAGCGCGAACTGAGCACCCTCCACCAGACCGCCATCCTGGTCGAACTTGATAATGTCGGACTCGGGAACCGTCACGAGGTTGAACTTGAGCCTCATGTTGGAGTCGGTGGCGCCACGCTCCAAGTAGAAGAACTTGAGCGTGTGGTTGGTGCCGTCAGCGAAGGTGTCGTCTTTGAAGCCCTTAGTAGTATCCTGCTTTGCTTCCTGGAACTTGCTTAACAGCGTGCCGTCTGGGGAATCGTTAACCTTAATATCGCCCGTTTGGAAGTCGATGGTCAGCTTAGCACTGGTGTGGATGCCGCCAATGTCGCCCACGAGGACATCATCAATGAACACCCAGACGTCGTCGTCTCCGGCGAACTCGAAGGTCATGGGCTTGTCAGCGTTCGTTTTGCCATCCTTCGGCTGCACGAAGCGCGACGACATTGAGAGGCCGAAATAATGGTTGAGGGGTCCGTTGTTCTGCGACGTAATGCCGTTCGGGACGAGTTTGCCGTCCTCTTCCTTGAATACCTCATCGGCCGCATCGAAGGGGAAGAACTGGCCTACTGAATGAGGCTCAGCCCCCGCTTGCATAACGCCGGCAGCATTGTAGACATCAAATGCATTCTTATTGGCGTTGTACGCCGCGTAGTTCCGCGAGCTGTCATACTCGTAGTAGCCACCCTTGGCCTGCAACAGACCCGTCACACCCATATGGGATATCTTGCCCGTCTGGACGGAGGAATCAAACAGGTAGCCGAGGGATTCTCCCTCCCAGCGGTTGGTGAGTTTCGGGTAACCACCGGCAAGAACATTGTTCACGATGCCGGTGCGGACCCGGGAGCCACCCGTATACTGGTTAAGTTCCTCGTTGGCTCCTTGATCCTTGAACTGGAAGCGGTGGTTCTTGTTGATGCCGCCGTTGCCGGAAACCGACAGATGGTTATCGGGATTCACCCAGTAATCAAACAGGTTGATTGTTGTCCCCGAAGGCGAAATCGTCGGAACCGTGTGGTCCGAAATTACCGCCTCGGCACGAAGCGGCAGGAAGAAACTCGCCGTCAGCGCGATGGCGAGGGCCAGAACAATCGCATATGGCGAGACCGGGCGCAGCCCACGACGACGGCCATAAGACATGACGGACCACCGCTCGCGCGGCCGGTGTTCACCAGGAAGTTCCCTGCTTAGACACCTCCCCCCCCCGGTAGCATTATTCACGAGTCGAGACGTCGTCTCTCTGAGCTCCTGCATAATTTCCTCCCCAGTCACACGGCGACCTGCCCGGGTGCTCCCCGGGGGCCGAGGCAGTCTGGCACATGCCCGCAGTCGTTCAAGGAATACCAACCCCAGCATATGTCTCTTAAGATATCTTAGTCTTATTCTATGACAGTTTTTGTCTCATTACCGATGAAATCGGCTCAGTCCCTTTGTCGCATGCTAGAGCGTGTGGAGCAGGGCGATGAGGAAGCGGATGCCTTGGAGGTAGGCGCGACGGGTGATGCGCTCGTTGGTGCCGTGGACGCCGCGGTCGCATTCGTCATCGTCGACCACAAAGGCGGAGAAGCGGATGCACTCGCGGCAAATGCGCTGGTAGTTGGCGGCATCGGTTGCGCCAATCACGGTCGAGGGCACGATGCTCATCGGCTCTTGGCCCACCGCAGACGATCCGTTTTCCTCCGTCCCCTTGGGATCACGGAAATAGCGGGCGGCGATGGCGCGAACGGCCTCGAGCCCCGGACCGCCCACGCGCGGGGACGGCGAGGGCTCGGAGCTGCCGGGGCCCAGCTCGACCTCGACTCGGCCGGCGAGCCCAGCGGTGGCAACGGCCTCGCGGCAGCAGGCCACGACATCGGCCACGCTCGTACCCTCGAGCATGCGGAAGTTGATATTGACCCACATATCTTGCGGCATTACGTTGGCACCGGTACTGCCGCCCTCGATTTGCGTGGGCGCACAGGTGGTGGTCACAAGCGGGTACAGCTTTTTGCTGGCAAGGCAGTCGCGCACGATGGCATCCTTGCTGGCAGCAATCTCGTCTGCGGTATAAAGCCCCAGCTCGACGAGCTGCGCGGCAAGCAGATCGGTCACACGCGCCGGCCACTCGATATCGCAAATCGCGGCAATAGCGCGGCTGAGCACTTCGAGCGACGTGCCACCGTAAGGGTTGGAAGAATGCCCGCCCTCGCTCTTCGTCCTGAGCACGATATCGGCATAGCCCTTCTCGGCAAGATCGGCATGCATAAGCCAACCCTCGCCTGCGCCGTACTCGGCAGCCTCAACGATACGATAGTCGCCCTCGTCAATCAGGTACTCAAGCTCAACGCCGCGCTCCTCGAGCACGCGGCCAATGGCACCCGCGCCGCACTGCGTGGTCTCCTCATCCTGGCCAAAGGCCAGCAGCAGGGTTCGTTCGTGTTGCCAGCCGTGCGCCAGCGCATACTCAACGGCCTCCAGGATGCCTGCGACCTGGTCTTTCATATCGATGGCGCCGCGACCCCAAATATAGGTGTCGTCCACGTGCCCGCTAAAGGGATTGTGCGTCCAGTCTGTCTCGGTGCCCGGCACCACGGGAACCACGTCCATGTGGCCCATGAGCATGACCGGCTTGAGGGCGGGGTCGATGCCGGCAAGCGTCACGAGCAGCGAATGGTCGATGAGCTCGACCTCGCCCGCCGCAAACACGCGCGGCCAGGCCTGCTGCATATAGGCGCGCAGGTCGGCAAACGCCTGCCAGTCCACCGTCTGGGCATCCATGCTCGAAATCGTCGGAAACGACAGCACGCGGCCCAGGCGCTCGCACGCGCCGACCTCGTCGATATCGGCAAAATCATCCTCGTGCGCAAAGAAGCGCCAAACCTCGGCCATGCCTTCCTCCAAAAACAACGTGGCAAAGAGGCGGTCCCTTTGCCACGTTCGCTTGCATTATTTGTCGTTGAGATAACGCGAGAGGAACTCGCGGGTGCGCTGGTGCTTAGGATTGCCAAAGAGCTCAGCCGGCGCGGCGTCCTCGAGCACCACGCCCTGGTCCATAAAGACCACGCGGTCGGACACGGTACGCGCGAAGGCCATCTCGTGGGTAACGACGACCATGGTCATGCCGTCGGCGGCGAGCTTGCGCATAACGTCGAGCACCTCGCCCACGATCTCGGGATCGAGCGCAGAGGTAGGCTCGTCAAACAGCATGATCTGCGGGTTCATGCACAGGGCGCGGGCGATGGCAACGCGCTGCTTTTGGCCACCGGACAGGCGACCAACCGCGGCATGGGCGAATTTTTCGAGTCCCACGCTCGCCAGATGCTCCATCGCAATTTTTTCAGCCTCGGCCTTGCTCATCTTTTTGAGCGTGACGGGCGCGAGCGTGCAGTTGTCGA
>OGPW01002023.1_pt1 | contig 12270 bp, 8 predicted proteins | sample 1553061 | NCBI WGS metagenome assembly OGPW01 (sample SAMEA2580292, study PRJEB22360) | human gut metagenome | biome: human gut; feature: human-associated habitat; material: faeces | place: Denmark | collected 2008/2010
GCCGTGCCGCAGCCGCCGGAGCGGTGCTTAAGCCGTCAGGCGGGAATTGTGCGGTGTTGCCATAGACAAAAAATAAGGAGCAGGAGCGATGGACTACAGTATCTTACGCTACGGCGCTGTGGCAGACGGTGTGACCAACTGCGCGGCAGCCATCCAACAGGCGGTCGATGCAGCCGCAGCGGCGGGCGGCGGGCGCGTTATCGTGCCGGCCGGGCGCTTTTTGAGCGGCTCCGTGCTGCTGAAGGACAATGTGGAGCTGCATCTGGAGAGCGGCGCGGTGCTTATCAGCAGCCTGAACCCCGCCGATATTACCCCGTTCCCTCAGGGCGGGGACGGCACCGACCCTGACGACACCGCCGACGGCTGGGAGGGCGGCTTCTTTTTGGGGGCCAGCCACGCCAAAAATGTGACCATCAGCGGCATGGGCACGATCTACGGTCAGGGCGACAAGGTGTTTTTGGACAAGGATGTGGACAACGGCTTCCACGAATGCCCGAAATTCTGCGAGGCATTCCGCCCGCGCATGATGCTGTTTGAGGCAGTCGAAAACTTTACCGTGCGCGATGTGACCCTGCAGGACGCGGCGTTCTGGACGCTGCACATGGCAGGCTGCCGGCATGTGCGCATCCAGAACATCATGATTTTAAACGATGACCGCGGCGCCAACAATGACGGCATCGACCCCGATTGCTGTCAGGATGTCGTCATCTCCAACTGCATCGTGCGCACCGGCGATGACGCCATCGTGGTCAAATCCACCGGGCCGATGTCCCGCCGCTACGGTGCAAGCGAGAATGTGGCCATCACGGGCTGCATCTTACATTCCCGCGATTCTGCGCTGAAAATCGGAACCGAGACCCATGGTGTGATCCGCAATGTGACGCTGAGCGACTGCGTCATTGACGACTGCTCCCGCGCGGTGGGCGTCTGGGTGCGGGACGGCGGCACGGTGGAGGACATCCATGTCCACCATCTGACCGGCTGCACCCGCCGCTACGCCGACTCCTACCAGCTGCCCGGTGCGCCGGGCTGGTGGGGCAAGGGCGAGCCGGTGTTTGTCAGCGCCACACCGCGCAAGGGTAAGACCGGCCCGGCAGGCGTGATCCGCCGCGTCAGCTTTGACCATTTGTACCTGACAAGTGAAAGCTGCGCCTTTGCGGCCGGTGAGCCGGACAGCGAAATTCAGGACCTGCGCATCAGCGAGATGCACCTGACGCTGCAGCACCGCGGCACCCAGCCCGGCGGCCTGTTTGACGAGCAGCCCTCGGCCCGGCACATCTACCCGCACGCCATCCCGGCGCTGTACGCCCGCTGCGTGGACGGCCTGACCGTCACGGACAGCACGGTGCGCTTTGTCGGTGAGAACGAGGCATGGGACGGCAGCGTAGCTGAGCTGGAGCACTGCCGCCGCGCAAAGCTGGATTTGGAAAAGCTTGTATAACAAAAGGAGCGTATACAAATGGAGCATATGGCATGGAAGGGCCGCATCAAGCCCGGCTGCAAGGCAGAATATCAGCGCCGCCACGCGGAAATCTGGCCCGAGATGGTCAAGGTGCTGAAGGATGCAGGCATCTGCAATTACAGCATTTTCTATTGCAACGATGAGCTGTTCGGCTATTACGAGTGCGAAAAGGGTGTTGCCTACGCCGAAAAGGTGCAGGCCGAAAGCCCGGTCGTTGACCGCTGGAACGACTACATGAAGGACATTCTGGAGCTGGAGATGGACCCCGTCACCGGTGCCCAGCCCAAGCTGGAGCAGGTGTTCCGGCTGGATTGAGAAAGGGCAAAACATCGATATGCAGGCAAAAGCCCCCGCTGCTTATGGCAGTGGGGGCTTTTGCCCTGTCAGACAATTTACAACGCGCCGTCCGAGCGGACATTGTCGTAGTTCAGCACACCGGCGAAGAATGCCAGCGCCAGACCCTGACCCCAGCCCTGAATCCAGTCGCGGCTGATGCCGCGGTAGCCGTCGGCGTCCTTCATGACCGCCGTGCCGCCCGAGACATTCAGCACACGGCCGTCCGGGCTGACGTTGGACAGCATACCGGGGATAGCCTTGTTGATGTACTTGATGTGCAGGGGGTTGCCCTTGGTGATCATGGCGGCGGCGATACCGGCGCTCGCGCTGACCTCCTCATAGGAGGCGGCATCGTCCACGATCGTGCGCCACAGGCCGTTCTCGGTCTGGTAAAGCTTGAGCGCGGCCAGCTGGTCGTTCAGGCTGCCGACCACATCCAAGAACTTGGGGTAGAGGTAGCACTGCGGCAGCCGCACGCCGACCTGCGACATCGTGTAGGCCGCCCATGCGTTGGCGCGGCCCCACTTGATGCCCGACATGTGGTCGCCTGTAATATTATTGTAGCCGTGGTAGTACAGCCCACTCTCAGGGTCCTGCAGGTACTTGATGTGCCAGTAATACTGGTTCAGCGCATCATCGATCAGAGCCTCGTCCTTCAAAAGCACGCCCATCCGCAGCAGGAAGAAGCCCGCCATAAAGAGCGTATCCGCCCACGCCTGCTCGGGGAAGTCGTTGTTGACCGAGACGGTGTGCTGCAGAACATGATCCCCGAAGCGCAGCGCTTCTTTTTCCAGATACTCGACCTTGCTTTTGGCGATGTCCAGATACTTTTCATCACCGGTATGCTCATACAGGGTGATCAGGCAGTGCCCCATCGAGCAGGTGTTGACCGTCCAGCTCGGCAGTCCCAGTTCGATATACTCGTCCACGCGGTCCTTGACCAGCTGCAGGTAGCGCTCGTTTTTGGTGACCTCATATGCCTCGCAGATGCCGTAGTAGGCAACACCGCAGGGCCAGTCCCATGTCATGTCCATCCGCATCGTGCGGTCCACGATCTTGTCGATCGCAGTCTCGATTTGGGCCTTGTCAAAAATCAGGTTTGCCATTGCTCTCTCCTTTTTAAATTGCGAATCCGCTTATACCAGCGCCACTGTCTTTCCGGCGGGGATCTCATAGTGGCGGCCGTCCACCTCGACCCAGATGGACTGGGCGTTGGGGTTGCAGACCTTATCGCCCGCGGCGGTGTATTGCAGGCGGGCGGCATCGGCCATGTAGTCCACGATCTCGATGTTGGTGGCGTACCAGGTGTCCTCGCGCCCGCCGGCCAGCTGGCAGAACTGCTCCATCAGGGCCCAGTCCTCCTCGGTGCGGAACTCAAAGCTGTGGCCCCAGACATACATCATGTAGAGATACTGCGTCTTGTACAGCTCTACAAAGCGCTTGCCGTCCTCCAGCAGGTTGTGGGTGTGGTGGCAGGTGGCTTTCCATGTCATAAAATCGTGGGGCATCGCAAAGTCGTGGGTGTCACCCACCACGCGGGCGTAACGGATGCCCAGCGCGGGCAGCAGGGCGGCGATCTCCGGTGACCAGCTGCCGTTGGGGTAGGCAAGGCCGCGCACGGGGTAGCCCATGACGCCCTCAAGCTGCATACGGTCGGCCAGCACCTGCCGGGCGGTCTGGTCCAGCGGGCTGCGGGAGATGGTGGGGTGGTGGTAGGTGTGACAGGCGACCTCATGGCCCTTGTACAGCTCGACCCACTCGCTCTCCGGGATGCGCTCGGGGCGGGGCAGGCCGCCATTCAGGTTGAAGGTGCCCCGGATGCCGTAGCGGTTGAACAGCTCGACAAGGCAGCGGTCCTCCAAACGGCCGTCATCATAGCTCATCGTCAGCACCTTATGCTTGCCGCCGGGGAAGCAGGTGTAAATGACCTTCGGTTCGGTGTAGTTCATAAACAAAACCTTCTTTTTTGTCAAAATTTATCTGAAATTCGCCCGCAGCACATCCAGTGCCGGGGTGGTATCCTGCAAAAGCTGCTGCACAAAGGCCTGTGCCGTGCGGCAGGCGCCGGCGTTTTGCTGGTGGGCGTTGTCCTGCTTTGCGCCCACCCACATATAGCGGGCCTTGCAGCGCTCAGCGCCAAAGGCGGTGTTGGCGGCGGCGGTAGCGGCACCAAGGTCGATAAACGGCGCGCCGACCTCGGCGGCAAAGGCGCGCATCGCCTCGCGGTAGGCGGCAAACGAGGGGTGGCAGACACCGGCCTCGTCAAACTCGCGCATCGCCACGGGGGAGGCAAAGATGCACACCGCGCCGTGGCTGCGGGCAGCGTCCCAGAAGGGGCGCAGGCTCTCGCCGAAGGCATCCGCCGGGACATAGCGCTCGGCCTTTGCGCGGTTGGCATCGTTATGGCCGAAGCTGACCACCAGCAGATCACCGGGGCGGATATGCGCGGCAATGTCATCCAGCCGCCCCTCCTCGCGGAAGGTCTTGCTGCTGCGGCCCGCCATGGCGCAGTTGTCAATGACAAGGCCCGGCAGCTCGTAGCGCATCTCCTGCGGGAAGGGGCAGTCCGCGCGGTGGGCGGCTTGGCATACAGCATCCCCCTGCGCCAGCGTGTGGAGCATCTCGCCCCAGCCGGTCACCGGCTTATCGCCGGGGGCGTAGCTCTGCATGATGGAATCGCCCGCCATCCAGAGGGTAGGCTTGGCGTTCAGCTGCGGCAGCACATTGGCAAAATCCATGTCGCCTGCATAGTAGAAGGACGGGTAGCACGGCTGGTTGTAGCAGTTGTTCTGCCATGCCACGCCGCAGCGGTACTGTGCATCGTGCATCAGGGTAAACAGCTTGTGGGGGGTAAGATCGGTGGTGGTGTAGATGCGTATGGCGGTGTCGTCCGCCGTGCGCACCAGCAACTCCTCGCGGAAATCACCCAGCACATCGGCCACCAGACAGGGGTTGCCCTTGGTGCCGTTGTTGGTGGCAGTGCCGGCGGGCTGCAGCATAACACCGTGGGTCAGATCGTTAATGACGCCGTATTGATCGCCGTGCAGATAGTCCGCACCATCGGTGATCTGGGTCGAAAGATCGCCCGCCCAGTAGATTTTCATGTTGGTGCCGGGGGTAGGAACCTCCAGCTTGCGACCGTTTACATCGTACACATCCTTGACCCAGACCTGCAGACCACGGGTGTTCGGGTCGATCTTGCCGATCATGCAGCGGCCCAGATCCTCCTCGGCATATTCGCCAAAGCGGACATCGCCGGTCTCGGCATCGCGCAGTGCCCAGCCGTAGGGGGCGCGCTCGCCCTCCTCATAAACATTGAAGATCTCCAGACCGGGGCTGTCAGGGTCGATGTCGGCCACATGCATCGCATCGCCGTGGCCGAACTTGGCGCGGGTCCTGCCGTCCGGCAGGGTGCCGTATTTGGAGTAGAGCAGGCTTCCGTCATGGTCGATGGCTGCTGCGCCGTACACAATTTCCATGCAGCCGTCCCCATCAATGTCAGCAGTCGAAATACTGTGGTTGCCCTGCCCGGCCAGAATGCGGTACACAGGGTCGGTGCCGACAGCGAGATGGCAGCCGCTGTCGTTGAAGGGGTTCGCCATCGGCACAAAGCCGGAGTCGATACCCCATACCTTGTGAAAGTGATTCTCAAAAAAGTCGTAGGCCGCCAGCGTGGCGCGGGTGTAGTAACCGCGGCAGGCGATCAGATAGGGGCGCTCGCCGTCCAGATAAGCCACCCCGGCGTTAAAGCGGTCCACGCGGTTGCACGGCTCGATGCGGGGCATTGCATAATCGCCCCACAAAAGGCCGTCATCCACGCGGGGGTAGGGGTAGTCGATCGTGTCCAGCTCGGCACCGTCCCCGCCGAACATCGTCAGGTACTCGGGGCCGTCAAAGACAAAGCCCTCGAATTTTCGCAGCTCGTTTTTGGGGCTGCGGCTCGGCGCGTACACATCAAGGAAATAGTCGGCCAGCGCAAGGGCATCAGCCTCGCACAGGGGGTAGGCGTACTGCGGCGCAAGGCCGAAGCACTGCTCCACCGTGGCGGGCCAGCGGCCGTTTACGACCTCGGGGTGGGTGTGCCAGCGGCGGAACACCTCGGCCATATGCAGACGGTAATCCTGCGCCGTGCAGACATAGTTGTCCGCGTGGCTGTACCCGGCGTCCAGATCCTTCTGCGGCATCGTGATATACCGGCGGGACAGCACGGTGCCGTCCGGCGCAAAGCGGGTCATCACGGTGCCGGGCGCGGTCTTGACAGCCATCTCGGCCCTGCCGTCCCCGTTGAAGTCGTACACCATAAACTGGGTGTAGTGTGCTCCGGCGCGGATGTTCTGCCCCATGTCCAGCCGCCAGACCAGCGTGCCGTCCAGCTTATAGCAGTCGATAAAGCACCGCCCGGTGTAGCCCTTGATCGACACATCGTGGGAATTGTCAGGGTCCCACTTTACAAAATACTCGTACTCACCGTCATTGTCAATATCACCCACACTCATATCGTTGGCATGGTAGGCAAAGGGCTCCCCGGCCGGGGTCACGCCGTCCGCCGGCTTTTGCAGCGGAAGCTCATAGTACCCCTTCTGCCACGGCTTTACGCCCCTGCAGGCGGGCCCTTCTACGCCGTTTACCAGCGGGGCCACGGCGTAGGTATCCCCGCTTGTGCCCTGCGCGTCAAGATAGTTTGTGCTGTCGGTCACGGTGGCCAGCCTGACCCCGTTTTTATAGAGCACAAAGTCGGTGCCGGTCAGGCCGGTGGCGTTGTGGCCGGTGACCTCGCTTTTAAAGAGCCGCCAGCTGATAAACACACCGGTGTTTGCCGTGACAGCCACCAGTCCGCGGGACAGCGCCTCCAGCTGCTGCTGCAGCACGCGGCCCACGGGGGTCTGCACGGGTGTGCTTTCCTCCAGCAGGGCCCCGTTTTCTGCCAGCGCCTGCACCTTGATATAGTAGGGGATATGGGTCGAACGGCAAAAGGTAAATACCGTTTCCGCACATTCGCCTGCCGTTTTGAACCGCACGGTCTCGCCATGGCGGTCGCTCCACAAAATGCGGTAGCGGGCGGCCCCGGCCACCGGCTGCCAGCTAAGGGTGGTTTGGGCAGCCGTCTGGCTGCGCACAGAGATTTGCATGGACTTTTCCTCCATCATAAAAGAGCGCCGCAACATCCGCTGCGGCGCTCACATTCAATTAGGCTTTATCTGCTGCGTACAGGGCGTTGACTTCCTCAATGACCTGCGTGCCGCCGCGGGCATTCCACTGGTCGAAGGCAGCCTGCAGACCGGCCTCGTCGATCTGGCCGCAGATATACTGGGTGCGGGCATCGTCCAGAATTTGGACAAGGTCGCTGCCGCACTCGGCGTAGGTGTCGGACTGGGTCAGGTAGCCCAGCGCGGGGTTGAACACGGCATACTGCACATTGTTGGCAATGCTCTCCTCGTAAGCCAGCTGATAGTCAGCCTTTTCCAGCTGGTAATCGGGGTTCTGCTCAGTCAGGTAGGGGACATAGGGCACAGCCTGATTCAGACCTGCGTGCGGGCAGTTGGTGGTGTCGTACTTGCCGTTGGGAACAATCTTGCCGTTTTCGTTGATGTCATAGCAGATGTCCTTCAGACCGTAGTCGGCCAGCGCCATCATTTCGGGGTCGCACATCTTGTCAAGGAAGTGCAGGCAGGCCTCGACATCCTCCTCGGTCTTGGCGCCGGACTTGGTGATGAGGTAGAAGCCGTTGTAGCCGGTGGTGGCAAGGGTGTGGCCGTTGATGGGGCCGACAGAGGTCATCGTTGCAATCTTGGAGGCATCGTTTACATCGGCAATGGCGTTGTCCTCAAAGTATTTCCAGATGCGCTTGGTGCCGTCCATCGTGTCGACAAAGACACCGGTGACGCCCTTCTGGCTGTCGACCTGGAAGTTGGCAGTGTCCACGGTTGCCCAGTCGGGGCGGACCAGACCATCGGCGTAGATTTTGCGCATCCAGTCAAGGGCTTCCTTGTACTCAGCGGTCTGGTGTACGGGAACCAGCTTGCCGTCCTGCTCGACCCAGCCGTTGCCGCAGCCGAACCATGTCTGGATAATATCCCACGGGCCGGTGTATTTGCACATTTCCAGACCGTAGGTGTCGTTGGCACCGTTGCCGTCCGGATCGTCATAGGTAAACTTATAGAGCATGTCATAGACATCCTCGACCGTCTTGGGGGCCTCGGTGATGCCCACGGCCTCGGCCCAGTCGGTGCGGTAGCCCAGACCGTTGCGGCCGATGGCGCGGGAGCGGGGGATGCCGATGATCTGGCCGTCCACGGTCAGGCCCTTCAGAACATCGGGGCTGATCTGGGACAGGTTGGGGTAGGCCTCGCTGTCCTGCAGGTACTCGGTCAGATCCCAGAAGGCGCCGCGCTTGGCAGCATCGGCTGCGTTGGCGTTCTGGTCCAGCGTCTTGGTGGCGGTCAGGATCATCGGCATGTTGTCCTTGTCCATCAGGGTCAGGCCGAACTTCTCGCTGTAGGTGTCGTTGGCCTCGGTGCGCCACTCGACATGGGTGCCGGTGTAGGCCTCGTACTTGGCGATGACCTCATCGGAATGTTCATTGCTCAGCACATGGCCGGTGAAGTCGGGGATCATAAAGCTGACGGTGGGGGTGCCAGAGGCAGCGCTATCGGCAGAGGAAGCAGCGCCGGAAGCGGAGGTGCTGTCGGAGGCGGAGCCGCCGCAGCCTGCGAGCATGGCGGCGGACATCGCCAGCGCCATAGAGAGGGCAAGTGCCTTTTTCATTTTCGTTTTTCTCCTTTTTGTATAAAAGTGGTTGTATTGCTTGGTATCAGCCCTTGACCGAGCCGACCATAACACCTTGGGTAAAGAACTTCTGCACAAACGGATAGATGCAGAGGATCGGCAGGGTAGACAGCACCGTGGTGGCCATCTTGACAGCCTTGATGGGCGGCATACCGGCTGCGCCCCAGTCAAAGGTGGAATCCTCAGCTACCTGTGTAGTCAGGAACACCAGACGCCGCAGCACGATGGTGATGACCTCCATGTCGGAGTTGTTGATGTACAGCATTGCATTGAAGTAGCTGTTCCAGTGGCTGACCGCGTAGAACAGGCTGACCGAGGCCAGCACCGGCGCGGACAGCGGCAGGATGATGCGCACGAAGGTGATCAGATCGTTGGAGCCGTCAATGATGGCGGCCTCCTCCAGCTCCATGGGGATACCCTGAAAGTAGTTTTTGATGATGATCATGTTGAAGGCGCTCATCGCCGTGGGCAGCCAGAGCGCCCAGTAGGTGTTGCCCAGATGCAGCACATTGACCACCATAATGTAGGCGGGGACCATGCCGCCGGTGAACAGCATCGTGACGATGACCATATTGATAAAGCCGTTGCGGCCCTTGAGGTAGGGGCGGGACAGCGGGTAGGCGATCGTGCAGGAGACGAACATATTGATCAGCGTGCCGATCACGGTGACGATCACCGAATTTTTCAGTCCGCGGAACACATCGCCCTGCTTGAGGATGTACTGGTAGGCGTTCAGCGATACATCCTGCGGGATCAGGAAGAAGGGACGCTCGGTCAGCTCGCGCTCGGTCGCAAAGGAGCCGGCCACCACATAGATGAAGGGCAGCACACAGGCCAGCGCCACCAGCGCAATGATGACATACAAAAGAACCTGTACAGCCTGATCGCCGGGGGTGCGGGCTTCCAGCGTGCCGGTGGCGCGCACCTCGTCTTTCTTATGGGTAAAGGGCATTGTCATTGTAGCACAGCTCCCTTCTTTAGTACAGGCCGGACTCGCCGCACAGCTTGGCGATCTTGTTGGCGGTGACAACCATCAGCATACTGATGGTGGACTTGAACAGGCCGGTCGCGGTCGCCAGCGAGTACTGGCCGCCCGTGATGCCCTTGGTGTAGACATAGGTGTCAAACACATCGGAGGCTGCGCGGTTCATCGAGTTCTGCATCAGGAAGATCTGCTCGTAGCTGGTGTTCAGAAGCTGGCCGACCTTCATGATCAGCATCAGGACAATGGTGCCGCGGATGGCGGGCAGCGTAACGTGCCACATCAGCTGCCAGCGGCCGGCACCGTCGATTTTGGCGGCCTCATACAGCTGCACATCCACACTTGACAGCGCCGCCAGATAGATGATGGTGCCGTAGCCGGTCTCCTTCCAGATATTCTGGCCGACGATCAGCGCGGGAAAGAGCTTGGGGTCGCTGAGCAGGTCGGGCGCATTCGCGCCGAAGATCTGGGTCAGCACATGGTAGATGGCACCGTCCGTGGTGGAGAACATCTGGAAAGTCAGCGCCGCCACAATGACGATGGAGACAAAGTGGGGGATGTAGACCAGCGTCTGCGCTGTGCGCTTGAACCATTTGCAGCGCAGCTCATTTAAGATCAGCGCCAGAATGATGGGGGCCGGGAAGGCGAAGAAAAGGTTGGCCAGCGAGATAGACAGCGTATTGCGGAACAGCGTCCAGAAGTCCGGGCCGGTGAAGAGCTTTTTAAAGTACTTCAGCCCGACAAAGGGGCTGCCGAACACAGATTCCAGAATCGTGTCACCGTTGAAAGGGCTGAAATCGGTAAATGCCATATACAGGCCCGTCATCGGCAGGTAATTGAAGATGATCATGTAGAGCAGCGCTGGCAGCATCATGATATATAACCAGTAGTGCTGCATGAACGCCTTGCGCCATGTGTTGTGGCCCAGCTGTTTCTGGGCGCGGGCATTGGCCTTGCTCTGCTTGACCGCAGCGGTTTGTGCCATAAGCGTTTCCTCCTTGCTTTGTGTTCTCATCAGCCGGCGGCCGCGGTGCTTTGGTCGTGATCGCGGGCCCTCGTCATCCGGCGGCGGCTGTTTCGTTGCTTCCATTGTATCCCCTGCTCTGCGGATTTGGCTACAATCAAAAGCATGCGAAAATTTTCATTATATTTGACGATGCAGCGCAATTATCAATGCAAATAACACACAAAACAATCCTTATATCTACCGGCACTATCGTTTGCTGTTTCGGGTTGAAATTGTGAATATTTTATACATGGTGCCTGCCTGTTTTGTGCATTTTGACAAATGGCGTTTTTAAGCCTGCTGCAGCCTCACGGACTGCGGAGGCTTTACCGCACGGCCTTGCCCCAACGGCCCCGCTTTACCGGCGGGGTTAGGTCATGCCGCCCTGCTGCCGGCAAACATATCCCGTTTCCATATCTTGATATTTATCGCTGCACCGCGCTTTCAAAGCCTTTCATCCATCAAATGACACTTGTTTTTTGCCGCGGCAGCGCGTATGATAAAGATAAGATCGCGGGCCTGCAACTGTATACAGCACATCTGACAGGGAGAAAACGCTATGTCTACACTGCAAGGCGAAAGCTTTTATTTCCACCACGGCTGGCACTTTTTGCGGGCAGATGCCTTCCCCATGGCAAAGGCCGTTGACGCCCACCGGGACGCTGAGGGGCACGCCTTTTACGAGGCCGACTACCGGGAAACCGGCTGGCAGCCCGTCACGCTGCCCCACACCTTCAGTGATGAGGATCTGTTCCGCGACCGCATTCAGGACGGCGGCAGCGGCCAGCGCCGCACGGCAGCCTTCTACCGCAACATCCTCACCATTCCGGCGCGGCACAAAAACCACAAGGTGCTGCTTGCGTTTGAGGGGCTGCGCCAGACCTGCTACCTCTATGTAAACGGCACGCTGGCCGGCTACTATGAGGCCGGCGTTGCGCCGTTCGGCTTTGACATTACCCCCTATGTGCGGTACGATGCGCCGAACCTCATCGCCATTGCGACCGACAACACCGCCACCCGCAATGCGCCGTTCTGCATTGCCGAGACCCCCAACAAGCCCGATGCTGTCCCCGGCAGCTATCTCTTTCCGCAGGAGCAGGCCGTCCCCGCCGACCGCGTGGGCGTCCCCTTTTTCTGGAACTGCAACGACTTCAATCCCTCGGTCGGCGGCATCACCCGCCCCGTGCAGGTGTTTTTCAAGCCCGATGTCTATCTGACGCTGCCGCTCTACTCCAATTTGCAGACCAAGGGCCTCTATGTCTACGGCCGGAATTTTGATTTAGACAACGCCACGGCGGATATTCGGGTCGAGGCCGAGATCCGCAACGAGGGCAAGGTCCCCGTTTCCGCCCAGCTGCGCATCACGCTGCGCCGCCCGGACGGCAGCGTTGCCGCCATCTTTGACGGTGCCCCGGCCACCGCTGCCCCCACGGGCCGCGCCGTCCCACCGCTGAGCATCACCGCGGCGGACGCCTATATCCACGATGAGGCTGTGCCCGGGCATTACCGCCCTGTGGAGGACGAAAGCCTGCCCGCACCGACCGCCACGGATTCCATGGCGGTCACTGTGCTGCACGCCGGGGCCGACACCCTGCCGCTGCGCTTCTGGAGCATCGACGACCCCTACCTCTACACCGTGGAGGCCGAGCTGTTTGTAAATGGCGAAAAGACCGATGCCCAGCAGCTGACGACCGGCTT
>OGPW01002028.1_pt1 | contig 12246 bp, 8 predicted proteins | sample 1553061 | NCBI WGS metagenome assembly OGPW01 (sample SAMEA2580292, study PRJEB22360) | human gut metagenome | biome: human gut; feature: human-associated habitat; material: faeces | place: Denmark | collected 2008/2010
ATAATACCAATTCCCAGATAAGTAACCAGTGAGATCAAAGGACTCATCAGTGATGAAATAAATTGTGCCTTAAAGCCTGACTGACAAAGATTGTTATTAATTTTTTCAAATTCTTCAATCGCTGTCTGCTGACGGTTATACAGCTGAATTTCATCGAAGCCGGTATACATTTCAGTAATTGTGCCATTCATCGCACCATAAGCATCCTGCTGACGTTTAAACAAACGCTGTGAAAAATGTACGATGATACGAGAAATCAGCAAAGAAATCGGTATGATCAGCATTGTACATAATGCCATTGTCGTATTGATTCTAAACATCATTGTCAATGCTAAAATCACTGCCAGAATGCCATTCAATATTTGTGAAAAGCTCTGCTGGAGCGCGTTGGATACCGTATCGACATCATTAGCGATCCGTGACATTAAATCGCCGCTTTCATGCGCATCAAAATAAGCAATCGGCAAATGATGAATTTTCATTTCCACAGCATTTCGCAAATCGCGCATCATTTTCTGAATTGCATCCGTCAGCATAAAACCTGACAGAATATTAGAACCCTTTTGAATCAAATACATAATTGCCAAAAGAATGATTGTCTGTAAAACATGGGCAAAATTAACACCGCTTTGAGTACCAGCCTTCATTGCCAGCACATCATTCATTAAAGAGGTAGTAATCCAGCCTTCGACTGAAGGTGTCAGCGCCATTAATACACTGGCAGTTACCAAAAAGACAATAGCACCTAGAAAAAGCCATTTATAAGGAGAAACAAACGGTTTGATCCGTTGGTAAGTCAATTTTATTGATTGTTTCATCGTGCCAATTCCTCCTCGCTGAGCTGAGAAGCTGCTATCTCATGGTAAATCCGGCAGCTCTTCAACAGCTCTTTGTGAGTTCCACAGCCCACGATTCTGCCCTCATCCAGCACAATAATCTGGTCTGCATCCATAATCGTCGAAACTCTTTGCGCCACAATCAACACCATCTGCCGGTCTACTTCCTTTTTCAGCTCCCTTCGCAGTGCCGCATCTGTTTTAAAATCCAACGCGGAAAAAGAGTCGTCATAGATATAAATTTCTGGTTTTCTCACCAGAGCTCTGGCAATAGACAGCCTCTGTTTCTGTCCTCCCGAAAGCTGGCTTACATAAACATCTTTCTTATCTTCCAGTTCTACAAACCGGAGTACTTCTTTTACTTTCTTATCAATCTCTTCCTTTGGTGCCTTTTCAAGAATCAATGGCAATGCAATGTTGTGATACACTGTTTTTGATTCAAGAAGATTAAATTGCTGAAAAACCATTCCGATTTTTCTTCTAAGCTTGCGAAGCTGCGTTTTTTTCAGATTCCCAAGATTTTCTCCCTGGACTATAACATTTCCCGTATCCGGTGTCTCTAATCCATTTACCAACCGGATCAAAGTTGATTTACCTGCTCCGGAAAATCCAATAATTCCGTAGATGTCACCTTTCTCTACATGAATGCTAACATCCTGCAGCGCATGTACTGTACCGTATTTCCCGGAAAATGTTTTGTTTGCATGTTCTACTTTTATCATACTCATCACTCCATCTATCATTTGATGTAACACTGTTACTTTTTCGCATCTCAGATTCGATAGGCGTATGATACACCTTATTAACCTACTACGTCAATAGGTTTTATATGTTTTCGGCGTTTTGTTTTTATATTCCTATGTGTTTAGTAGGTTTATAGTGCATTTTAACCAGTCCCGTTATAAGAATGCTGTTCACACATCGTGTGAACAATACCGGCTGGCCACACTTGATTTCTGAATCTGAAAATTTTCATTGCATTACCATAGGACTTTCTATTATAATAGAAATGTTATAGACGATATAAAACGAAACAATTTCAAAAATGTATCGTTTTTTGAGATTGTCTCTGTATGATTACAAGTATTTTTTTTAGAAAGGATTAACTAATTCATGTGGATTGCAGATAATTGGAAAGATTACGAAATTCTTGACTGCTCAGGTGGCGAAAAGCTTGAGCGTTGGGGAAATTATCTTCTTGTCCGTCCTGACCCGCAGGTCATCTGGGATACTCCTAAGAAGAACCGCGGTTGGAAAGAGATGAACGGACATTATCACCGTAGCAAAAAGGGTGGCGGTGAATGGGAGTTTTTTAGTCTCCCACAGCAGTGGCAGATCCATTACGGTTCTCTCACATTTAATTTAAAACCATTTAGTTTCAAGCACACAGGACTCTTCCCTGAGCAGGCAACTAACTGGGACTGGTTCTCTGAAAAGATTAAGAATGCTGGACGTCCGGTCAAGGTGCTGAACCTTTTTGCTTATACCGGAGGTGCTACACTTGCAGCGGCAGCTGCCGGAGCGCAGGTTACTCATGTAGATGCATCTAAGGGTATGGTGACATGGGCAAAGGAGAATGCGGTTTCTTCCGGTCTGGGAGATGCACCGATCCGCTGGCTTGTCGATGACTGTGTGAAGTTCGTTGAGCGCGAGATCCGCCGTGGCAACACTTATGATGCAATCATTATGGATCCGCCATCATATGGGCGTGGACCAAAAGGCGAGATCTGGAAGATTGAAGATATGATCCATCCACTCATCAAGCTTTGTACAAAGATTCTTTCCAAGGATGCACTGTTCTTCCTTGTGAATTCTTATACAACAGGACTTGCTCCTGCCGTACTTACCTACATGATCTCAACTGAATTAAAACCTTGGAACGGACATGTAGATTCTCAGGAGATCGGACTTCCTGTTACAGATTCAGGATTGGTTCTTCCATGTGGTGCTTCCGGTCGTTGGGAACGTGACTAGCAGAATCCCAATTATAATTCGTTTGTTACTGGCTTCAAATTTCTGAGTCAGTGGCTATAAATTGTACCTGTGCAAAACGTTACTGCTCACAGTAACTTCTAAACAGCTACAGCAATATTCTAAACAGCAGAAAAGACCAGAGGTTCTTGTTTCAATTTGTAAAACAAGCCTCTGGTCTTTTCATTTATTTATGCTGTTCTTGAACTCCCCTGACAGATTTCTTCAAACTCTTTTAATTTCTGTCTTGCCTGCGGACTTAAGTTTCTTGGCACTTCAATCTGAATTGTCACATACTGATCTCCGTGAACGGATGAATCTTTCATCGAAACAATTCCCTTACCTCTCAGACGAATCTTGGAACCCGATTGTGTTCCCTCTTTAATCTTACACATAACATCTCCATACAGTGTATGGACCAATGCCTCACCTCCGAACACAGCTGTTGTATACGGAACAGATACGGTTGTATATACATCCATACCTTTCCGCTCATATCCAGGTTTCGGAGCAACTGTTACTTTCAACAGAAGATCTCCGGCTTCACCACCACCGGTTCCCGGCATTCCCTTTCCTCTTAAACGGATTGACTTTCCGTTATCAATACCTGCTGGAATATGAACCTTCAGTGACTGTCCCGGTTGTCCCGGATTTTCCGGATTACTCAGTGTAATAACCTTATCTCCACCAAATGCAGCCTCATCAAATCCTACAGTGATACCTGCCTTGATATCAGAACCTTTTGATCTAAAGCTTTCACCTCCAAATCCTCCGGTAAATCCTGATGTCCTTCTGCTGCGACCTGAAGCACTTCCTCCATGGAACATATTTCCGAAAATGTCATCAAACATATCATCCATGTCGCCACCTTCGAAATGATACTCCTGATATCCACTTCCCGGTCCACCATAACTACGGTAAGTACCGCCTTTGAATCCGCCGTTTCCGCCGAATCCTCCAAAGCCACCTGTACCGGCATTTCCGTATCCGGAACCTGCAGCACCGCTCTGATCAAATGCAGCATGACCGAACTGGTCATACAGTTTCTTCTTCTCCGGATCACTCAGTACAGAGTACGCCTCCGTCACTTCTTTGAATTTCTTCTCCGCTTCTTTATCCCCAGGATTCGTGTCCGGATGATACTTCTTCGCCAGCTTACGATATGCTCTCTTTATTTCTTTATCCTCTGCGCCCTTTGACAGCCCAAGCACTTCATAATAATCTCGTTTCATTCTTTCCACATCCTTCCGAATCTCTTATTGTTTTGAACATATATAGTTTATTATTTCTATGTGTTCTACTTGTAATATAGCAGACATTTTTCAGACTGTCAATATATCAATCTTAATTTCAATATTAGGTCAATAAATGTATCTGTTCCATTTACAGGAATCCTAACAGACAAATCAAATTTTATTTTAACAACTCTCGCAGCACCTGGTTCACCATTCCAGGGTTTGCTTTCCCCTTCATGGCGCGCATTGTCTGTCCAAGCAGTGCTCCGATTGCTTTCTCTTTACCGCCTTTGAAGTCTGCGACTGCCTGTGGGTTATCTGCGATCACTTTAGCAGCTGTCTCACGGAGTGCACCTTCATCGTTCACCATCTTAAGCCCGTGTTCTTCGACATATTTCTCAGGATCTATATCCTCATGGAAAATCTGCTTGAATACATCTTTTGCCACAGAACTGTTAATGGTTCCTGCCTCCGCAAGATTAATTAATTTTGCCAGGTTCTCCGGAGAGAATGTTAAATCTTCCGGCTCCATTCCATTGTCTTTCATCAGACGGAAGGTCTCTCCGATCAGCCAGTTTGCAACTTTCTTCGGTTTCTCACAGATTGCTGTTGTTGCCTCAAAAAGATCGGCCATTTTCTTAGAACCTGTGATGATCTCTGCGTCATACTGCGGAATATCAAACTGTTCCTTGTAACGCTCCAGCTTCTCCGTACGAAGTTCTGGCTGCTGAGATTTGATTTTCTCGATCCATTCATCACTGATCACGATCGGAACAAGGTCTGGTTCCGGGAAATAACGATAATCCTGTGCATCCTCTTTGGAACGCATTGCATAAGAATGCTCTTTGTTGTCATCCCAGCGTCTTGTCTCCTGTACAACCTGTTTTCCTTCTTCGATCAACTCAATCTGTCTCTGACGCTCGCCTTCAATTGCATGTGCGATTGCCTTAAATGAGTTCAGATTCTTCATCTCTGTTCTTGTACCAAACTGATCGGATCCGACTTCACGGACAGACAGGTTGACATCAGCACGCATAGAACCTTCCTGAAGCTTACAATCTGATGCGCCTAAATACTGCACGATCATACGAAGCTTCTCAAGATAGGAAATAACTTCTTCTGCGGAACGCATATCCGGTTCAGATACGATCTCTACAAGTGGCACACCGCTTCGGTTATAATCGACAAGTGACGTATCGTCCCACTCATCATGAACCAGCTTACCTGCATCTTCTTCCATATGCATCTCGTGGATTCTTACTTTCTTCTTTCCTGAACCACTCTCGATCTCTACATATCCATCTCTGGCAATCGGGAGATACAGCTGGGAAATCTGATAGTTCTGTGGGTTATCTGGGTAGAAATAGTTTTTACGGTCAAATTTGCATACCTGTGTAATCTTACAGTTTGTTGCAAGACCAATCGCCATAGCATATTCTACAACTTGTTTATTCAACACCGGAAGCGATCCCGGCATACAGGTACATACCGGACAAGTATGTGTATTCGGTGCGCCACCGAATTCTGTGCTGCATCCACAGAAGATCTTTGTCTTTGTAGCCAGCTCAATATGCACTTCCAGTCCAATGACTGTTTCATACTGCTTTGTCATTGTTAACGCACCTCCTTTTCTGACATAAGACCGACAGATGCCGGTGTTTCATGCATCTTCTTTGTCGCACACTCATAGGTATATGCTGCACGGATCAAAGTTTTTTCTTCAAATACATTTCCGATCAGTTGCATACCGATTGGAAGTCCTTTGCCGTCTTTTCCAACCGGAACGCTCATTCCCGGAAGACCTGCAAGATTGACTGAGATTGTATAAATATCTCCCAAATACATCTTCATCGGATCACTTAAGCTCTTTCCAAGCTCCGGAGCAGTTGTCGGTGCTGCCGGTCCGAGAATGATGTCATAATTACGGAATGCACGGTCAAACTCTTTCTTGATTAAAGCTTTTGTTCTAAGTGCCTTCAGATAGTAAGCATCATAATATCCTGAACTTAAGACAAAAGATCCAAGCATGATTCTTCTCTTTACTTCAGGACCAAATCCTTCTGAACGTGTTTTCTTGTACATGTTATGAAGTCCATCGTAATCTTTCGTACGATAACCATATTTCACACCATCAAAACGTTCCAGGTTAGAACTTGCCTCTGCATCTGCGATCGTATAATAAGCAGGGATTGCATATTTTACAAGTCGCAGATCAAACGCCTCAACAATCGCACCCTTTTCTTCGAGTACTTTTGCTGCCTTCATCACAGCATCATTTACTTCAGGATCCAGACCTTCTCCCATATAGTCTCTTGGGATTCCAATACGGAGTCCTTTCACATCATCTACAAGTGCTTCTGTGAAATCACAATCATCACGATCCATGGAAGTGCTGTCCTTCGGATCATGGGATGCAATTGTTTCAAGAATTGCCGCACAATCCGATACATCTTTCGCTACCGGTCCAATCTGATCTAAAGAAGATCCATATGCAATAAGTCCATATCGGGAAACAGTTCCATAAGTTGGTTTTAGTCCGACAACTCCACAGAAAGAACTCGGCTGACGAATGGATCCGCCGGTATCAGATCCAAGTGCATAATAACATTCGGATGCTGCCACTGCCGCACAGGAACCACCGGAAGAACCTCCCGGAACATGCGCTGTGTTGTGCGGATTGCGTGTCGGTCCGTAATACGACGTCTCTGTTGTACTTCCCATGGCAAATTCATCCATGTTTGTCTTACCAATGATAACCGCTCCTGCTTTTCTGAGGTTCTCAACTGCCTCTGCCGTATAGGTTGGTTTGAAGTTGGAAAGAATCTTTGAACTACATGTGGTAAGCTGTCCCTCGATACACATATTATCTTTTACTGCAACCGGAACTCCTGCAAGTGAGCCTGTCAATTCGCCCGCATCTATTTTCTTCTGAATTTCCTCCGCTTGTGCATAAGCACCTTCTTCATCTATCGTCACAAAGCTATGAATCTCTGACTCTGCTTCTTTGATCTGTCCAATAACTGCATCGACTGCTTCTCGTACAGTTACTTCTTTTGCTTTGATCTTCTCGCCCAGTTCAAGGGCTGTAAGTTTTAATAAATCCATCTGCTCTCACTCCCTTAACCAATTGTCTTCGGCACTTCAAAACTGTCCTCTTTACGAAGTGGTGCATTCGCAAGTGTCGCTTCTTTGTTATCTCCGTTTGTCACAACATCTTCACGGAACACATTCTGTACCGGAAATACATGAGACATTGGTTCAATCCCTGTTGTATCAAGTTCATTTAATGTATCTATATAATCCAGCATCTGCTCCATGTCTTTTTTCGCTGCTTCTTTCTCTTCCTCTGAAAGTTCCAGCTTTGCAAGGATTCCTACATACTCGATTGTTTCATCGGATATTTTATTTGCCAATTTAATCATCCTTTCTTTCTACTCTGTCTTTGCTAATCCTGACAATTTCCAAAATCAGTATCATAAATTTCTCAGCTTATTGCGACCTGTAGCGGTACATATCATAGAAACTGTCATAATTCTGGTTTTTTACTGAGCCGGACGGCGTCAAGATTAAGTCCCCATCATCCACTTCCAGCTCCGTTCCTTCCGGGAAAACTGCATTTCTATAAGATTCTGATCCATCTGTATCATAAAACCAGAGTCCATAATTTTCATAATTGAGATTTTCATTTTCCTTATCATAAAAATCACCAAGATAAATCTTGTAATGAAGCTCCGCCCAGTCGACTCCTGATGCCTCGGTCACATCATACCATCCTGCCGGGAAATCTGTTCCCGCCGTATAAGTGTTTCCGGCTTTCAATGTTACCTGTTCCGTCAGCGGATTTTCTTCCAGCTGCATCTGTTCCGTCTGTGCATTCTCAGAATGAAACTGGACAACCAGTCCTGTATCAATCTTCAGATGACCTCCTGTATACAGTCTCACATCATCCAGATAATCTCCTGCATCCGTATCTGACTCATCTTCACTAAAATAAGAATAGTAATAAATCGAATTCTCAGGATCATCCTGCTGCATGGAGCCTTCTCCTGAGACAAGCTCCACTTCATAAGTTCCTTCCGGGATCTGTGCTCCGATCTCATACTCCCCATATCCTAATACACAATCATAAGTTGCTCCTGTCTCAGAAAGTTCTCTCGTTGTATTCATATATGGATCATACTCAGACTCCACTTCGCTGCCATCATCATTCCAGTCATAATCTGAGGAATGGAAATCATCCCCAAATGAGGAAATGAAATCACCAACGGAACCTGCAATGCTTGTAAATGCTACGATTGCTACGATGATTCCCGCAAGAATTCCACTGATTTTCCTTGCCTTTTTCTGTTCCTCGTAAGATCCTGCATGAACCTTCCTTGCCGGATTAAATATCGTCGGCCCACCCAGCTGCATCTGCCCTGTCTGTGGGATTTCCATCCGCGGATTCTCTTTTTGCTGATATTCTGTCTGCGTTCTTTTCCGTCCGTTATGACTCTCACAGAGATGTCCCGCATCCTGCTTTTTCTCCCGTTTTTTTGTCTCTCCAGTCTCATTCTGTCGTTTCTGGGAATATGTCATTTTTTTCTTGCGATCAAAGCTGCTCTCATTCAGCCTGTAATTCTTTTTCTCCAGCTTTGTGTTATCCAGCCCGCAGGAACTGCAACGGCCATCAATCAATTTACCTCCGCAAAGATAACATTCTTTTTTCTTAAACATAAAGATCCTCCCTCGTTTCTACTCCTTAAGTTTCTGACCACAACATCCTGTGGGCAGTTCTCTTTCTCAGTTCAGACCTTCACATCCAACAGTTTTTTCGTTCAATCCAGGGGGATTGACCCGTTTTTTGTATTTTCTTCTTATGGTTCCAGACGACTTAAGTCTCTTGGGAATAATGTTGTTTCTCTTACATTGTCTTCGTTCATCATCTTCATTGTCAGACGTTCCATACCTATTCCAAGACCTCCGTGTGGTGGCATTCCATGCTTAAATGCACTTAAATACTGCTCCATGCCTTCATCTGTCATACCTCGCTTCTCCATCTTCGCAAGAAGTTCATGATAATCATGAATACGCTGTCCGCCGGTTGTGATCTCCATTCCTCTGAAAAGCAGGTCAAAACTGAGCGTGTAAGTCGGATCCTCCGGATCATCCATTGCATAGAATGGACGTTTCTTTGATGGGTAATGAGTAACGAATACAAAATCTGCATCCCATTCTTCCTTCGCATAACGGCTGATCAATGTCTCTTCCTCTGGTTCCAGGTCAAATGGGTTCTTGATCTTTCTGTCATACTTCTCGGATACCAGTCGTTTGATCTCGTCGAATCTTACTGCCGGAATATTATCTGTCTTCGGTACTTCAATATTCAGAATCTGAAGTTCTCTTGCATACTCTTTCTTCAACAGCTCCATCGTATACTGAAGAAATCCCGTTTCCATTGCCATGATATCTTCAAATCCATCAATATATCCCATCTCGAAATCAAGGCTTGTGTACTCATTCAGATGACGCTTTGTGTTGTGTTTCTCTGCACGGAATACTGGCGCTGTCTCAAAGACTCTGTCGAATACTCCGACCATCATCTGCTTATAGAACTGTGGGCTCTGCTGAAGGATCGCCGGTCTGTGGAAATACTCCAGACGGAAAAGGTTCGCACCGCCCTCTGCACTCTTGGCACCGATTTTCGGAGTATGGATCTCTGTAAATCCTTCTTTATAAAGGAAATCACGGAACCCTCTTACGATTCCTTCCTGAATTCTGAACTTCGCACGCTCTCTGATATTTCTCAGAGAAATCGGTCTGTAGTTTAATTTTGCTTCCAGAGATGTGTTCAGCTTCCACTTTGCAATCGGAAGCGGCATTGGCTCTGCCGGCTCACTTAAGATCTTCAATTCACCAAGGCGAATCTCAATCCCATTCGGAGCTTTCGCAGACTCTACAAGCACACCTGTTACCTCTACTGTATCTGCTTCCTTCACATCTTTCAAGTCAAATTTGGAAATATTTTCTTCATATACACACTGAACAAGTCCTTCTCTTTTTCTGAGAATAATGAATGCAATTGTTCCCATATCACGGATCGTATGGATCGCACCATTTACTTTCACTTCGGTTCCAATTCTTCCCTCTTCGAGAAGTTCACTCAGTTCCAATGTTTCCTTCTTTTTTACACCTGTTACAAATTCCATAATTCTTCTCCTTTCAGATTCCAGCATCCCGGGAAGAAGCTTTCTAAATAAAAAAGCCCCGGGATACATCAGTATCCCGGGACGGAAATTACAATCATAATATCCGCGGTACCACCCGCATTGAATCTCAGTCTTCACATTTCAAATCTTATCCCTGTGTAAGCCAGATTCCACTCTTTGCATGTAACGTATGCTCCACGTGCTGCCCTACTTCATCTGTTCAGACAGCCAGCTCCCAAGTGTTCCCTTAATCCGCTCCGCTGTCCGGCGCTCTCAGTCGGTGACGCCAACTTCCTGTCAGTTTCTGTGAATCAGAGTCTTGTTCTTAGCCTTTTTCTGGTTCAGCACTTTAGTCTGCTAAAACTTGTTTCCAATATTAGCACATCATTTTTTGATTTTCAAGAGTTTTTATCTGAATTGTCACACATTTTAACATTTTATCAGAATGAGGCTTTTTCAACCTATCGGTTTTGTGTACTTTCAACAATTTCTTCCTGTACTGTGCTTAATGCCTGATCCAGCTGGTTATCCGCTTTGGGATTCTCTTCGTCATACTGATACTCCACCTCGACATCCGGCTCAACACCTTTCCCATTGATGCTTCTTCCATTTGGAGTATAATACTCTGCAATCGTCACTTTCAGACAGGTTCCATCTCCCAGATCCATCAATTGCTGCACAACACCTTTTCCATACGTTGTAACTCCGACAATCTTCGCTGTTCCATAATCCTGTACTGCACCGCTGAAGATTTCAGATGCGCTGGCACTGTACTGGTTTACAAGAACTGCCATTGGTTTCTTAAATTCATGAGTTCCGTCACAAGTGATTTCGTCTGTCTTTCCATTCTTGTCCTTTGTTGATACAATTGTACCTTCCGGAAGAAGCAGACGCAGCATATTTGTAACTGTATCAAGACTTCCGCCCGGGTTGTTTCTCAGGTCAACAATAAGACCCTGCATTCCCTGCTTTTCAAGATCGTCCAACGCTTCTTTAAACTGGTCATAAGTTACTGTATCAAACTCAGACACTCTGATATAGCCAATCTGGTTCTCCTTCATCTCATACGAAACTGTCTTCACTTCGATCGTATCTCGTGTGGCAGTCAGTTCCAGTTCTTCTCCGTCTCTGAGAACTGTAATCTTTACATCTGTTCCCTTTTCCCCTTTGATCCAGGACACCACCGTATCAAGCTGCTCATCACCAACCTCGTGGTCATCGATTTTCTCCAGGATATCTCCTGCTTTCAGTCCTGCTTTCTCTGCCGGAGAGTCTTCATAGACATTTACAATTGTCGCATAGCCCGTATCCGCATCTTTTGTCAGCGTTGCACCCACACCTGAAAATATTCCGCTTGTTGATTCCATCAGAGCTTTCGTCTCATCTTCATCATAATAAACAGTGTACTTATCTCCCAGTGCACTCGTATATCCGGAATAAATTCCTTCTGCCAGCTTATCTGTATCAATTTCATCTTCATACAGATAATATTTATCAATCAAAGCATTCAGCTTATTCAGTTTTTTTGATACCTCTTTTTCTGTCACTTTACCAGATGCATAACTGCCGGCTGTGGTCGTAATGACCCTGAATCCCCCAAGGAGAAGCAGGCTGACAAGAACTGTTGCAAGAATTCCGGTAACAATCCCGGCTCCATATCCCTTTTTCTTTTTCTGTTCCATTGTCTGTCCCTTTCGCTGTTATTTAAAGAAAAGGACAAAGCAGAATCTTCCACTTTGTCCCCCTTTATTCTTTGAATCACTTTCATGTAAACATGAAAGGAAGATTTTGAATCCCTTTGTCTTACATATAATTATTTGGATTCACTGGTGTTCCGTTAAGCTCCACCTGGAAATGTAGATGTGCTCCGGTTGAATATCCTGTAGAACCAACATATCCAATCTGTTGTCCTTTTGCTACTCTCTGACCGGCACTCACACAAATTGAGCTGTGATGCATATACTTTGTCACCAATCCATTTCCATGGCTTATAACAACCCAGTTTCCTGCACTGTT
>OGPW01002037.1_pt1 | contig 12197 bp, 9 predicted proteins | sample 1553061 | NCBI WGS metagenome assembly OGPW01 (sample SAMEA2580292, study PRJEB22360) | human gut metagenome | biome: human gut; feature: human-associated habitat; material: faeces | place: Denmark | collected 2008/2010
TATTTTTGTAGTATGCATGGCATTAAATTATGGGCTGACTTATGCGGCAACCTTGCAGGATGGAGAACATTATGAACGTCTGCTGGAATATGGTAATCCACTGCTTGCACTGGCAGCATCGATGGCATTTCTTATGTTAGTACGATTGAAAAAGAGCGAATTCAATCCGTCCGAACAGGCAAAGAAGTGGATTGACAGATTTTGTGGATGTTCCTTTGGAATCTATTTGATCCATATCATGTTTCTTGATGTTTATAAGAGAAATATTAAGCCAGAGACATTTTCAGCCTGGATCATGATTCCGGTAGTGAGTGTGGGACTTGTGTTATTGTCATTTGGATGTGTCTGGCTGATTCGAAAGACGAAAACAGGACGAAAGATTATGTAGGTTTTTTTGCATATGTGCTGAGATTATGTTATTCTATAAAGGTTAAGACAATCGTTATTTGCCTGAAAGTCAATGATGCAATACACCAGTTCAGAACAGGAGGGTTAGATCATGAAATTAGATAAATTATTAGAACGCCTGGATTACACAGTAGTACAGGGAAGTGATTCTACGGAAGTAACAACACTGATCAATGATTCAAGAAAAGTGGAAGAAGGATCTGTTTTCGTGTGTATCAGCGGAGCAGTATCTGATGGACATAAATATGCAGCGGACGTTGCGGCGAAAGGTGCGGCAGCTGTTGTTGTAGAGAAAGATGTCGAAGTGCCGGAAAATGTGACTGTAATTAAGGTAGAGGATACTCGTTATGCACTGGCTCTGATGTCAGCGGCTTACTTTGGATATCCGGCAGATAAGATGAAAGTCATCGGTATTACAGGAACAAAAGGAAAGACAACAACAACTTACATGATCAAGTCTATTCTCGAAGAGACAGGACACAAGGTTGGATTGATCGGTACAATCGAGGCAATTATCGGAGACAAGAAGATCCCGTCATGTAATACAACACCGGAGTCTTATACAATCCATAAATATTTTGCAGAGATGGTAGAAGCTGGCTGTGATTGTGTTGTTATGGAAGTTTCATCACAGGGACTGATGCTTCACAGAACAGCGGGAATTCCATTTGAGATCGGTATTTTCACAAATCTTGGAAGAGATCATATCGGTCCGAATGAGCATAAGGATTTTGATGATTACAAGAGATGCAAAGGGCTTTTGTTCAAACAGTGTAAGCTCGGAATCGCCAATGTGGATGACAAGTATTTCAAAGATGTATTTAAAGGGTCTACATGTAAGATTGAGACATTTGGATTTTCACCGGAGGCGGATCTTCGCGCAGAGAATGTAGAACTGGTATCCAGACCGGGATATCTTGGTGTTGCATATCATGTTGCAGGCGTGATGGACTTTGATGTGGAAATCGATGTTCCAGGCAAGTTCAGTGTTTACAATTCACTGACTGCAATCTCAGTCTGCCGCCATTTCCAGGTGCCGGTTGAGATGATCAAAGATGCACTTAAGAAGGCAAAGGTAAAAGGACGTATCGAGATGATCAAGGTGTCTGATGATTTTACACTGATGATCGATTATGCGCACAATGCGATGAGTCTTGAAAGTCTTCTGACAACATTGAAGGAATATAATCCGAAGCGTCTTGTATGTCTGTTCGGATGCGGCGGAAACCGTTCTAAAGACAGAAGATTCGAGATGGGTGAGGTATCCGGAAGACTGGCAGACCTGACAATCATTACATCAGATAATCCGAGATTTGAAGAACCACAGGATATTATTAACGATATCAAAATCGGAATCGCAAAGACAGATGGAAAATATGTGGAAATCTGTGATCGTAAAGAGGCAATCAAATATGCAATCGAACACGGCGAACCGGGTGATGTTATTGTGCTGGCAGGAAAAGGACATGAGGACTATCAGGAGATCTGCGGCGTGAAGCATCCGATGGATGAGCGCGTGCTGATCAAAGAAGTTCTGGAAGAATTAAAAGAGAAATAAGATTGTGTTTGCAGATGTTATTGTAGATATACAACATGAAAAACTGGATAAGATCTTTCAGTACCGAATACCGGAACGACTGAAAGACGAGCTGTATCCGGGGCTGGAAGTAATTATCCCTTTTGGAAAAGGAAACCGGCAGATCAAAGGTTATGTGACTTCATTATCAGAGACTTGCAATTATGATCTGTCAAAGGTGAAGGAGATTACAGACATTTCCAGAAACAGTGTGGCAATCGAAGCGAGACTGATCGCGCTGGCGGCATGGATGAAAGAGCAGTATGGCGGAACGATGATCCAGGCGCTTAAGACAGTGTTGCCAATCAAGCAGAAGGAGAATGCGAAGGTAAAGAAACATCTCCGTTTGCTGCTTACTGAGGAAGAGAGTCAGGAGAAGCTGGCTTTTTATCAGAAGAAGAATCAGAAAGCAAGAGCAAGGCTTTTGGAAGCTTTGAAGGAAGCCCCAATTCTGGATTATGAGCTGGTGACGAAAAAATTAAATGTGACACTGCCTGTAATCCGGGCATTGGAAGAGCAGGGCGTGTTGAAGATAGAGTCAGAGCAGGTATACCGTAATCCGGTGAAACAGGCAAAGAAATCACAACAGGAGATCATCTATACGGAAGAACAGCAGCATGTGATCCAGGGGTTCCGGCAAGACTATCTGTGTGGAACAAGGAGAACTTATCTGCTTCACGGAGTGACTGGAAGTGGAAAGACAGAAGTCTATATGGAGATGATCCGCACGGTTGTTGACCAGGGAAAACAGGCAATTGTTCTGATTCCGGAGATCGCACTGACCTATCAGACAGTGATGCGGTTTTACCGCTGTTTCGGCGACAGAGTTTCTATCATGAACTCAAGATTGTCTGCCGGAGAACGTTACGATCAGATGATGCGTGCGAAGAAGGGCGAGATCGATGTGATGATCGGACCACGTTCTGCACTTTTTACTCCATTTCCGGATTTGGGGCTGATCGTTATTGATGAAGAACATGAACCAACCTACAAGAGTGAGCAGGTGCCACGTTATCATGCAAGAGAAGTAGCAATCCACAGGGCAGAAGTAGAAGATGCAAGCGTTGTGCTTGGAAGTGCAACTCCGTCAATGGAGGCAATGTATCGGGCAAGGCTTGGTGAGTATCAGCTTTACGAGATGAAGAATCGTTCTCATATGCAGCAGATGGCGACTGTGCATACAGTTGATATGCGAAAGGAACTGAAGAATGGAAACCGTTCCATCTTGAGTGAGAAGTTGCAGGAACTGATTGAAGACAGACTGAATGCAAAAGAGCAGATCATGCTGTTTTTGAATCGCAGAGGATATTCTGGTTTTATTTCCTGCAGAGAATGTGGCCATGTAGTGAAATGCCCGCACTGTAATGTATCCTTGTCGGTACACAAAGGTGGAAAAATGGTCTGCCATTACTGTGGTTATGAACAGCCGAAGGTGACGGAATGTCCGGAATGCGGTTCCCGTTATATCGGAGAATTCCGCGCAGGAACCCAGCAGATCGAGGACATGGTGAAAGCAAGATTTCCACAGGCAAGAGTTCTCCGTATGGATATGGATACGACGAAGAAAAAGGATTCCCATGAGCAGATTTTATCTGCCTTTGCGAATGAAGAGGCGGATATTCTTGTGGGAACACAGATGATCGTAAAGGGACATGATTTTCCAAAGGTCACATTAGTCGGTGCATTGGCAGCAGATATGTCACTTTATACAGATGATTATCGTTCCGGTGAGCGAACATTTCAGCTTTTGACACAGGCAGCAGGCCGTGCCGGAAGAGGTGACAGACCGGGTGAGGTCGTGATTCAGACTTACGATCCGGAGCATTATGCAATCGAGGCTTCAGCAGCGCAGGATTATGAAGCATTCTATGAGAAAGAAATCCGTTACCGCAGTCTGATGGGATATCCACCGGTGGAGAACCTGATGGCAGTACTTGCAGCATGTGAAGATGAGGTGCTTTTAGAGAAAGCGTGCAAGTATCTGAAGGAATACATTTTGCGGATCAAAGGTCAGGCACAGCTCGATGTGATCGGCCCGGCAAGTCCGGGAGTGGATAAGATCAAAGATATTTACCGGAGGGTGATTTACGTAAAAGCGCCGGAATACCGAACCTTAGTTGTATTAAAAGACAGGATGGAACAATATATAGAAATTAACTCAGGGTTTCAGAAAATGAGAATCCAATTCGATTTTAACCCGATGAATTTATAGAAAAGAGAGGAAAGAATAATGGCAATCAGAGAAGTAAGAGAGATGGGCGATGATGTTCTTGAAAAAAAGTGTAAACCAGTGACGAAGATGACACTTCGTACAAAGATTTTAATTGAAGATATGCTTGATACGATGTATGAGAAGATGGGGGTGGGTCTTGCAGCACCGCAGGTTGGTATTCTCAAACAGATTGTAGTGATTGATGTCGGAGAGGGTCCGATCGTTTTGATCAATCCTGAGATTGTTGAGACATCCGGTGAGCAGACAGGCGAAGAAGGTTGCTTAAGTGTGCCTGGAAAATGGGGAATTGTAACTCGTCCGAATTATGTAAAAGTACGTGCACTTAATGAAAATATGGAGGAGTTTGAGATAGAAGGAGAAGAACTTCTTGCAAGAGCGTTCTGTCATGAGATTGATCACCTGGGAGGACACCTTTATGTAGAGAAAGTAGAAGGAGAACTGCATGATTCACCGGCCTACAACGAGGAAGATATGGAATACGAAGTGGAGGAATAATTGATGAGAATAATTTTCATGGGAACACCGGACTTCTCCGTGGGAACACTGGAGGCACTGGTGGAAGCAGGGCATGAGGTATGTCTCGTAGTGAGCCAGCCAGATAAACCAAAAGGACGTGGTAAAGAGATGCAGCCAACCCCGGTGAAAGAAGCTGCGATAAAACATGGAATTCCGGTTTATCAGCCAAAGAAGATCCGTGATCCGGAATGTGTAGAAGAACTGAGAAAATACAATGCAGATGTGATGGTTGTCGTTGCATTTGGTCAGATCATCCCGAAAGAAATTCTGGAGATGACACCATACGGATGTATTAATGTACACGCATCTCTACTTCCGAAATACCGTGGTGCCGCGCCAATCCAGTGGTCTATCATCAATGGCGAGGAAGTGACAGGTGTTACAACAATGCAGATGAACGAAGGACTGGATACAGGCGACATGATCCAGAAGGTTGAAGTGCCGATCACAGAAGATGAGACAGGAGAAAGCCTTCATGATAAGCTTGCAGAGGCAGGAGCAAAGCTTTGTGTAGAGACTCTGAAAGCTATTGAAGATCATACGGCAACTTTCGAGAAGCAGGGTGAAAGCCCGACAGAATATGCCAGAATGCTCGATAAGAAGCTTGGAAATATTGACTGGAATACATCCGCAGTACAGATCGAACGTCTGGTGCGTGGCCTGAATTCCTGGCCAAGTGCTTACACACATTGGGACAAAAAGGTAGTGAAGATCTGGAGAGCAAAAGCAGAGGCTGATGGCACGGTAAAAGCAGAGCCTGGAACAGTGTTGAGTGTAGAGAAAGATTCCTTTACTGTTCAGACAGGGGATGGCGTCTTACGAGTTCTGGAACTTCAGATTCCGGGGAAAAAGAGAATGGATACAGGAGCTTTCTTAAGGGGATACACAATTGAAAGCGGAGTTAAATTTACACGGGAATAAGAGGACTTCTGGAGGGGGACTGCAGATAGATAACAGGAGGTAGTTTTAGTATGTATTATGGATTTTATTATGACTGGACTTATATACTGGTACTGATCGGTGTGGTTCTCAGCCTGCTCGCATCGTCCCAGGTGAAAGGAACATTTGCAAAATATTCGAAGATCCGCAGTTATTCAGGGATGACAGGACGAGAAGCGGCAGAACAGATCCTCGGAAGAAATGGAATCTATGATGTGCAGGTGACTCATATTGCGGGAAATCTGACCGATCATTATGATCCGAGAAACAAGACACTGGCACTTTCTGATCCGGTTTATAATTCAACTTCTGTAGCAGCAATCGGAGTTGCGGCACATGAGTGTGGTCATGCAGTACAGCATTTTGAAGGGTATGCACCTTTATCAATCCGTGGGGCACTTGTGCCGGTCGTAAATTTCGGTTCCATGATTTCCTGGCCGTTGATCATTATCGGCCTGTTTATGAATGGCCAGATGTCCAGCTTCCTTATTGATATCGGAATTCTGCTCTTTATGGTAGCTGTGGCATTTCATCTTATAACACTTCCGGTGGAAATCAATGCTTCCAGAAGAGCGGTGAAGGTACTTGGAAATTCAGGAATGCTCCGTGAAGACGAAGTTGGTGGAGTGAAGAAGGTACTTCGGGCAGCAGCAATGACATATGTGGCAAGTGCGGCCGCAATGATTTTACAGCTTTTACGTTTGTTGATCCTGACAAATGGACGAAGAAGGAATGACTGATAAAAAGAAAAAATGCTGTAACTGTTCAGAGCCAACCTCCAAAATGCGGAGAATAGGAGATTATTTATGGGAAAGCAGATCAATGAACGAGAGATCGTTCTAGAGATTTTGATGGAAATAACAGAGAATGGAGCATATAGTCATAAGATTCTTGGAGATGTTCTGTCAAAATATCAATATCTTGAGAAACGTGAGCGTGCATTTATCACCAGAGTTGTGGAAGGTACTCTGGAACATATGATAGAAATTGATTATATTTTGAATCAGATTTCTAAGACAAAGGTTAAGAAAATGAAACCGGTCATCCGTAATCTTCTTCGTAGCAGTGTCTATCAGCTGAAATATATGGATAGCGTACCGGATCATGCGGTGTGCAGTGAGGCAGTAAAGCTTGCGGTTCGAAAAGGATTTTCAGGTCTGCGGGGATATGTGAATGGAGTTCTGAGAAATGTTGTCCGCAAGATGGATGAGATCGAGTATCCAAAAGAAGATGTACAGAGATTGTCTGTGAAATATTCTGTCCCGGAATGGATTCTTTCTTTATGGAAGAAAGAATATGGGGAAGAGATTACAGAGAAGATGGCAGCAGATTTTCAGAAAGAGAAGCCGATTACGATCCGATGTTGTATGAACCGGGTTACACCGGAAGTATTGAAAGAAAAACTGGAAGCAGAAGGAGCGAAAGTAGAAGCACATCCGTATCTTCCTTATGCGTTTTATCTTTCAGATTATGATTATCTGGAAGGTCTGGAAAGTTTTCAGGAAGGACTCTTTGCAGTACAGGATATCAGTTCTATGTTTGTCGGAGAACTGGCAGATCCAAAAGCCGGCGATCATGTAATTGATGTCTGTGCAGCACCGGGAGGAAAATCACTTCATGTGGCAGAGAAGCTTCAGCTGGCAGATGAAGTGGCGGCGAGAGAGAATGGAACAGAAGAAAAGACAGGACGGGTTGAAGCAAGAGATCTGACTGAATATAAGACAGATCTGATTTGGCAGAATATCGACCGTTCCGGACTTGGAAATATTTGTGCTGTATGCAAGGACGCTTCTGTATTTGATGAGTATGATAAGGAAACAGCGGATCTTGTGATTGCAGACCTTCCATGTTCAGGTCTTGGCGTTCTTGGCAAAAAACCAGATCTGAAATATCGCGTACAACCGGAAGATCTTGAAGAACTTGCAGATTTGCAGAGAAAGATTCTGACTTGCGCACAGGCAATCGTCAAGGATGGCGGCACATTGCTGTACAGCACATGTACCGTAAATCCGGGAGAAAACATGGACAATGTACACTGGTTCTTGAAAGAATACCCACAATTTGAACTGGATGATATTACAGAAAATCTTTGCAAGGAGTTACGAAGTGATGTGATCGAGAAGGGATGTATCCAATTCTTCCCGGGAGTTCACGATTGTGACGGATTCTTTATTGCAAGATTAAAGAAAAAAGCATGATTTTCAGGAAATGTGAAAAAATAGAAAAAGCAAACAAATAATGTGAATAACTCACAGAAAAAACGAAATACAGGAGGAAAACTTTAAGATGAAGAAGGATATCCGTGCTTATGGATATGAAGAATTACAGAAAGAGATGGCGGCGATCGGAGAAAAAGCATTTCGTGCAAAACAGATTTATGAATGGCTGCATGTGAAGCTGGTAGATCATTTTGATGAGATGACAAATCTTTCAAAGGCTTTGAGAGAAAAACTGGAAGAGAATTATGAGATTCTCCCGGTTGTTATGCTTGAGAGACAGATTTCCCAGATTGACGGTACGAACAAATTCCTGTTCCGTCTCTACGATGGAAATGTAGTCGAAAGTGTTCTTATGAAATATAAGCATGGAAATTCTGTCTGTATTTCCTCCCAGGTCGGTTGCAGGATGGGATGTGCATTCTGTGCATCAACGATCGGAGGTCTGGTGAGAAATCTTTCTCCGTCTGAGATGCTTGGACAGATCTATCAGATTCAGAAGATAAGTGGTGAGAGGGTTTCGAATGTGGTGATCATGGGAACCGGAGAACCGATGGATAATTACGATAATTTCCTGAAGTTTATTCATTTACTTACAGATGAGCATGGACTGAATATCAGTCAGAGAAATGTCACCGTATCAACCTGTGGAATAGTTCCAAGGATGAAAGAACTGGCGAAAGAGCATTTACAGATTACACTTGCACTTTCGCTTCACGGTTCCAATCAGGAAAAACGAAGAAAATTGATGCCGGTTGCAAATAAATATGATATCACAGAAGTACTCGCAGCCTGTGACGAATATTTCAAAGAAACCGGCCGGAGAGTGAGCTTTGAGTACAGTCTTGTACATGGTGTGAATGATACGGATGAAGATGCACAGGAACTGATTCATTTATTAAAGCATAAGAACTGTCATATCAATCTGATACCGGTCAACCCGGTAAAAGAGCGTGATTTTGTTCGTCCAAGCCGGAAAAGTGCTTTGAATTTCAAAAATAAACTTGAAAAAAGCGGAATAAATGTTACTATAAGAAGGGAAATGGGCTCTGATATTGACGGAGCCTGCGGTCAGCTCAGGCGCCGCTACGTAGAAACTGAAGGAGAATAGAAGGTATGAAGACATTTTCAATTACAGATGTTGGAATGGTGCGACAGGTAAATCAGGACTACGTCTTTACGACGGGAAAACCACTGGGTATTCTCCAGAACCTGTTCGTGGTAGCGGATGGTATGGGTGGCCATCAGGCAGGAGATTATGCTTCCAAGTGTACGGTGGAAGTGATGATCAAAGAGATTGCGAAGAGCGAGGGTGAGGATATCGAACGTGTTCTTGTGAAAGCAATCAAGGCTGCCAATCGTGAGATTATCAAAGAAGCATCCGGTGACGAACATCTGAAGGGGATGGGAACAACGGTTGTTGCCGCTACTGTGAAAGAACAGATGCTGTATTTTGCCAATGTGGGAGACAGCCGTCTGTATCTGATCAATCAGGGAATCCAACAGCTAAGTAAGGATCATTCTCTTGTAGAAGAGATGGTTCGTCTCGGTGGAATTAAGCCGGAAGAAGCGAAGCATCATCCAGATAAGAATATTATCACAAGAGCGATCGGTGCAAAAGCTGATGTGGATGTGGACTTTTATGAACACCGTCTGAAACGGGGAGACATCATTCTGATGTGTACAGACGGATTAAGTAATATGGTGGAAGATGAAGAACTTTTCCATATTGTGCAGGGAAGCCGGGATATCGTCGAGGCAGGTGAGATGCTGGTGGAAGCAGCAAAAGAGAATGGAGGAACAGATAACATCGGAGTGGTATTGTTTGAGCCATTTGCAGATGAGGTGAGTGTATGATTAAAGAAGGAGTATTTTTAGGGAAACGATACGAGATACTTGGTCGTATCGGTTCTGGCGGAATGGCAGATGTCTATAAAGGCAAGGACCATAAGCTGAATCGTTTTGTTGCGATCAAGGTGTTGAAGAGCACATATCGTTCGGATGAGACGTTTATTAAGAAGTTTTTAAGCGAAGCTCAGGCAGCAGCAGGATTGATGCATCCAAACGTAGTCAATGTCTATGATGTAGGGCAGGATCGTGGTCTTTATTATATGGTCATGGAGCTTGTAGAAGGAATTACGCTGAAGGATTATATCGAGAAGAAAGGAAAGCTTTCAGCAAAAGAGACGATCAGTATTTCTATTCAGATGGTGACAGGCATTCAGGCAGCGCATAACTGCCATATCATTCACCGGGATATTAAGCCGCAGAATATTATTATTTCCAAAGATGGAAAGGTTAAGGTTACTGATTTCGGAATCGCGCGGGCTACGACATCAACGGCAACGCAGGCAGTAACAACAACGGTGATGGGATCTGTACATTACACATCTCCGGAACAGGCCAGAGGCGGTATTGTAGATGAGAAGAGTGATATCTATTCAGCAGGTATCACGATGTATGAGATGATCACCGGGCATGTTCCGTTTGACGGAGATTCGACAGTGACGGTTGCTTTGAAACATTTGAATGAAGTGATTAAGTCTCCTGCAGAAGAAGTACCGGATATTCCGTACAGTCTGGAGTGCATTATTATGAAATGTACACAGAAACTGCCGAATAAACGATATATGAGCTGTGAGGAACTGCTTCAGGATCTGAAGCACTCACTGGTAGATCCGGATGGAGATTTTGTAGTTCTTGATGGTGTGACAAAACGTATGCCGGCAGCATCCCAGGATACAGGACGGACCACGGTTGTTATGTCACAGGATGAACTGAATCGTATGAAGAATCGTCAGAATTATAATGATGATTATGACGACGATTACGAGGATGACTATGACGATGATTATGACGATTACGATGACCGCCGCAGAAGCCGTTATGATGATGACGATGACTACGACGACCGCCGCAGAAGTCGTTATGATGATGACGATGATTATGATGATCGCCGCAGAAGCCGTTATGATGATGATTACGACGACCGCCGCAAAGACCGTTATGATGATCGCCGTAAGAAAAATGAAGTGAATAAAGACACGAAGAAGATCATGAAGATTCTTATGGTTGTTGCCGGTGTTGTGATCGCACTTTTGATCATGTTCCTTGTAGGAAATGCAGTGGGCGTATTTAAAGGTGGAAAAGGAACGACTACACAACAAACAGATTCAGAGATGGTAAAAGTACCGGATGTGACAGGCAAGACATATGAGGAAGCTCAGAAAGAACTGAACAAATATGATCTCGGAATCCATAAGTCAACTGCGCCTTCCGATACTGTTGCAAAAGGAAAGATCATCAGCCAGGATCCTGCTGATGGAAAGAAAGTAAAGAAGCATACAACAGTCAATGTTGTGATTAGTTCCGGTGAGGAAGCAAAGACAACAACCATTCCAAATGTTGTTGGAATGTCGGAAGCTGATGCAGAAAAAGCACTTCAGGATAAGAATCTTGTTGTGAAGAAAGGTGATCCGGTCTACAGTGATGATGTGGAACAGGGAGAAGTTGTTTCTGTCAGTCCGAGTGAAGGTGCAGAAGTAAAAGAAGGAACAACGGTCACTCTTGTAATAAGCAAGGGAAATCAGCCGGCAACAGTTCCTAAACTTACCGGAAAGTCCCAGTCGGATGCTGAAGCAGCACTTTCACAGGCAGGTTTGTCCGGAAATGCAACTGAAGATTACAGTGATACTGTAGAAGAAGGAGTTATTATTTCACAGGACACAGATGCCGGAAAAGAAGTATCTAAAGGTACAACAATCGGATATGTGGTGAGCAAAGGACCAAAGATGACGGTGGTTACAGTACCGGATCTTTCCTATAAAGACCAGAATACAGCGGAAAAACTGTTGAAGCAGGCAGGACTTACACCGGAGTATATTGGTGAAGATTATAGTGATGAATATCCAGAAGGACAGGTATTCTATCAGTCTGTTAGCAGTGGTACGCAGGTAGAAAAAGGAACAACTGTCCAGTATATGGTCAGCAAAGGATCTCAGCCATCAGATCCGGATAGTGGAGATTCCGGAAATGATTCCGGGACAGAAGAGAACACGAATCAATGATAACAGAGAGCAAGTATATGCAGGGAAAGATAATAAAAGGGATTGCCGGATTCTACTACGTGAATGTAGTAGAATCCGGAATTTTTGAGTGTAAAGCAAAAGGTGCTTTTCGAAAAGACGGGATCAAGCCGTTGGTCGGTGATGATGCTGTGATCGAGGTACTTGATGAAAAAGAAATGACAGGAAATATCACAGAGATCCTGCCGCGTAAGAATGAGTTGATTCGTCCGGCAGTAGCCAAT